>Ga0105240_10010815_pt1 | contig 12781 bp, 12 predicted proteins | sample KBSC54metaG_FD_80426 | JGI IMG/M metagenome (GOLD analysis project Ga0105240, IMG submission 80426) | Corn rhizosphere microbial communities from Kellogg Biological Station, Michigan, USA - KBS C5-4 metaG | ecosystem: Host-associated > Plants > Roots > Rhizosphere > Soil | place: Michigan, USA... | reverse complement strand
CGCTTTGCTAAAGCGTCGTACGGGAAACCGTACCGAGGGTTCGAATCCCTCCGTCTCCGCCAGCGCATCCGTTGCATGCCTGGGCCATCGGCTGTCCGGATCGCGGCGCCTCCGGTCATGACGAGCGCGCTCGGCCCGATCCCGCGTTCCGGGACGATCCGGAAACGCGGTCCGGCGACGGGGCTGCGCGTGCAAGCCACCAGGCGCCGATCCAGCCGGCGACCGACACGGATCGCGAGAGGTTGAGAGGTCGGGAACTCTCGTTCAAACAGGGCGCGATGACGAAATCGGCTCTCCAGCGGACCATGATCCGCACCGGCGCATGGGCATTCCTGCTGACTGTCACGGCCATTTGGGTGCCGATGGAGTCACTGGCGCAATTGTATCTCCGGGACGATACTCCTGTTGGGCTGGCGATCGGCGCGGCGCTGATCCTCCTGGGGTTGTGGAAACTGCCCTCCCTCCCCCCCATGCCTCGCTGGGCGAGCGGGCGAGTTCCCCTGGCGGCACTGATTTTGCTGGTCGGCGTGGTGGCGCTTGCCGGAACCTGGCTGGTTTTTGGAAATTACGGCCAGGCCCGCGACGAAATTCTAGCCGACTTTGCCGCTCAGCATCTGCGCGCGGGCGTTCTGCTGCCACCAGTGCCCGCGCAGTGGCACGATTATGCCGAGGCGTTGCAGCCCAAATTCATGGTCAAAGTGCCCGGCGATCGTTTCTGGATCAGCGGGTATCTACCCGGAAACTCGCTGCTGCGCGCCATATTGGGCCCGGCAACGGGGCCGTTGCTGGCCATGCTCGCGTGCCTGGCCGTCTACCGCGTCGCCCGCAGACTTTGGCCGGACGATCGCGAGCCGGCCGTGGTCGCTCTCATGCTATGCGCGACCTCGGCTCAGCTTCTCGTCAATGCGATGACGCCTTTCGCGATGACGGCGCACCTGGCGCTCAACATGCTCTGGCTCTGGCTGTTCCTGCGCGGCACCCGATCCGACGATGCGCTGGCGATGGCCACTGGATGGCTGGCGTGCGGCCTGCACCAGATCATTTTCCACCTGCTATTCGTCGCGCCCTTCGTGATCCAGCTCTGGTTTCGGGGCGAGCGACGTCGGGCGGTGATGTATGCGCTGGCCTACGCCGCCATCGCCCTTTTCTGGACCTTCTACTGGCAAATGCTGCTGCACGTGCTGAGCGCGCCCCTGGGCCGTGCCGAAGGGGAAGCGGGAAATGGCGTGACCGTCCTTCTGGGCAGGATCGTGGATATGGTGAGCGGGTTCACCGTGCTCGACGTCTGGCTGATGATCGCCAATCTGCTTCGGTTCCTGACATGGCAAAATCTCATCGTCGTGCCGCTCATGGCCCTGTCATGGCCCGCCATCCGGGCCGGGGAGGGAATTGCCCGCCCGCTCGCGGCCGGCATCATGCTGTTGCTGGCAGCGCTTTTCCTATTGATGCCGTTTCAAGGCATCGGCTGGGGTTATCGCTATTTGAACGGCGTGATCGGCAGCGCAGGTCTGCTCGCCGCTTATGGCTGGCGTGCGGCCGTCCGCGAGTCACGAGGCCAAGCCCTCACAATCCTGTCCATTGCCCTGGCAGCGACCGTGCTGGTCGTGATCCCGTGGCAGATGGTTCACGCCCATCGCATCGTGAAACCCTATCGCGTCGCCTATCAGCGGCTGATCAGGACCCCCGCCGACATCGTGCTCGTCGACGACGGCCGCCTGTTTTTCGCGGGCGACCTCGTGCGCAACCGGTGGGATCTCTCCAATCGTCCGCTCGTCATGGAACTGGCGCTGCTCGACGAGAGCAGCTTGCGCACGCTGTGCCGGCGCTATCGCGTCGCCCTGTTCGATCAACCCGACGGCGTCGCCGCGGGGATCTTTCCCGGTACCGGAGGTTGGGTGGAGCAGTCCGCCGCCAATCATGCGGTGCTGGACAAACTCGGCTGCGCCGAGCGCCGGATCGTGCCGTCCAAGCCCTGACCATGCGTCTCTCTCGGCGAGATCCGCGCGGGAGGCACCCCTCGGCCTGAGCCCGAGCGATCGCCAAGCTTTCGATATGCTTGGATGGTGACCCCAACGGGTATGACGCGGTTGTACGAGGAAGTCCCAGATAGTTTCAACATATTGATATCGCTTAGCTAAGCTGCGAATCTCGATATCACGTCGTTCCACCCATGTTCGCCAAATCTGGCGAAAAATGTGGGACTAAATGTGGGACTAATTGTGGGGCTGCGAGGGGTTTTCGCCATGCCGCTCACTGCGCTTAAAATCCGCTATGCCGGTCCCGGCCGCCATGCCGACGTGCACGGGCTTTATCTTGTTGTCCGCGACACTGGGACGCGGTCGTGGATGCTGCGAATCCAGCATCGTGGACGGCGACGTGATTTCGGCCTTGGTCCGGTGAACGAGGTATCACTCGCGGAAGCCCGGATCGCCGTTGCCGATTATCGGCGTATGATCCGCAGTGGGCTTGATCCAGTCAAAGAGTTGGGATTGCGCCGCAAGGCGGCACCGACCTTTGAGAAGGTCGCGCGAGACTGTTTCGAAGCGATGAAAGGCGGCTGGAAGAACGGCAAACATAATTCGTGGTTGCCGAGCCTCGAAAACCATGTGTTTCCGATCATCGGTCGAACGCCGGTGGACGTCGTCGACAGTGCAGCGGTGCTTGGCGTGTTGGAGCCAATCTGGCTGAAAATACCTGATACGGCACGGCGTATATTGCAGCGGATTGGCACGACCCTCGACTATGCGCACATTAAGGGATTAGTGCCCGAGGAGATATCGCTGCGTTCGGTCACACGTGGCCTTCCACGCCAGTTTCGGCAAGTGACGCATTTAGCGGCTATGCCCTACGCCGACGTCCCGCTGTTCATGAAGCGATTGACATTGTTGGAAAACAGCGTCGGCCGCGATGCCCTAAAACTGACGATCCTCACGGCGGCGCGCTCCAACGAAACCCGCTTTGCAACTTGGGGCGAATTCGACCTCGAAAAGGGCATTTGGTCGATTCCACGGAGCCGTATGAAGATGAAGGAGTCGCATGTCGTGCCGCTATCGCCACCGGCAATTGCTCTCATGCGTCGGCGGCGGGAAGAGTATCTTGCGCTTGTAGGAAGATTCAGCGCCGACACTCCGGTGTTCGTCGGCTCTACCGGCAAGGCCATCAGCGACGTCACGATGGCGAAAGCAATGCGCGATATGAAGGTGACCGGTGTGACGGTCCACGGTTTCCGGTCGAGCTTCACTGATTGGGCTGCCGAGTGCACCGATTTCCCTAAAGAAGTCGCGGACAAAGCGTTGGCGCATAAGGTTGCAAATGCCGTCGAGGCTGCTTACCGACGCACCGATTTCTTTGACAAGCGCCGCGAACTGATGAACCAATGGGCTGTGTTCGCGACAAATTGCGCTGCTACATCCTGAATAGTGTGCGCCCCGGGACCAAGCTTTGACCAAATAAATCATCCTGACCTTTATCAGCGGTGGTTTTTCGAGGGCAGTTCACGTGGTTCGGCCGCGCCTGCGGAAGTCGGCCTCCGCGGCCGGCCTAGGAAGCGACCGGCTCTATCGATGAAGGCGTCGGCAACTGGGTATTCTCGGCATATCTTGGTCACGGCGTCAGAGACCTAGCGCGCTGCCGCTATGCCAAACTCACCGTCCAGCCGAAGCGACGGCTTGCGCATCATTGTCCTGCTATCTGATGTTCGCGACGTTCGACATCGACGCCTAGGTGGTGGTCTCTGATCGATACGGCCTACGCTGGGGGAACGCCTTGGATCTGTTCGCGCTCACTGCAGAAAACGCGAATGCGATCCGCACGATCCCACCTCGTCGCCGGATGGAGAAATCCAGCTTTGTGCTTCAGTCTAGGTTGGCTCGGAGGTCTTCCAGCCGCGCTTCGATCTGAGTCCAAGTAAGATCAGTGTTGGCGCGGGCCAGGTTGATCATCGCTATATCCAAGCAATGCTCGACATCGGCCATGTTCCGGCGATCGGACGCACTTATCGCGCGATCGATGTACTCCTTTGCAAGCTCCTGCCGGATCGCGTTTGACCAGACGTAGATGAAGTCGGCGAGCAGGTCGCAAACCCCGGCCATACGACTGCTATCGTCGAGGGCCTTCCACTCCTTCAGCCGGTCCTCAAGTACCAACATCGGCCTAGAGTCTTCCATGGAATAGCTCCAGCTCGCTCAGTGTGGATGGCCCCGCCCGCTGCCGCCGGCGGGGCCAGAAATCAGAACCGGCTGGAAAGAAGGCTTTCCGCTACCCCCTTGGGCGCCAATGCGGTGGCGGCTGCCGCCAAGATGTTGGGCGCGTGGGGGTCCTGCTTGAGATTAAACCAGCAGTGATCCCAGTCACAGACGATGCTGACCGCGCCCGGCCAGATCGCAGTCGCGACCCTATGCACCCTGTTCTGGAGGTCCGAGCCAGACAGATCGGAGAAGACGCGATACATGCTGTGGGGGAGTTTGTAGCCCGTACCGTAGTCCGGACCGGGCTTCTCACCGAAGATAGTCTGCGTCCCGCCGAGAACGGTCAGGACGTTGTGCAATTCCTGATACTGCTCGATGGTGGCACCCTGATGCCCGATAAAATCCAGCTGCACATGAACGAAAAAGCTCTTCATCGTAGACTTTCCCTAATTCGGAATGCCCGCCGAGAGCCTTGACACCATACGCCCGGATGATACCCAGACGGCCTTCCATGGACCAAGCCCCTCGTGGGCTTCCAGTTAGCCGGGGCGCCTCATGCGTCCCGGCTTTCTGTATTAGTTGGCAGAACGTTCCGCGACAATCGGAATTCGTTGCGGTCGCGACGAAAATGGTGGAGCGGGCTGTGGAAATGTCCGCATGAGGTCAGAGAGACGGTCCATGGACGCGGGATTAGCTGCCATCGCAGGCGCCGTGGTCGGTGGGGCCGTCACTATGAGCAACACAATGCTTTCGAATCGGCTGGCAACGAAGAAGGCTGCCGGCCTAGCCGACAAGCGCAAGGCTCGACTTCGGGGACTTTTAAGCAGCGACAAGTTCACATGGCGCAGCATCGATCTGCTTTCGTCGGCTATCGGAGCCGATCGTGACACGACATGCGAGCTCCTGATCGATATCGACGCGCGCGCCTCGCTCGAAAATTCGGATAGGTGGGCGCTCGTTTCGCGCGCGCCGTGGCCTCAGGACGTTGAGCCTAGAGCCTGATCCGTCATCGCTGCCCAAAAGCCGTCTGACAGCAAAGCCGCAGATCCGGTCGTTGAACGCGGCTATCATATGCCGATCCCGATCCCCCTGGTGCGGCTGCGCCCGATGAGGTCGCCAAGGCTCTGTGCAACGCTCCGACCAGGCGCCTCGGGAAGCCCAAGCTGACTCCGGCGTGCGCGCAAGATGGATTCGACCTGCGGGTCGCGCTCCAGCCCCTTGGCCATTCCCGCCATGGTCTGGGCGACGCGATCAGCGCGATTGTTTTCATGGTCGCGCAGCAGAAGCCGGCGCTGCCGCTCCAGCCCCTGCCAGCGCTGCACGAAGGTGTCCGCGCGCAGCTGCGGGTCGGTCCGCATCTCGGCTTCGAGCTGCATGGCGCGGATGACCGCTTTCGTCCGGTCGGCGCCCGCTTCAGCAATCAATCCCCGGTCGGCGGCGAAGGCGCTTTCCAGGTCGCCGGCACCGTTGGGCTGGATGCGGTCGAGAGCGGCGCGGCTGGCAGCGAGTTCGGTCTTCTGCTCAGGCGATGTCTTCTCGCCGACGGAATGCGTGAACATGATCGTCCGGACTATCCGACCATGTCGGGTAACCGCCGCCGGTAGATCGGGCTGCTGGTCGGCTCCCGCTGGCGCGACGCCTGGCGCCTCGGCAACGGCAGCGGGTTGGGGCGTCGCCCGACCAACCTGCTCGCGATCTCCGATCTGCCGGGCATGATCCAAAGCCATATCCTTGGAGCGCTCGCGGGAGAGAGTCCGGACAAGGCGCTCCTGGTTGGCGAAGTCGTCCCCACCATAATGCAGATCGACGCTGTCGCGATGGCGGGACAGCGCGACGTAGGTGGCGTGCCGGTCGAGCCCCGGCGTCGCGAGCACATACACCCGGTCGACCGTCACGCCCTGCGACTTGTGGATGGTGGCGGCATAGCCATGGTCGATGTCGGCATAATCCTTCACGTCGAAGGCGACCGAGCGGCCGTCGTCCATCAACACCGCCATGCGGGTTGCGCTGACGCTCTCGACGATCCCGAGCGATCCGTTCTTCACGCCGAGACTGCGCTCGTTACGCAGGAACATGATCCGATCGCCGCTCGCGAACAAGCGCTCGCCACGGCTGGTGTCCAGGCGATGCTCGATCCCGAGTTCGTGATTCGCACGCAGTCGATCGCGGGCGAGCATGTTGAGCTCGGCAACCTCGTCGCGGGTGTGCGTGAGGATCATCCGGCTTTCGGTGGGTGCCGCCTTCCTCGCCTCGTCCCAGCGATCGATCAACGTCCTGCGCGCATCCTCCCGCGTGTCGGCGACGTGGACGTGCCCAGCCTCCCCATAGGCGCGGATCGCCTGCTCGGTGCGCCCGGTTGCAAGGTGCCTCGTGGCATCCCTCTGCCAGTCCTCGCGCTGCCGGCGGATAGCGGTGATCTCGACACTACCATGACGCTCCGCGATAGATCGAAAGGCCGCGCCCGCCTCGATCGCCTGGAGCTGCTCCGGATCGCCGACCAGCACCAGCTTTGCATTGGCCTTCTCGACCTCGCGAACGATACGCTCCATCTGGCGGGTGCCGATCATGCCGGCCTCGTCGACGACGAGGATGTCGCGTGGCGAGAGCAGCTCCCGGCCCCGCCCCCACTGATGCTCGATGCTGGCAATCGTGCGCGACGCGATGCCCGAACCACCCTCCAGATTCTCTGCCGCGATGCCGGAGAGCGCGAGGCCGGTGACGCGGTAGCCGGCGCTCTCCCACGCGTCGCGGGCGATGCCCAGCATGGCGCTTTTGCCGGTGCCGGCATAGCCGATGACGGTGGACAGATCGGAGCCTTGCGTTATGTGCCGAAGCGCGGTCAGCTGCTCCGTGCCTGGGGCAAAGCCGCTACTTGCCGCGGCGGTGATCGCCTGATCGACAGCCGCCGCGGCAAGACCATGCGAAGCACGCTCGGCCAGCAGATCGGTGCCCCGCATCAGCCGCTCTTCGGTCCGCAGCATATCGCGCGACGTGAAGCGTTCGTCGCCGCGCCCGTCCTTGCCGAGCGCGATCATGTCGGGCGATGCACGTACCGCCGTCATTACGCGGTCGAACTGCTCCTTTCCTTCGCTGTGGCGATGCACGAACATCGCGAGGTCGCGGGTCGTGAACGTCGCCTGCTGGTGGGTGATCGCGTCGAGCGCGATGCCAGGGCTGGCGAGGATCTTCTCGCCATTGCTCCGCGCGATTGCGACATGCTCGGCGAGGCGCTCGCTGGAGACGCCCTGCCCGACCATCCGCGAGGCGGCGGGACCGATCTTGTGCTGGGGTTCTAGATCGATCCCTTGCGCTTCCAGGCTGCGATGATCGATGCGCGCATCGATATCCAGTTCGGCCAGCCTGGCATTGACATGCCCAGCCCAGCGCTCGCGCCATTGCTCCAGCAACGAGGTCGCGTTCCAGTCGCGGACCTTGGGGCCGAAACCCTGCTCGTCGACACTCCGCGTGGTCAGCATCACGTGCGCGTGGGGCTTGGGCTGCCCGTCTTCGCCGATATCCCAATGGACATTGAGATCGGCGATCATTCCCTTGTCGACGAACTCCGCTCTCACGAACTCGCGGGCGAGCCGAATGCCCTCCGCCTGGTCGAGCTCGCGGGGAATGGCGAACTCGATCTCGCGGGCGAGCTGTGCATCCTTGCGAACCTCGGCCGCCTCGACCGTATTCCAGAGCGTCTCGCGATCGGCGAGCTCCTCGGCCGCGCCGTCCGGCAGCATCACCTCGCTGTGGATGACGCCCGCTTTGTTGGAGAAGTCGTGATGCCGGTCGAGCCGCTGGTCGTGCAGCCGCGAGGCCGAGCGATAGGCGGCAGCGGCCAGCGCCGACGAACCGTTGGCCCGTGAGATCATCTTGGCGGAGAAATGGTAGATCGCCATGGCGATCGTCCACTTACTCTCACACGAGCACGTCGGCACGACGTATAAGCGCGCCCTCAAATGATTTCATCTTTCTCGGGACTGGTCCGTCCCACGAGATTTCGCGGCGTTGCGACTGATCGAGTGCCACGATAACTGGGCTGTCCACCGCGACAGACGAGGAGGACGACATGCGCAAGCCCCGCGACTATGATGCCGAGTTGAAGGCGCTCGACGACAAAGCCAAGCAGCTTCGACAGAAGCGGATCGTGCAGCTCGGCGAGTTGGTGATTGCCTGTGGCGCCGACGACCTGTCGCCGGAGCAGCTGGCCGGCGCGCTGCTCGGGCTCAAGGACACGGACGCGAAGACGAAGGAGGTCTGGCGCCAGCGGGGCGCGGCCTTCTTTCAGCGCGCGCCCCGCAAGCCAGCTGACGGCGATGATAAGGTGTCGCGCAGCACAGGAGCGGACAATGACCGCGCGCCATCGTCATGAAGCCCAACATGCGCGCTCCGACGTAAGCGAGTGGCAGGTGAAACGGCGCGAGCGCACCCGCCAGCTGATCGAACTGGGCGGCCTTGTCGCCAAGGCGGGGCTGGTCGAACTCACCGACGACGATCGAGCCGTTCTCTACGGCGCAATGCTTGAGGTTGCCGCCGCATTGCGCAGCGAGCGGCGCGAGCAGGCGCTGACGCTCTGGCGGCGGCGAGGCAAGCGCGCATTCGGTTCATCGGACGAAGCGACAGGCTCTCAACCAGAGACGCGTTGAAACGCCTACTGCCAAAGCCGTTCGACATCGGCGAAGATCAGCCGGACCACACCATCATGATCCTCGTGTTGAAGAACCTCTTCATAAGCCAGCCGCATCTTCAGCAGCGCGCCTTCGCGATCAGGCGCGGGGATAGCGATGAGCTGAAAGAGCGCGTCGCCTTTCACCGATGCGAGATCATTGCCACGATCCTCCAATTCATAGACCCGGTGACGACGCATTAGGCGCTTGCGCACGCGGCGCTTCGAAAGTTCATGGGCGAGCCGTTGTCGAGTCGCGGAATGGTCCGGATCGGTCGCGCGCAAGGCGACGATCGCGGCACGATCACCACCCGCATCGACAATGCGCCGTTCGGCCTCCCGAACTGCCGTTTCGACATCACTGAGGTTGCCACATGCGTCGGCGCCCTGCGCGCTGCCCAGCGTAGCGGCCAGATCCGTGTCGAAGCGGCGATAGGCGGGGCGGAGCGTTGTCGCGAGAAACGCCTCGTGGGTGTAATGCGCCGTCGCATAGGCATGGACAGCATGGTCCCAGCCAGGCGGCTCAGTGCCGCTCCGCATCGCGCCTGCGATCGGCGCTGTGGCGATCCCGCCTAACAAGGCGCGACGCGACACTGTTGCCGCGCGACCGCGCGGCGCTAATGAGTCCTCAGCCATGTCGTCTCCAACCAGGCGGTGTGGTCAGGCTCGACTGGAAGGTGCAACTTCCGGTCGAGCCGACTTTCTGTTAGCAGCTTGTATGGCAAGGCGAGACATTTTGCTAACAAAAAAGAAGATGGGGCGACCGCCGACTGGCATCGGTCACCTTGTCGGCGTTCGTCTCGCTCCCGATCAGCTCGCCGAACTCGACCGATGGATTGCGGCCCAGCCCGATCCAAAGCCGTCGCGACCGGAGGCGATTCGGGTTTTGTTAAGGGAGAGACTGAAAGGATCGTAGAGCGGTGGCGGATCAGAATGGGTGCCGCTCCGCCCGCTGTTATCGGTCGAGAGAGTTGCCCTCAGCTACAGGGCATCTGTGCTGGATGTCCCCCGATAGGTACTCCAAATCCCCGGAGAGCCTCTCTCGTACGGTCCAGAACATGCATAAAAGGTTCGTCGAAGTTCACCGCGTCTGGAGGAGCCTCGATGTCCGAAAAGCCCGATCGCATCATCCGCATCGCCGAGGTTCGCAGCCGCACCGGCCTGACCCGGTCGACGCTCTATCGCAAGGTCAGCGCCGGCACGTTCCCAGGCAACGTCAGGATCAGCACACGCTGCGTCGGATGGCGAGAATCCGACGTCGAGGCCTGGCTGCGCAACCCCTTTTTCTATTCCGTCACCGACAACCCCACCTGAAGGCACGGCCATGCATATGCCGCAGCGTGTCAAGTTAGACTTGACATTGCGAGAAATGTCAAGTATCACATGACACGTGGAGATTGAAAGCATTCGCCATAAGGGCCTACGCCGGTTCTTCGAGACCGGTAACCCGAAGGGCTTGGTGGGAGACCCCGACCGGATCCGGAAGATGTTCGCGTTCATAGTGGCTGCGGAGTCATTGGACGAACTGGCGACACCACCGAATTACGGCCTTCATCCGCTGACCGGCGATCGCGTCGGAACTTGGGCCATGACGGTCACACGCAATTGGCGGATGACTTTTGAGATGAATGAGCAAGGCGCTTTGGAAGAGATGGATTTGGAGGACTATCATGGCGCTTAAGATGCACCCCGCTCTCGCCGTTCATGCCGGCGGCTGGCTCAAGACGGAGATCGTGGAGCCGCATGGCATTTCCGTGAAGGCGCTCGCCGAGCATCTCGGCGTATCGCGTCAAGGTTTGAGCAACCTGCTCAATGGACATGGTGGACTTTCCGCTGACATGGCACTGCGCTTCGAAAAGGCATTCGGTGTGAAGGCCGACACGCTGCTGCGCATGCAACTTGCCTATGATCTCGCCCAGCTTCGTGAGCACGAGGCCGAAATCAAGGTGGAGCGTGTTCCCGAAGCCGCCTGACCGCGATCAGCTTTGTTCAGGCTATCGCTCCAGCCACTGTCACAGAAGGTCTGCGCATCACGGTCAGCAGACCGGCAATAGTGCGCCAGACGCAGTCATACCCGCGTAATTGGGCTGTCCCTAATTTCTGCCAGTCAGTTCCGACGTCGGTCGATCCCATCGTTATCGACCGCAGGAGCTATCGGCGGGATAAATTGGCCAGCCCCGTGGGAATGACCGATGCGTCTCATCAGCGGAAATCACGTGGCTTGATCTTGATCCCCTCTGTCGGTTGCCCTGGGATGATTCCAGAGCCAAGCCGCAGGTCGGGATCGTAGAGGTCACGAGGCTTGCGCCCGAGTGTCGGTTCCGCTGGATCGCGCGGGTCGGGCGCCATCGCGCTTCTGACGATGTCGGCCCGACTGACCTGGTAGACTGAGGCGACGTCCTGCCGTTGCCCGACAGTGGCGAGCAGCGGCGACAGGTCGTCGAGCCGCTGGACGACGACATGGATGACGTCGCCCTCGCGCTGGACTTGGCCACGAAGGCCCATCATTGAGGCGCCAAGGACGACACGGCGATATTGTTCGAACAGGTTCGGCCAGACGACGAGATTGGCGACGTCGGTCTCGTCCTCCAGCGTGATGAACATGACGCCCTTGGCGGAACCCGGCTTCTGGCGGAGCAGGACGAGGCCGGCGAGATTGACCCATCGCCCGTCCTTCATGTCCTGGAGGGCCGAGCAGGTGGTCATCTTCCGCGCGCTCAGCTCGTCGCGCAGGAAAGTGAGGGGGTGAGCGCGAAGCGAAAGGCCGACCGCGCGATAATCCTCGACCACCTCCTCGCCGTTGCCCATCGCGGCAAGCGCAACGGCGGGCTCAAAGGCTTCGGGCTGGAGTTTGCCGGCGCGCTCGTCGGCGGCCGCGAAGAGGGGGAGCGCTTCATCGCCCAGCCCTTTCACGTCCCATAGACCGGAGCGGCGCGACGCGACGAGCGAGCCGAACCCACGGGCATGGCCGATCCGATCGAGCGCACGGCCGCTGACATTGGCACGACGCTGGATTTCTTCGACTGAGGAATAAAGTTCATTCCCGCGCGCCAGCACGATCGCGGCGGCATCCGCGTTCTTGAGATCGCGGACATAGCGCAGGCCCAGGCGCACGGCATGGTAGCGACCACCGGTCGGTTCGAGCGTGCAATCCCAGCGGCTGTGGTTGACGTCCACTGGGCGTATCTCAACGCCGTGATGGCGGGCGTCGCGGACGATCTGGGCGGGCGCATAGAACCCCATGGGCTGGGCATTGAGCAAGGCCGCGCAGAAGGCATCGGGATGGTGGCATTTCATCCAGGACGAGGCGTAGGCGATCAGCGCAAATGAGGCGGCGTGGCTCTCGGGGAAGCCGTAGCTGCCGAACCCCTCAATCTGCTTGAAAGTATGCTCGGCGAAGGCCGGCTCATAGCCACGCGCGATCATGCCATCGATCAGCTTGTCGCGGAAATGGCTGACCCCGCCAGTCAGCTTGAACGTTGCCATGGCCCGGCGCAGCAGGTCGGCTTCCGAGGGCGTGAAGCCCGCGCATTCGATCGCGACCCGCATCGCCTGCTCCTGGAAGAGCGGCACGCCGAGCGTCTTCTTAAGCACGCGCTCGAGTTCGGGCGTGGGATAGGTGACCGGCTCCAGTCCTGATCGCCGCCGCCGATAGGGATGGACCATGTCGCCCTGGATCGGTCCGGGGCGCACGATCGCCACCTGGATCACGAGATCGTAGAAGGTGTCGGGCTTGTGAAACGGCGGCGATGCCATCTGCGCCCGGCTCTCGATCTGGAAGACGCCGAGCGTATCCGCCTTCCGGATCATCGTGTAGGTCGCCGCATCCTCGTGCGGAATGGTGGCGAGATCCATCGTTATGCCCTTGTCCTGGTCAAGAAGATCGAAAGCGCGCCGCATGCAGCCGAGCATGCCAAGCCCCAGAACGTCG
>Ga0105240_10010811_pt1 | contig 12784 bp, 12 predicted proteins | sample KBSC54metaG_FD_80426 | JGI IMG/M metagenome (GOLD analysis project Ga0105240, IMG submission 80426) | Corn rhizosphere microbial communities from Kellogg Biological Station, Michigan, USA - KBS C5-4 metaG | ecosystem: Host-associated > Plants > Roots > Rhizosphere > Soil | place: Michigan, USA... | reverse complement strand
CTGCAGCCAAGCGCGACGCCCTGTGCGCGCTATATGCATTTATGCGCCTGGTGGACGATGTTTCCGACACGGTGGGCAGCGAAGTCGATAAGTAGCGCGGCCTGGTCCACTGGCGCGCGGCGCTGGATGCGGCGCTGGCCGGCGACGTTTCCGGACACCCGATTCTTCCGGCATTTGCCGACACGCTTTCACGATTTGAAATTCCCTCGCGTTACCTCCACGATCTGATTTCCGGCGCGGAGATGGATTTAACCATAGGCGATTACCCCACGTTTGACCGCCTGCGCGAGTATTGTTATCGAGTGGCTGGCACCGTGGGACTCACCTGCCTGCACGTATTCGGCTTCGATGATCCGCACGCGCCGGAACTGGCGGAGAAACTGGGAATCGCCTTTCAATTAACGAATATCCTGCGCGACGTGCCCAAGGACTATGAAATCGGCCGGGTATATCTGCCGTTCGAAGACATCCAGAAATTTGGTGTGCGGCCCGTTCATCTGGCCAGTGGCCCACCGGGCCCTGAATTTCGCGAACTGTTCGCGTTCGAATGCGAGCGAGCCTGGAATTTTTACCGCGAAGGCGTGCAGCTGATTCCCAAGGTGCAGGCCGATTCGCGCTCCTCGCTTTGGGCCCTGGTGCGGATTTACAGCGGGCTATTGCGGCGCATCGAAGCGCGCGGCTATGATGTTTTTTCTCAGCGCGTGCGGCTGAGCACTCCCGAGAAAACGGGAATTCTGCTGCGCGCGCGGCTTGGCTGGTACTCCCAACATAATGTCCTCGAAGAGCGTGATCGTGATCGGCGGCGGCCTGGCGGGACTGTCCTCGGCCGTCGCGCTGGCTGAATCCGGGTTCCGTGTGCGTTTGTTCGAGAAGCGGCCTCATTTAGGCGGGCGTGCCGCTTCCTATGTTCTCCCTGGCGGGGAGCACATTGACAATTGCCAGCACGTTACGCTGGGTTGTTGCACCAACCTGGAAGATTTTTATCGCCGCGCAGATGCGGCCGGAAAAATTAAATTTTACGACCGGTTGCTGTTTGCCGCTCCCGATGGACGTCGCGGCGTCATGGCGGCCTCGGTGTTGCCCGCGCCCCTGCACCTGGCGGCTTCTTTTACGCTGTTTCCGCTGTTGAGCTGGGCGGATAAATTCGCGATCGCGCGCGCCATGCTGGCGATTGCGCGGCACGGCGGCCGGCCCCGGGACCTGTGGCCCGCCGATTCCTCGAATGATGCGGGCGAAATCACCATGCTGGCCTGGCTGCGGAAGCACCGGCAGACAGAGCGCGCCATCCGCCGGTTCTGGGAAGTAATCCTGGTCAGCGCGCTGGACGAAGATCTGGACCGTACCGATGCGCGACATGGTGTGAATGTATTCTGGAAAGCGTTTCTATCCACGCGCGCGGGATACCGGGTTGGAATTCCGCAGGTGCCGCTCGGAGACCTGTACGATGGTTGCAAACAAAGCATTACGCGGCGCGGCGGGGAAGTTCTGTTGCGCGCGGGCGTTCGCGGATTTCGCGTGAGCGCCAACCGGATCGATGGCGTGGACTTCGAAGACGGTTCGGTCGGAACAGCGGATTATTATCTTTCGGCTGTTCCGCAGGACATCCTGCCGGAACTGCTGCCGGGGGAAGTTGTGGCTCGGGAACCGGCGTTTGCGAACCTTGTCAAATTGCGCACTTCGCCAATTACCGGAGTGCACCTCTGGTTTGATACAATGGTGATGACCGAGCCGTTCCTCACCCTGCTGGACAGCACAGTACAATGGGTGTTCAATAAAACGAAACTGTACGGAGGAAGTGCAGAAAGTCGCGGGCAGTACCTTCAGCTGGTAATCAGCGCCTCGTATGGTTTATTACCGCGTTCCCGTCAGGACATCATTGCGCTTTGCCTGAAAGAATTGCGCGACGTGCTTCCCGCGACCCGGGACGCTGTGTTGGTAAAGGGAACCGTTGTCAAGGAAACCTCAGCGACGTTTTCTCCGTCGCCAGGTTCGGACCAGTGGCGTCCCGCTCAGAATAGTTCCTTGCCGAATCTTTTTCTGGCGGGGGATTGGACAGCCACCGGCTGGCCCTCAACGATGGAAGGGGCTGTGCGCAGCGGATATCTTGCGGCAGAAGCGATATTGCGCGACGCGGCCATGCCCGGAAAGTTTTTGCAGCCGGACCTGCCCCCGGAAGGACTGGCCCGTCTGTGGTCGCGCCCATCCTGAGTTGAGCGAAGGCCTTATTCCACGGTGAACATTTTGCATCAGGCACGGTTCAATGGGCGATTCAGCCCGCGAATAGAAATATCAACAGAAACTGGTTATTTGGGTGTTGCGCACTTCGTTTCAGAGTATGATGTGTGCATCCCCCCCGGAGGTTCCCTTGGAGCGGAAGTATAGGCAGCGGGGCTACATGAGCGCCGAAAAGCCCCAGAAGACTGAAAAACGCGCCCCTGAAGGCAACAGGCGCCAGGAACAAATCGGACCGCGCACTCCGCGAATGGTCGGCACAGTTACTCGCGCCCGCTGTTCGAATTGCGGCACCGTGCTGCAAGCGGGTTTCGATGCGAAGGGGAAGTGCCCGCGCTGCGCATTCGAATTGCACTCCTGCAAGCAGTGCGCGTATTTTGATTCCGCGGCGCGCTTCCAGTGCATGCAGCCGATTCCCGATTGCATTCCACGCAAGGACCAGCGCAACGACTGCACATTCTATGAATTTCGCACCACCATTGAAAAAGATACGGCCCCCTCCGGGCCTGCTGCCGGTCCCGCCGCGCCGGCCGAACGGCCTTCGCGTCCGCGGGATGCGCGCCAGGCATTCGAAGATCTATTCCGAAAGTAACTTGGAATTTCAAATTGGATTTTTTTAGGTTGCGTCCTCGTAACCTCTTCATTGCGCTCTCAAACTAGTAATTTGCAACTCCGCCGGGGACTTGTTATTCTGAAATTGCCAATGCATAGCGGATTCCACCGCGAGTTGCACTCCCCCTCCAATCTCTTTCCGGAAAGGTCGCTTATGAAGGTTTCAATGAGCTATAGCCTCAAGGAATGGCGTGAACCAATCGACAAGGAAACGGAAAGACGTACCGCAAAAATAGAAAAACTGTTGAATCATTATGAACCGGACCTGGTGATGTTGCACGGAAGCATCGAAAAAAATGCCCGAAAGGAAGAATATAGTTTTTCCTTGAATCTTTCGCTTCCAACCGGAACCATTCATGCCGTGGGCCAGGGCACCGATGTTCCGAAAAGCGTGAAAGCGGCTTTTTCCGAAATCGAGAAGCAAATCAAGAAGCACATCAGCCTGTTGCGCAAGGATTACGAGTGGAAACGCAAACGTCCGCGAGACAAGGCGTTTGCTGAATCGTAGGCAGCGGGATGTTGACGGATTAATTTCGTGATTTTAAGGTGAGCCGCTTCGCAGGCGGCTCACCTTTTTTTCGTTATGGGCGGATTTCCGCGGCGCTCTGACCGTGCCACTAGGGTAGGATGGTAAGGTCTTCGCGCGTCAATCCAAAATTTGCGTTTGACGGATCTAGCGCCAGCACCTGCAGTTCGATGGGGCCGGGCGCGGCCTTGGGAACCGAACCCGTGTAGGTGTTTTGCACTCCGGCATAATGCATCGGAATTTCCGCTTCCATTGTACCTTCGCGCATGAGTCGCGCCACGACGCGGAATTTATTGGAATCCCAGTGACCGCCGGGTTCGGTGGGGCATCCGCACGCCATGTTGACTGTAGCCCGGACTTCAAATGGCCCGCTGCCAGAGACCTTGGCTGCCGCCTGAGGCGCCATCGTCTTCACAATGAACCCGTGGATCTCCAGAATCACACCGTCTCCTAAAACATCCTCGCCCGGCACCAGCAGCAGAGACTTGGAAGAGCGCTGCGTGGCCTGCGGGCTGCCCAAGGGTCCCTCCGCGGTTATTTCCACTACCGTGGGCCGTTCCAGATTGAGCACCGCGATAAATCCTGAGGCGCCAGGGGTGTCATATACCTTCTCGCCGCGAACGCGTGGCTTCTCAATGATCAGCGGAGTTTCTCCGGTTCCATCCTGCTCCATGCCCTGTGCCAACACCTGTCCGGTGGTGGCATCCTTGATCGTAACGCGGGCGCCGCCAACGGCTTTTCCGATTAATTTGGCATCGCGGGCCAGCACGCGAACCATCACTTTAGTTTCTTTCGGAGCGGATTGCGCCAATGTCCGCGAAGCATACAGGGCGGGGAACAGCAGCAAAATACCCAGCAAGTATTTTAACTTCATAAAAAATACCCTCCTAAGGACCTGCACACTGAGATCTTGTCCGGCGGTTTGTCGGATTCCGGATTTATGCAAGCGCTACCATACCATATCTATCCGGTTCAATAGGGGACGGATGGACGGCCTTTGGCGGCTGGCGTATCATACGGGCAAGTCGCAAACAGTGGAGAAGCTTGGCAGCATTGACGGCCAAAGGAGCGGGTTACATGAGCGATTTTTCACGCAGGTCCCTGCTAGGCGGAGCAGTTGCAGCAGCGACGGCTGCAACGATTTTGAGCGATCCGCTGCATGCGCAATACGTGTGGCAAAAATCGAATTGGCAGGCTGCTGATTTCGAAACGTTGACGCATTCCTCGCGACGCATCAAACAGGTGGTGCATGCCTTCGCCGTCAGCGACGGCAGATTTCTAAAGAATTGCAAAAATTCGCTGAATGGGCTGCACTTCGGCATGGGAGTGGCTGCGGACCAGATACAGCTTGTTGCGGCGCTGAATGGTCCGGCCAACATGCTGAATTATTCCGATTATGTCTGGCAGAAGTACCGCATCGGTGAGTGGGTAAAGGTAAATGACCCCAAGACAGGCGAGCCGGCAGTTCGCAATCCGTTTTATCCGAGCGGCGCAGGCCCTGAGCTGAAATATACCTCAGACAATCTGGACAGTCCCGAGTCGCTCTATCAGGACAGTTCGGTTCAGGGACTGCAAGCGCGCGGCGTGCGATTTTTGAGCTGCCACGTTTCCACAGAGGAAGCTGCGCGAGCATTGATCAAGCAAAATGGGCTTTCGGCGCCACCCGAAGACGTGGTGAAGGATATTCAGGCCCACGCATTGCCGGGCGTGATCATAGTTCCGGCATTGGCTGCGGCGCTGGCCTATTTACAAGGGGAAGGCCATTACACGTACATGGATGCATGATCTTTAGATCAGCGGGGAGTTTCGATTTGGATGCTCGCTGAGTTCGATTTTGCTCATGGCTTCAGAATTATTTGAGGAATCGGTAAGTTTATGCGAACTCTGATTGCACGTTGTCTTTTTACGGTAGCGGTTATCTCGCTCTTTGTTTTTCTAGTTTCTCGATTGAGGAGTAATCTGGTGGCAGCGCAGAATTCCGCCCCTGTCGCGGTTACCAGCGGTTCCTGGACGGCGCCCGATCCGGCGACGATTCCGCAAGGACCTTTGGGCGATAGCATTCGTCTGGGCTTTCGCGTTTTTAACGATACCCCCAAATTTGCGGCGAAATATGTCGGCAACAAGATGAGCTGCGGTCATTGCCATTCCGGCAGCGGCACGGTGCCATACTCGATTCCACTCGTCGGAGTCCCCGGTATGTTTCCGCTCTACAGAGATCGTGAAAATGAAGTCGTCACGTTTGAGGAACGCATCGAGCAATGTTTTCAACGCAGCGAAAATGGGCATCGTGTTCCCAACAGCAGTCCCGAGATGGTGGGCCTGGTGGCCTACGCGCAGTGGCTCTCCAAGGATCAAGTGACCGGCCGTCCGTTTCCGGGTCGAGGGTTGGTGAACCTTCCGGAACTTAGCGGAGACAGCGAAAAGGGCGCGCAAATCTACTCGCAGCGTTGCGCTATATGCCACGGCGCGGAGGGCGCGGGCAGGCTTCCGGCGATTCCGGCAGTGTGGGGACCGGACGCCTACAACACCGGCGCGGGTATGTATAACATCGCGAAAATGGCGGCGTTTGTGCAGCACAACATGCCACAGAGCGATCCGGGCAGCTTGACGCCGCAAGAAGCCTATGACGTGGCCGCGTATATTCACAGCAAACCGCACGAGCCGTTTAACATCAAGGATCATCAGTAGTCATTTCGTAACATAGGCTTCAGCCTGTGAGCGGTTTCGCAAACTTCTTGGAATGAAACCAGTCAGGCTGTCCAGTGCCACCGGGCTTGCCACTTCCGCAAATGAGGCGAACTTGACCAGGCCAAAAGTATTTGCCGCGCATGTTTTGTTTGATGAACCGCGACGCCGGCTCGCGGAACAATTCGATGTAGAGTACTGGAACGGGTCGGACCGCCCGCCGCGCGCGGAGGTGCTGCACCGCGTGGCGGGCAAGGACGCCATCATCTCCCTGCTGACGGAAAAAGTGGACGAGGAACTGCTGGATGCCGCCGGGCCCAAACTGCGGATCGTGGCCAATGTCGCGGTGGGTTACGACAATATCGATGTGCGCGCATGCACCGAACGAGGCATCGTGGTCACCAACACGCCGGGCGTGCTCGATGAAACCACGGCCGACTTCACTTGGACTCTGCTAATGGCCGTGGCGCGGCGGTTGATCGAGGCCGATCACCTGGCACGTTCCGGCGAGTGGTCGCAGTGGAACCTCGATCAGTTGTGTGGAACCGATGTTTGGGGCAAGACGTTGGGGATTATCGGATTCGGGCGTATCGGCCGAGCCGTCGCCCGGCGCGCCTCCGGATTTCGCATGCGCGTGATTTACCATAGTTCCACGCGCGCCCCGGAGGAAGTTGAGAACGAATTGCACGCGGAATATAAAACGCGAGACGAAGTGTTGCAGCAAGCCGATTTCCTATCGTTGCACGTGCCCCTGCGCGAGGAAACGCGCGGGCTAATTGGCGCGGCGGAGCTTGCCAGGATGAAACGTACGGCGTTCCTGATCAACACCACGCGGGGACCCGTGGTGCAGGAGGCAGCGCTGGTCCACGCCCTGCAGGAGGGCAGGATTGCCGGTGCGGCGCTGGATGTGTTTGAGCGCGAACCTTTGATTAGCGATGGCTTGCGAAGAAACAATGTGGTGCTGGCTCCGCACCTGGGATCGGCGTCGATTGAAACGCGCACCCGCATGGCCATGATTGCAGCGGAAAATGTGAGCGCCTTTTTTCAAGATAAGCGGCCACCTACGATGCTCAATCCGGAAGTATGGCAGCAAAAATAATTTTCATTTTGTTTCGGCAAGACGCAAAATCGACGGCACCAGTTTACGAGGGGTGAAATTGTGGCTCATATTACGCTCAGTAACGCCAAACTTACTTTAGAAGGCGCGGAGGCGGTGGTCGCTGCCGCCAAGGCACATGCGGTCAGTATCGGCGTGCCCATGAATATCGCCGTAGTGGATGATGGAGGCCACCTGATGGCCTTCGCCAGAATGGATGGGGCGAAGCTCTCCTCGGTGGAAATCGCCATTAATAAAGCGGTCGCGGCGGCAATCCGGCGAGCTCCCACCGGGCCGGCGCGCACCGGGGATCAGGTGAACCTGCTGTTGTCGCTCGGTCTGGCCATCGGCAGCAAAGCGCAACAAACGCCATTGCGCGGCGGCCTGCCGCTGGAGGTGCGGGGCCAATGCGTGGGCGGCATTGGCGTGAGCGCGGGTACGGAGGATCAGGACGTGGAAGTGGCGCGCGGTGGCGCCGAAATCCTGGAAAAGCCATAATCAACAGCGAACGTTAAACACGAACACGCACATCGCCCTGTGTATAACACCATCCATGCTTGATCTGAAACCAGCGGCACTTCGGATTTTTCGCGAAACACTCGCGGCCATTGATATTCCCGCGACGCTGCAGCGGGAGCTTGCTCGCGAAGGTTCGCGAATTCATCTGCAGGGCGAGGCTCTTGATTTGGCTGGATTCGAGAAAATTTATACTGTGGCCATCGGGAAAGCGTCCGTGGCCATGGTTCGCGGGCTTACGGAAGTGCTGGCTCCTGATTTTTCCAGCGAAGGCATAGTGGTCGCGCCATCCGCCTCGCACGATTTGCCCGCAGAATTCCGGCTGATCGTCGCGGGGCACCCGGTGCCAAACGAACAAAGTCTGGAAGCGGGCCGCGCGATTCTCGATCTGCTGCGCAAGGCCCACGAGCGAACGCTCATCTTTTTTCTTCTTTCCGGTGGCGGATCGGCCTTGGTTGAGCAGCCACTGGATCCAGCCGTCAGCCTGGAAGATGTGCAGGCCATGAACCGCGCGCTGGTGACCTGCGGCGCCTCCATCGATGAAATTAATTCCGTGCGCAAACATGTTTCCGCAGTGAAGGGTGGTCGCCTCGCGTTGGCGGCCTCGGCTGCGAGGAAAGTCACGCTGGGGATCAGTGACGTTCCCGAGGGGCAGGAATCGGCGCTGGCCTCGGGACCCACTCTGCCCGATCCCACGACGGTTTCCAGCGCCTGCGAAGTCGTGCAGCGTTACGCCTTGCTGGCCAAATTGCCGCAGGCGATTCGCGCCCGTTTCGAGTGTTCCGAAACAATTCCGGAAACTCCGAAAGCAGCCGATCCGGCGTTTCAACGGTCCACGTTTCAAATTGTGCTCGGGCGTCACGGCCTGTTTCATCCCGCGCATCACGCGGCGGAGGCCGCTGGATTCGCTACGCTTTGCGACAACACCACCGACGATTGGGCGCTGGATTTGGCCGCAGACTATCTGGTTCGGCAGCTTCTGGATTGGAAGCGCGCACACCCCAGCCAACCCGTGGCCCTGGTTGCGGGCGGTGAAGTAAGTTCGCCGGTAACCGGGAAGGGAATCGGCGGAAGGAATTCCGCGTTCGTCCTCCGTTTGGTGGAAAAAATTGCGGGACGCAGGATTTGCGTGCTTAGTGTGGGGACCGATGGCATTGACGGATCGAGCCCGGCCGCCGGGGCCGTGGCGGATGGTGAAACGCTGGCGCGTGCCAAATCATTGGGACTGGATCCGGACGATTATTTCAAACGCAGCGACTCCTATACTTTTTTTCAGAAATTAGGCGATGCCGTTGAAACAGGACCCACTGGAAACAATCTGCGCGACCTGCGCATCCTGATCGCGGAGTAATTTGCGGGATTTTCGCTCCCCCCGTTAATCACTTTTTCCCGGAGACAACGCCGCTTCAATTTTCCGCAAATGACTATTCACGTCGGACATCTGTTGTTCGAGTCGATCCAGGCGGTCCAGAACTACTTGATTGCCGTTGGCCGAAGGGGCGCGCGTATCGATCGTCTTCGGATCCAGGGAAACTTCTCTCCCTTTTGAATTTTTGGCTTTGAGTTGCTCGATCAGGCCTTCGACCGCGTGCGGGACGCTGATAGAAAGCTCGCCGGTTTTGAGCAAGGCTTCCAGCGGCTCAATCGCCGCGGGATCGCCTCGCCGGCCCAAGGCGAAAATCGACGCATACCGAATATCGAAAGAAGATTCACTCAGGTAGGCGATGAGGCGCGAGGTGATGTCATGGTTCTTGAGGTCCACGTGGCCTAGCGAATTGATGGCAATGCTGCGCAGGGCGGAGGGATGCCCGGGGCTGGACCACTCCATCAGCGTGGAGACCACGGTCTGATCGGCGAGCGTGCCCATGGCGCGCAGGGAAGCTCGCTGTAAAATATTATTGGGCGAAGGTGTCAGCAACGCCTTCTCCAGAAGTTTGTCGGCATCGGGAGCTTTTTCTTCCGCCAGAGATTGCAGCGCTGCGCCGCGCACGGAATACGCCTTGTCGTTTTTGTAGATCGATTCCAGGCGCTTGATCGATTCGTCGTCGGCGGAAAAATGGCCCAACTGGTCGACGGCGGCCTGCCGAACCCAGGGTTGTTCGTTGGCAAGTGCGGAGAGCACTTCTTTGCGAGCTGCAGGCGAATTGAGGTGGCCCAGCGCGTGAATCGCCTCTTCGCGCACGCCCCAAAAACGGTCGCTTCGGGCAGCGTCGCCAAGAGCCCTGGCGATTGCCTCGTTGTCTCGAATGTTGCCGAGTGCGAGCGCCGCGTCGGCACGGTCAGGCACGTCAGAAGCTGTTTTGAGCTGGCGAATCCATTCTTCGGGCGACTTTTGAAAGTCCAGCGACTTCAATATTTTGTCACCCTTGTCGAACAGCACCATCAACGGAGCACTGTCGACCGGAAAAGAAAACGATTCGTTTTCCCTGGAGACTACGATGGGAAATATCTTTTCGCCGTGCTCCGTCGTAATGGCCACATCGATGGGCACGTGGAATAGGCCGACATGTCCTTCGACTTTTTGCGTTTGTTTTACATCCAGGGTGACTTTTTTAGCTTCCGCGTCATAGCTGGAGCTCACCAGAAAACGGGGAGCGCCGGCGCCGTAAATCCACTGATCGAAGAAAAGATCCACATTGGCACTGCTGGATTCCTCCATGGCTTTCACCAGATCGGCCGTAACCACATTCTGCAGGCGATTTGTTTCCAGGTAACGCTTCAGCCCTCGAAAAAATGCGTCGTCTCCCAATTTCTCCCGCAGCATGTGAAGCACCCAGCCGGCTTTGTCATACACGTTGCCGACATATTCCACCGAATCGGAAATGTTGCGCGTGACGATGGGGATGGAATACAGTTCGTGCGAAGGCATCCAGTCATTTTGATCGCGCCAATAACTGTAAGCGGCTGCGTCGGCGCCGTAGAAGTGCTCTTCCCAGAGAGTGGCGCCGAACGTGGCGAATCCTTCGTTGAGCCACGTATTGGTCCAGTCTTTGCAGGTCACCAGGTCGCCGAACCATTGGTGCGTCAATTCATGGGAGATCAGGCCGTCGGCGGCTTCCGGCCTTTCTCCGGCCATTTCGGGGTGGATCATGTCGCGCGTCGCGAGAGTCGTGGCGCTGACGTTCTCCATACCGCTGGCTACGAAATCGTCGACGGCCGTTTGCGCGTATTGTTCCCACGGGTAGGCCATGCCGAACCGCTGCGAGAAGAAATCCAGCATTTGCTTGGTGTGGCTGAACGTGGAATCGATTGTATCGGCGGTGCCACGCGGGACGTTATAGGTGACCGGAAGATTGCGCCAGGTATCTTTCTTCGCTTCATACTGGCCGGCGACAAAAGAAATCAGATATGTGGAAACCGGCAGGGATTGTCGCCACGTCCAGGTTTTCAGTCCGCCCGCGGCTTCCTGCACACTCACTAGTTTTCCGTTTGAGATTGTCAGCCAGTCGGCCGGAACGGTCAGAATAATCTCGGAAGTGGTGCGATCGTTCGGATAATCGTAGATGGGAATGTAGTGATGCGTGTCTTCGGCTTCGCCTTGCGTCCAAATTTCCTTGGCGCGGTTGGGATCGTCTTTATCGGGCAAGATAAAAAACAGTCCGGTGGCGGGCTTGCCTTCGTAACGGATATTCACTTCGAACAATTGTCCGGATTTTGCGGGCTGGGCCAGCGCCACGCGAAGTTTGTTGTCGATCAGTTGGTAGGTAGCATCCTTCCCGTTGACGCGCGTTCCAAGTATGGAGAGGTCTGCGCAATCGAAATCCAGATGAGTCACGCCCTCGTGCAATGTGGAGAGGGTATGAGTGACCTCGCCCATGACTTTGCGTTGGTCCAGGTCGAATCGCAAAGACACACGCACATTTTGCAAATCGTAATCGCGGCTGGGGGCGTAGGGCCGGTCCGCGCGCGCGGATAGTGCGAAGATCGCCGCCAGAGCCGTGACCGTAGCAGCCAGCGCACACGACCGTACCGCCGACCGTGCCAGCGATCCTGCCCACAACCGTGCCAAAGACCGCCGCGATCTGTTCTTGGAGGAATTCATGGGCGCCTCACAAAGATGACGAAGGGCAAAGGGATGGAGATGTATACACAACGCCCATTATACCTGGGTGCTTGCCCACCGGCTGGATACCGCCACGTCGATGTCTGGATGTATATATGGATATAGACGCGTCTGCGAGACCGGCGTTTCGCGGGTGCCCGAGGTCCGCTAGCCCCGCAGATAAGCATCTTCCTTGCGTATCCAATCCTCGCGTCGCGGCGTGAAAATGTCCACGTCCACGGTGTCTTCCTCGGCCACGGCGGAGTGCGGCATATTCGCGGGGATTACCAAAAAGCCGCCCGCTCCCACGACGACTTCGCGATCATCGAAAATAAATTTCAGCTTGCCGGAAACAATCCAGGAGTATTGTTCGTTGATATGAGAATGTCGCGGCACGGTCGCGCCGCGTTTCAGCAGAAGCTGCGAAACGGTGGCGTTCTCTCCGGAAATCATCTGCCGGGAAATTTTATCGTTCAGCTTTTCCACTTCTGTTTCTGCCCACGAAGTGCTTTTCAACTCGCTCACGATACCTCCTCGAGTGTCCAAAACCGCGCTAGCATCCTCCACAGAAAACGCGGCGCCGTCAATCCCGTCTTGCGGGCTCTCTTGTTGGCATGTTTTGCGGAGACGTCGTCGCTCGGCCTTCTGTTAAGATGCCAAGTCCTGATGCTCTGTTAACGCTATAGAACCTGAAAGTGGGCTAGATGCATTTGCTCCATGCCATCGCCGGGTTTTTTCTTTTTTTTGAGCTTCCCATTCCGCTGTACTGGGTGATGCTGCACCCGTTCAATGCCTTCTGGCGCACTCGCGTCCGCGCGGCATTCTGGATCGCGGGCCTGACTGCTTGGACGGTTGGCGGAGTCGTGCTCTGGCTGGCCCGGCGCGATCTACTGTGCTCGACAAGGCCGTACTGGTTTGCCATTTTTGCCGGTTTGGTGCTCATCTCCATAGAAATCTACCTGTTTATTCGAGTGGAGCGGGAGCTGGGCAGCCGCAGGTTGGTAGGTCACGCGGAATTGACTGGAGGAGGCACACTGTTCGCCGGCGGCCTGTATGCATATGTGCGCCACCCCCG
>Ga0105240_10010810_pt1 | contig 12785 bp, 11 predicted proteins | sample KBSC54metaG_FD_80426 | JGI IMG/M metagenome (GOLD analysis project Ga0105240, IMG submission 80426) | Corn rhizosphere microbial communities from Kellogg Biological Station, Michigan, USA - KBS C5-4 metaG | ecosystem: Host-associated > Plants > Roots > Rhizosphere > Soil | place: Michigan, USA... | reverse complement strand
TACTCACTTCCTTGTTGAACTCGGGGAACGCGCTGCAGGCCTTCAACCGGGCCCTGAACATCACAGAGAACAACGTTGAGAATTCCCAGACTCCCGGGTATGCGCGGCAGACAGCAACTTTTGAAGCGCTGCCGTTCGACCCCGCCATCAATCTGCCGGGCGGTGTCCAAGCCGGACCGGCGCAGAGTTCGCGCAGCGCTCTGGCGGAGCAGGCGGTGCAGCAGCAGCAGAGCGCGCTCGGGTTTTCCCAGCAGCGATCGACGGACTTGAATTCCGTGCAATCGCTCTTTGACCTCTCCAGCCAGAGCGGCGTCAGCGCCACGATCGACGGGCTGTTCTCGAGCTTCTCGGCGCTCTCGATCAATCCGAACGACACGACGGCGCGGCAAACGGTGATCAGTTCGGCGCAACAACTGGCGCAGGCGTTTCAGACCTCTGCCGGCGGGCTTGCAACCCAGGGTGCGGCCGTCACCTCCGAGATGCAGGGCACGATTTCGAGCATCAACCAACTGGCCGGCCGGATTGCCCAGCTCAACACGCAAAGACAGAGTGAAAACGGCCAGGGCGGCGACGCGGGCACAGACGCCAGCATATACGCCGATCTGGAACAGCTCTCGCAATACGGCAGCTTCACCGCGCTGCAGCAGCCCGACGGGTCGATTTCCGTGTATCTGGATGGCCAAACCCCGCTGGTGATGGGAAACCAGTCCTTTGCGCTACAGGGCGATTTCTCAGCGCCCCAAGCGCGGGTTCTGGACTCACAGGGCAACGACATCACCTCGACGGTCTCGTCCGGAGAACTCGGCGCGGAGATAGAGACCAAGAATAGCTCGCTGCCGTCCTATCTCGCCAGCCTCAACACGCTGGCTCAAAGCCTTGCGGACCAGGTGAACAGCGTGCTCTCGCAGGGTGTGGACCAGAACGGGGCAGCTCCAACGAACAGCCTGTTCACCTACCAGGCCGGTTCGAACGCCGCCCAGACTATTTCCGTGAATCCTCTGATGACGCCGGACCAGATCGCCGCCGCTCTACCCTCCGCGCCGGGTGGAAACGGAAACGCTCTCAATCTGGCGGCTCTGGCCAACTCCCCGGTTGTGAACGGGTCTACGTTCACCCAATCCTACGCGCTGGTCGCGGGACAGGTGGGGCAGGATGTCGCCACCGCCAATGAAAATGAAACCACCGGGCAGCAGTTGGTGACCCAGGCGCAGAGCATTCGCTCTCAGGTTTCGGGAGTTTCGCTCGACCAGGAAGCTGCCAATCTCCTGCAATACCAACGGTCTTATCAGGCTGTTTCGGAGATGATCACCGTGATCAACCAGATGACCGGCACTCTGCTGAATATCATCCCGTCTGCTTGATCCAAACAGAGGAGCGACACGCCATGATCAGTTCGGTTAGCCCTTCCATCCAGGCATTCATCAATGCCTTGAATCAGACCCAGCAGAGCGCGGCGACGGCGCAAATCGAGCTGAATACCGGCCTGAAAATCAACCAGGTGTCCGACGCTCCGGACCAGATTTCGTCCCTGCTCCAGACGAAGGCGCAGATCGCGCAACTGAATCAGGTTAACTCCAACCTGGGTCTGGTACAGAACGAAACGAACGCCGGCGAAAGCGCGCTCGAATCCGCCGTACAGGTAATGGACCAGGTGCAGACGCTCGGCGCCCAGGGCGAGAGCAACTCCAACACAGCGGCCACACGCTCAACCATCGCCACGCAACTGGGCAACGCACTCACCAACCTGGTGAATCTCGCCAATAGCGCCGCGGGTGGGCGATACATCTTTAGCGGCGATCGCGATCAGGCGCAGCCCTATACCATCGACCTGACGCAGGCTAGTCCGGTGAGCGCTTATCAGGGCTCCGCCTCCACGCGGCAGATTCAACTTCCGGGCGGAGCGCTGATTCCCGTTTCGCTCACCGCGCAGCAGATTTTCGATGGCTCGACACCGGCAACCAACGTGTTCAGCTCCGTTACCGCGCTCATGACGGCGATGAAAAACAACGATCAGGCAGGCATCGACGCGGCGATTCCCCTGGTGTCCACCGCGGCCGCCTACCTGAACCAGCAGCTTGCGTCCTACGGGGCGATTCAGAATCAGATTAACAACGCGGTCACGGACGGCCAGCAGGCCAGCACGCAACTGGCGGCTCAACTCAATAACATCCAAGGCGCCGACATGACGCTGGCAATTGAACAGTTGAACCAAGCAAATCTGCAGGAGCAGGCCACGCTCGGCGCCCAGGCGCAAATGCCGAGGCAAAGCCTCTTCAGCTATCTCGGGTGAGTTTCCTCGTTCAAAAATGAAACCATTGACGGGTCACGCGCCCGGCTGAATCGATCACCGCTCCCGCCGTAAACGGGAAACGCGCGTCGCGTACTTCGACCCGTGTTGCCGGGGTCGATTCGGATTCCGGGACCGCGCTCCAGACGGGGAACTGGCAAAAAACCAGGAATGTCTGAATGGTTTTCGTAGCGCGGGCCGCCGCAATGGCGCTGCTGTTTTCCGGCGCATAAACAGTTCGGCCGGAATCGGGGTCAAAGTCCATAGCCAGGTTCATGTTGTAGAAACGGACGAAACCCGCTCCCTCGACGATCCCTTCCCAAATGAGCGGACTTGACCCGACCGGCACGGCCGCCGTCCCCAACGGCGGGGCTCCCTGATAAATGCGCGAGTCCAGCGTGGCGATCGCGCGCTGATGGAAGAAAGCGCGTCCGCCTTCATAACAGGACACCAGGGCCAGGGCCAGGATTGCCACGCCTTTTCCGGAGCCCGGCTTAGCTCCAATCTCCGCGCTCACCAGGCGGCCGATTACGGGCGACAGCAGGCCCAACAGCAGAAACGCCCAGATCCAAAGATCCACAATGTTGGTGATGTCCAGCCTGTACCAATGGCCCGATAGGGGAGAGAACAGCCGGATGCCGTAGGCATTCGTCCAATCCAGCAGCAGATGGCTGGCTACCGCAATCGACGAGATGAGCCATGCCCATCCGAAGCCCTGGAGAGACCGTCGAAACGCGCAGATCAGGAGCACGGGCAGAAGCGCCATCAAAGGAAGCAGGACAACCGAATGGGTGACCCAGCGATGATAGTGAAGGTAGTTCAGCGCTCCCCCGCCTGCCGCGACGATATCGATATCCGGCGCGTTGGCGGCCAGGATCATCAGAAGCGTGGCTTTCGGGTACAACCTCCCCAGGCCGGCCCGTTCCATCATCACGGCCGTCAGTGTGTGGGTGATGTTGTCCATTGGGCCTGATCGGTGATGGGTTGGCTGACGCTGGCGCGAAAACCGGGCGGCGTAAGCAATGTGAGCGAATCGGGCACAATCTTGAGCTGGGAGGGAAGCCAGCCTGCGAACTCGCCGTCGATCTGAACATAAATCCGTTCGGACCCGGCTTCCATCTCCACTTCGGTCGCATGCAAGACGTGGACGCCCCTGGTGTGATCCAGGCGCCGCAGAGCGATGCCGAGCAAATAGCGCAGATAGGGGAATGCGCTTTGCCCTTCAAAGACGATGACCTCAAAGCGGTCTTCCAAAAGCGATACCGTTCTCGCGATCTCGATATCGCCGCCATAGTTGCGAACCCGGCTGGCGAGCACGAAGCTCGCGCGCATCTGGCGTTGGCCGACGTGCGTCTCAAATTCCGGGAGGCGGCGGCCCAACTGGGCGAAGCCCCCGATCCAGTACGCCACTTTGCCGAGCGCGGCCTTCCAGCCCGCGCTCATGTGATAGACAATGTGCGCATCCAGTCCCGCGCCCGTCATCAGCAGGAAGTGCCGGCCCGCCGGATACATCTCGTTCTTGATCATTCCCACCGAAATCCGCTCCGGCAAGCACTGGCCAACCACTCCGGCCGCACTCTCCATCTTCGTGCCGAGCCCGAGTTCCATGGCCAGAACGTTCGCCGTGCCGCCGGGTAGAATTCCCAGCGGCACGAAAGAGTTGACCATGCCATTCACAACTTCGTTGATGGTGCCGTCTCCGCCGGCCGCCAGAATCAGGTCGGCGCCGTCGTTGACGCACTGGGCGGCTATGGAGCCGGCGGTCCCGGGACCGGTGGTCGGTAGAGCGCGAACGCCGTGGCCGGCGCGCTGCAGGATCTCCATGGTGCGCCGCAATAGGCGCTCTCCATGGCCGATGAGCTGCCCGGCGTACGGGTTGTAGATCAGGAAGACTCTAGCGTAGGTTGCGATATTAGCCGTCCTCTCGGATACCCTACTTATTATAGGGAGCGGCCGGTATGCGCTTGCTCACTCGGAAAAGAAACACGAATGAAGCACAGCCAGGAACTCGCTACGAAGATTGAACATCTGAGGGAAACCATCCGGCACCACGAGAACCTTTATTACGTGCTGGACCAGCCGTCCATCACCGATGCCGAGTACGACGGCCTCGTGCGCCAGCTCAAAGCTCTGGAGGAAGAGCATCCCGAACTGGTGACTCCGGATTCGCCCACGCAACGCGTTGGCGGCAAACCGCGCGAAGGCTTCGTAAAGGTGCAGCACAGCTCGCCGATGCTGAGCCTGGACAACGCGCTGAACGAGGGCGAGCTGCGGGAATTCGACCGGCGCGTGCGCGACCTGCTGCCGGGGGAGACCTATCGCTACGTCGCCGAACTGAAACTGGATGGGCTCTCCATGGCCGCCCATTACCGGAACGGATTGTTCGCGCAGGCCATCACGCGCGGCGATGGCTCCGTGGGAGAAGACGTCACCGAGAACGCGCGCACCATCCGCTCGCTGCCTTTGCGGGAGCACGGCACGCTGAAGAACTTCGAAGTGCGAGGCGAGGCGCTCATGCACCGCCGCGCATTTGAGCGGCTCAACGCGGACCGGGATGCGCAGCAACTGCCGCGTTTCGCCAATCCCCGCAACGCGGCCGCGGGCGCCCTGCGAGCGCTGGAGCCTTCGGTGACGGCTTCGCGCGAGCTTCATTTTCACGCCTATTTTCTGTTCGTTGACGGCAAGCCGCACTATGAGAGCCACTGGCATTCTCTCGACGTTTTGAATGAGATGGGTTTCAAGGTGAACCCAAACCGGAAGTTGTGTCAGGACATTGAGGAAGTGCTGGCCTTCTGGCAACAGGCCGAGGCCAAGCGCGAGAATCTGCCGTATGAAATCGACGGCGTGGTTGTGAAGATCGATTCCGTGAAGCAGCAGGAAAGGCTGGGATGGACGGCGAAAGCGCCGCGTTGGGCCATTGCGTTCAAGTTCCCGGCCCGCCAGGAGGAGACGGAAGTCGAGAATATCGAAGTGCAGGTCGGGCGCACCGGCGCGCTCACCCCGGTGGCGCACCTGAAGCCGGTGGCGGTGGGCGGTGTGACGGTTTCGCGCGCGACCCTGCACAACGAGGATGAGATTGAGCGGCTGGGCGTTCAAATCGGGGACACGGTGCTGATCGAACGATCCGGCGATGTAATCCCGAAAGTTGTCCGCGTGATCCATCCGGGCAAAGACCGGCGTCCGTTCGTGATGCCGTCGCGCTGTCCGGTTTGTGGCGGGGAAGTGGTGCGCGAACCCGGCGAATCCGCCCGGCGCTGTATCAACACGAACTGCCCGGCGCGGCTCAAGGAGAGCGTGCGTCACTTCGCCGCCCGCGGCGTAATGGATATCGACGGCATGGGAGATGTTCTGGTGGAGCAACTGGTGGATAAACGGCTGGTTTCGAATGTAGCCGATGTTTATGACCTCACCGTGGAACAGCTTTCCGGGCTGGATCGAATGGCGGAGAAGTCAGCCCGGAAGGTCTGGGATAACATTCAGAAATCCCGCAAGAACGCGCTACCCCGCGTGCTCAACGGCCTTGGAATTCCGTTCGTCGGCGAGCGGACCGCGCAGATTCTCGCGGAAACGTTCGGCAGTTTGGACGCGATCGCCGAGGCGGATCTCGACCGGCTGCAGGCGGCGGAAGAAGTCGGCCCGAAGGTGGCGGATTCCATTCACCACTTCTTTCGCGAACCGCACAATCGTGAGCTGGTGGAGAGACTGCGCAACGCCGGCCTGACTTTCACGCATGAACAGAAGCGCCGGACCGGAGCGTTGACCGGGAAAACCTTTGTTCTCACAGGTACGCTCCCGAATCTCTCCCGGGAAGACGCCAAGGCCCGGATTGAAGCGGCGGGCGGCAAGGTCAGCGGCTCGGTGAGCAAGAAGACCCATTTTGTAGTGGCCGGTGAGGAGGCCGGGTCGAAACTCGCCAAGGCGCAGGAGTTGGGTGTTCCGGTGATTGATGAAGGCGCGCTGCTCGATATGTTGAAATAAATTTTTGGAGCCCACCTGCACCACTTCATTGAAATTCTCATCACCTGGGGGCCGGCAGGCATTTTCCTGCTCGCCACGCTCGACTCGGCCGGCATCCCGGTGTTTTCCGGCGTGGACGCGCTGGTGGTATATCTCGCCTACAAGGATCACGGTTCTGCCTGGGCCGGCGCCGGTCTCGCGGTTGCTGGTTCGTTGATCGGGAGCTTCTTCCTGTTCTCTATCGCGCGCAAGGGCGGCGACCGCTTTCTGGCGAAGTACACCGCATCCGGCCGGGGCGCCGCGCTGCACCGGTGGTTTGAGGAGTACGGCATGCTCACCGTGTTTGTTCCCGCGCTGCTGCCTATTCCCCTGCCGCTGAAGATCCCCATTCTTTGCGCCGGCGCGCTCGGCGTGCACCCGGGAATCTTCGCCGTAACGCTACTGATTGCCCGCTTCGTCCGCTACTACGGCTTGGCGTGGCTGGGCACCAGGCTTGGCGCCGAAACACTGCCGTTCCTCAAACATCATGTGGTTCAAATCCTGCTGCTGGCCGCCGCTCTCTTCACCGCTCTCTTTTTTCTGGTCCGTTATCTGAACCAGAGACGCCAGCGCGCGGCGGGCCGCGTTAGTTCAAATTAAACGTCACATCAATCGGGCAGAGAACCTCCACAGGTTCTCCGTTCAGCAGCGTGGGCCGGTATACCCACTGCCGTACGGCGTCCACCGCCGCGCCAACCAGTAGAGGCTGCCCGCTGATCACCTGCAGGTTCCGGATTGTTCCATCTTTCGCGATGATGCTGGTGAGGCGCACCACCCCCGAGATGCGAGCCTGGCGCGCAAGCGGCGGGTAGATAGGGAGCACTTTGTGTATCAGCTTTGCTTCCTGCACGCCCTGGCTCACTCGTATCGGCGTGCTGGGCGCGGCCTGCTTCACCGGCTCCGGATGCGGCGGCGCGGGCTTCGTTAACAAGTTGTTGAGCACACTCAGCCCGCCCGGAGCTTCGACGCCGCCCGGCACTCCAACCTGCGAAGACGGCAACTCCATGACCGAAGGCGCATCGACGATGGTGGCGATCGTCGATGGGATGCGCTGGGGTGCTACGAAGATGTTCGGAGTGGGCGCCGGCCTGCTGGCGGCGGAACGCTGACTGGACGCCGGTTGCCGCGCCGGCGCCGCAGGCGGAGCCAAGGGAACCGTCAGCGGCGACATGAGAGCCACGAACGGCAACTGGTTGGTGTAGAGAAGGGGAATCAGAATGGCGATAGCGAGCACGATCATCTGCGCGCTCAGGGAAACCACAAATCCGAAGCCCTTGTTGGTGGGGTGTCCCGCGAGAATGGATTGCTCGAACATACACCCACATAGACACCAGGATGAATAAAAGAGTTCCCCGGCGGACGCGCCGCGTGTACCGACGCGAGATCGAACGCCGATATAGGCGCAGAGTGGGGACAGTGGCCAGGATGGCTCGACTGGTGGCGCGGCAACCAGTCGGGACAGCGGAAGGAGTAGTCATGAAAAGCGCGTTAAGGATGGACGACTACCGTCCTAGGAACGCCGCCGTTAGGGAGATTCAAAAACTCGCTCACCGGGGCAGTACGCGCGTCCGCCGCAGCCTTAATCCAGCCCCGGCCTGGATCTACCCCTGGCCTTCGATGTGTCCGTCGCGCATCCGGATCACGCGGTGACCGTAGGCGGCGGCCTCGGGGTTGTGAGTAATCATCAGGATGGTCTGGCCAAGCCGTTCGTTCAGATCGCGGAGCAGCTTGAGGACGGCTTCTGAATTCTCCGTGTCCAGGTTGCCGGTCGGCTCGTCCGCCAGAAGAATCGCCGGGTGATTCACCAGCGCGCGCGCGATGGCGATGCGCTGCTGTTCGCCTCCGGAAAGCGCGCGCGGCTTGTGGTGCAGACGGCTGCCGACTCCCAGGAGCGTGAGCATTTGCTCGAACTCGCCGTCGAGCGGCCCGGTGCTGCCTGCGATGTAGCGTGCAATTTCGATGTTGTCGCGCGCTGTCAGAGTCGGGAGCAGGTTGTATTTCTGAAAAACGAAGCCAACAGTCTTCTGGCGTAGTTTGGTCCGGTCGCGATCGGTCATGCCAAGCAGGTCCTGTCCCGCGATGAGTACGGAACCCGAAGTGGGCGGCGTGAGCCCGCCCAGAATGTGGAACAAGGTCGATTTGCCGGAGCCGGATGGCCCGATAATCGACACGAATTCGCCGGGCTGGATGTCGAAATCGACACCTCGCAGCGCGTTCACGTCCACTTCGCCGACGCGATAGACTTTGCGCAGTCCGCGCACGGAAATGATCGGCGCGCTAGTCATAAGCCAGCGCCTCGATTGCGTCCTGACGTGCGGCCTTCAGTCCGGGATACACTGCGCCGAGCAGCGAACCGCCGAGCGCGATCGCGCCGGCGATGGGCCACCAATCCGGAACAATGGCCTGCATCAGGGAGCCGGGCACCAGCGTCATGATCAGCCAGCGCGCGGCATAACTCAGCCCGATGCCCGCGAAAGTGCCTATTACCGCGAGCACCGTCGTCTCTCGAAACAGAATCGACAGGATGAAGCCCGGAGAGGCTCCCAGCGCCTTCAAAATACCGATCTCCCGCGTGCGCTCCAGTACGGCTGTATACATGGAAAGAAAAACAACCAGGAAGCCGACAATCACGCCCAGCGTAATCACCACCCCGATGAAGGCCTTCAGTACAGGTATGTTGTTGACCGACATCTGAGAAAGCAAGGCCTCCATGGAAAGGATCTGGTAGTCGGCAAGCCCGCCGCTTTTCCACTGCGCGATGACGCTGTCCGTCAGCGCGGGGTCGTCCAGTTTGACGTAGATCGCGCTGAGCTTTCCGGTGCTGGCCGTGATGCTTTGCAGGACGGCCAGCGGCACTACGATGCGAGCCAGTTTGCCCTGCTCGAAAACGCCCGCGACGCGCCACTCCTGGTTGAAAATTTTGAGCACGCTGCCGGGCTTCAGCTTGTGCTCGCGCGCGTAATATTCATCGATCACCACTTCCCCCGGACGCTGGATGGGGCCGCCTTTCAGGAAGCGGAAGTCCCCGCTCATCTTCTGAAAGCCGGCGAAGTCGAGGCCGGTGATCGAAGTGAGCGGGCCGGTGGGCTCCACCAGGATACCGGTGGCCATCGCGACGTGCGACTGCTTTTGCAGGAAGGGCAAAATCCGCTCGTCAAAATTCCCGGTCAAGCCGATGGCGGCGCTGCCGGGCGGACGCACAATAATATCGGCTCCCACGCCTCTGGAACGCTGTTTCTGATCGTTCAGCATTCCTTTGCTTACGCCCACCAGCGTGAGAATCATTGCCACCTGGACGCCGATCGCGATTGCGCTGAGAAGAGTACGGACAGGCCGGTGTTTTAGGTTTTCGATTACAAGCTTATTGATCAAAGGAATCGTATCCGCTGGAAAGGCAGCGGAAATTCCATTCTAACGATAGGAGACGATCACCCGCTGAGCCGGACTGAGATCGACGAGCTCGCTGCGGGAAAATCCCGTGTTGCCAAACATCCGTTGATACTCGCTGAACGTGTAGGCGTCGCCCTCCGGAGTGCTGCCCAACATCATCAGGGCGAACATCGCCTGCGTCGGGGGTGAAATGCGATCCTCATTCGGGACGAACTCGAGCGTGAGCACCCGGCCTTCCGGAGCGAGGGCCGCGTGGATTTTACGGAGCAGAGTCTCGTTACCCGCGGTGTTGAAATGATGCAGGAAGTTTGTCAGCAGCACCAGGTCATAGCCGGTTCCGAAATCCACGTCGAAGGCGCTGCCAGGGATTGTGTGATACCGCCCGGTGATTCCCGCCGCCGCGGCATTCCCCTTCGCCACTTCCAGCACGGGTTCCCAATCCACCGCGAAGATTTCCGCGGCCGGGTTCTTGCGGGCGGCGGCGATGCCGAAGAGTCCGTGCCCGGCGGCGATGTCCAATACTTTCGTGACCGGCGCGCCGGCCAGTTCCGCCATTGCGTCCGCCGGCATGCGCATCATCGGCGCCATGGAGCGGGCGAACTCGACCCAGACGGGATGCTCCGGCGCCAGCGTCCCGTCGCCCGCCAGAGTGCCGCCGTTCCGCACCAGCCCCGTCATGTCCCTGTAGAGATCCATCATTTCGGGCGATCCCAGAAAGCGGGTCACAGATCCCATGTATGCCGGCGAGTTCCGGTTCAGGAAAAGCGCCGAGTCTGCCGTGAGCTGGTAGTTTCCGCCCTCCTTGGTGAAAAAGCCGATCACGGTAAGCGTGTCGCACAGAATGCGCATGCCGCGTTCCGCCGCTCCGCATCGCGCGGCGAGAGCGGCCGCGGTTGTGTTTCCCTCCGCAATCGCGGTGAAAACGTCCAGGTCAATGGCGGCGCGCAAGGCCCCCGTCTTTTGATAAGCGCCCAGCGTGTCGAATAGCAGTCCCGGGTTGGGAGGGGTGGTTTGCGGTGTGGCCATTCTCTTATCATAGTCAGCAGATCGCATGCCTCAAGGATCGGTTTTGATCACGGGCGCTTCTACCGGAATCGGCGAGGCGTGCGCCCTGCACCTGGATCGCTTGGGTTTTACGGTGTTCGCGGGGGTAAGGAAAGCGCTGGATGGCGAGGCTCTCCGCTCGAAGGCGTCCAACCGGCTCACGCCTCTGCGGATGGACATCACCGATGGAGCGTCCATCGAGGCAGCGGTCCGGACGCTGCAGGGAAGGCCGCTGGCCGGATTGGTGAACAACGCCGGAGTGAACGTGAGCGCGCCTGTGGAACTTCTCCCGCTCGATCGCCTGCGGTATCAACTCGAGGTGAATGTAGTTGGCCAGGTCGCCGTTACGCAGGCATTTCTGCCCAGCCTGCGGGCCGGCCGCGGCCGCATTGTGAACATGGGTTCTATCGGCGGCCGCAGCACAGCGCCGGTGCAGGGTGCGTACGGCGCTTCCAAGTTCGCGTTGGAAGCGATTACGGATTCCCTAAGAATGGAACTCAAGCCGTGGGGCATTCACGTTTCCATTGTCGAGCCGGGCGCCATACGCACCCCGATATGGGACAAGGGCATTTCGGAAGCCGACCGGTTATTTCAATCCGTCCCTCCGGACCAGGCGGACCTGTACCGCAAGTTGATCGAGGCGCTCCGAAACATGGCTGGACGGAGCGCCAAAGGCGCCATTTCGCCCGACTCCGTCGCCTTCGCGGTGGCCCACGCGCTCACCGCCGCCCGGCCAAAAACCCGCTACCTGGTGGGCCGGGACGCCAAAATCCAGGCTCTCCTGGTTCACCTGCCGGACCGCTGGCGGGATGCCCTGATTCTGAAATTCATCGGTATGTGACGCTTAAAACTCAAGCTGGATTCCGCCGGTTCCACCAATGCCGGGAGTGCGGAAGCCTGCTTCGAAGTAGTCCTGGTTGAACAGGTTGGTGACGCGCGCGAAAAAACGAACTGCCCGGGATTCCGAGAGCGGCAGACGATAACTGCCGCCGAGGTCCGCCTTGCGAATGCCGTCGAAGCGAAAAGGGAGTGATGCGAAGGTTGCCGCCGAGGTGACGGGCGCCAGGTAGTTCGAAGATGCCACCAGCGTAAAATTCACGAAGATACGCGAGCCGAGTCGCTGCGTGGCGGCCACTGAGAACTGGTGCTTGGGCAGTTCGAGCGAGCGCACAATGTTCTCTACCACGGGCGTTCCTTGCTGGGAGTTGGTGTAGGTGTAAGAGGCCATCACGTCCAGCGAGCGGGCAGGGGCCATGGTGACGCTGGTTTCCATGCCGCGGGCCAGACCGCCTTTGCCGTTGACGTAACCGTAATAGCGCCCGAACGGATCCGTCGCGCCGTCAATCGCTCCGCTGAAGAGGATCTCATTCTCGAAACGCGTGTAGAAGTACGTCGCCGAACCGCGAACGCGGTTGTTCCACCAGCCCTGATCGATACCCGCATCGAAGCTGGTGGTGTGCTCCGGGGTCAGGCGCGGATCGCCGTAGATGGAGTAGCCATAGACGGGATCAAAATAGGTCCCGAACCGCTCGTAGATGGACGGGGCGCGATATCCACGGCTTCCATGCGCGCGAATCTTCGTGCTCGTGGAGCGAAAAAACCAGGCGGCGGAGCCATCGCCGGTATACGCATTGGATGGCGAGCCGACAACGACGCCGGCGTAGGGCGCCGACTGCGACGGCGCAAAGTCCGGCTGATTCAAGTGGAAGAATTGAACCCGGAAACTTCCCGAAAGAATCAGGCGGCTGTCGAAGTAGCGTTCCTGATCCTGCGCGAAAATGGCGTTGCTGCGCTGGCTGGCATCCACTCGCGAATCGCCGGCGTCGGCCGGTTGGCGGGAGCGGCTGGTGTAGTTCTCCTGCTCGAACTCATACCCGCCGTTCAGCAGACTATGAGAAGTCCATTGCAGGCTGGACTGCGCGCTGGCGATTTGATCCATCCCGCTGCTGATGCTGTGCGTGTTGCCGCCGAAGGGTTGATATCCGACGCCGGCGGGCCCGTTGCCGAAGTCGCTCTGCGTGCTCGTGCCCTGATAGGCGAAGGAGTAGTTCAGTTTTGGCGAAGGGTG
>Ga0105240_10010805_pt1 | contig 12788 bp, 18 predicted proteins | sample KBSC54metaG_FD_80426 | JGI IMG/M metagenome (GOLD analysis project Ga0105240, IMG submission 80426) | Corn rhizosphere microbial communities from Kellogg Biological Station, Michigan, USA - KBS C5-4 metaG | ecosystem: Host-associated > Plants > Roots > Rhizosphere > Soil | place: Michigan, USA... | reverse complement strand
TCACCGACGATAATGCGATCGGGGCGCATACGCAAGGCATTCATTACTAAACGCCGGATAGAAATCTCGCCTTGGTTTTCGGCATTGGGGGGCCGCGCTTCTAAACGCACGACATGGGGTTTTTGTAGACGCAATTCTGCCGCGTCTTCGATGGTGACAATCCGTTCATCCTCTGGAATCGCGCTTGAAAGCGCATTCAATAAAGTCGTTTTTCCACTGCCTGTCCCCCCAGCCACGACCATATTGCGCCGTTGAATAACGGAAGTCTGAAGAAACGCCTGCATCTCCGGATTAAGCGATCCCAAGAGGGTGAGATCGTCTAATGACCATTTCTTGGCGCTGAATTTCCGGATGGTCACGGTCGGTCCATCGATGGCTAATGGGGGAAGCACAATGTTGACGCGCGATCCATCCGCTAAGCGCGCATCGCACAACGGCATGCTTTCGTCCACGCGGCGTCCAATCGGGGCTACAATCCGGTCAACGACAATCCGCAATTGGCTTTCGGACGCAAACTGAACGTCGGTGGCATGTAAACGCCCTTTTTTCTCCACAAAAACGCAACCGTGGCCATTGACCATCACTTCGGAAATGTCCGGATCTTTCAATAACGGCTCGAGCGGCCCCAGACCCAGAACTTCTTCCAGCACACGCGTCACAATCTCGGTGCGTTCTTGTCGTGATCCGCCGGCCGCGCGATCGGCAGCAAGAAAAGCTTCCACCGTTTCTTTAGCGACTTTGGCTTCCCCCAAAGCTTCGTGAGGTGATTGTTTTTTTTGTGTTTCTAAAACGCGCAGGAGTTCCGGTTGAATTTGAGTTTTTAATTGGTTGACTAATAAATCTTGAACGGATTTTTCTTGAGGGACTTGTTTAACACGATAAAGCGTGGCGCGCGTGCGTAAGATATCCGCTAATAAGCGCAGACTTTCACGCCGCCGCAAGCCTACGCCGGGATCGTCGGGGACGGTATGCAGCACGCTCAGCGGTGCGGGGTCCACGCAGCGATTGGCAATAATTTGGCAAAACACATGGGGGAAATGCAGCCGCGATAATTGTTCTAGCAACCGCTGATGGGCTTGCGCAGCGTGGATTGAAGGTTTGGTGATCCAAAGCAGGAGATCCGATGCATCCAAGGCCGCCACGCTTTCTGCGCTCGACTCTTGGGGCGCCAAAATAAACACCCAGTCAAACGCCTCGCCACATAACGCCAACAGTGGTTTAAGAACGGCCTCCGTTGGCCATGCGTCGAGAGTAAGATAGGCCTGCAAGCGATTGGTTTCCACTAAATAATTCCGCAAAAGACCCGGCGATAAAGTTTTAAACCGTGGAACCCAAATCTCTGGACCGGGTCGAGAAATGGTGGAGGTGGTGATGCGAGCGTCTTTACCGATACTGATGAAAAGCGTGGATTGATGGGCGAGTTCAAATTCGCGCCCCAACTCCGTTATTAAAGTGCGGCGACCTATTTTGGGTTCTGAAGCCCAACACATAATGCGATGTTTCATTCGGGGGTTCCTTTGTTTGAGAGCCAAGGAATCTCATCTCCTAGAGGGCGTAGGACAATCATCAAGGGGCCGGCTTGCTGCGCTTCAATCAGCGATGAAGCCTCGGCGGTATTGGTTAAAACAGTCAAAATCGACGTTTCATTTTCGACCGGGCCATTTTCTATGGCCTCGGGCTTATTTTCTGTCGAGACCTCATGACCCAGATGCGCCTGGTCTACAGAGAGAACCTCCACCGCGTTTAAAAGCAAACGCGTCTGACGTCGTCCCCCGTGACCCGCGAGATCGAGAGGCAACGTTTGAAAGATCGCGATCGTATCTCCCGGCTTTACCCAACCGCCCGCCGATTTATCGCGCTCGACTTTAAAAGACACCGCGACTTTTCCCGGCCGTAAAAAGGAAGACAGGCCATGATCTTTCCCCGTTTCATTCAAAATCATGCGCGTTAAAGGCTGGCCTTCGGGAATGCCGACCATAGACGAATAAAGAAATTGGCCATCGTCTTTCAGAATTTCGCTCGACGCATGTAAAACGCCGGGGGGCACGAAGTCGCGCGGAAACATCCGCACTTTAATGTCTTCGGACTTTAAGACTTGAAAGGGGGCAATAAAATGATCGGCCACTAGAACCGGTATCTCATCGGTTCCTTTGTTAAACCATCCGGTGACCGTGGTAAACATATCTGGGCCAATCAGACAAAACATCGTTACCCCAATGGCGATCAGCAGTCCCCAGCGGAGCCCATGCGGTTTTTTTACCATGGGTAAGCCGGGCCATGGACCGGTGGCGCGTTCGGAATCTTGAGGTGTTCGATTAAGGGATCCCAATAATGTGGGGCATGTTTGATCGTGCATGTTTCCTCCAAGGTGAGCGGCAAATTCAATAAGGTATGCCAGCGCTTGGGCGACTGATAACGCACCGTCACACGTTCCAATTGATAATAAATGCCTTCCATCGTCGTTAGGCGCTGCCGGGAAATGGTGATCGCCGCGGGATCCAGCGCCGGGCTGCCTGTTATTAGAAAAGTGCGAACTTGCGCATGCGCTTCAGCGGGCGACACACAGCCCGAACTATAGAGAACCGCGCCGTCCCAGGCGGCCATCACTAATTTTTCACGGATTTGAAAGTAATGGGTAAACCCCAAAACCATGCCGATTAATGGGGCCAGAACAAGAAAAAAGAAAGCGGCCTCAATTAAAGATTGCCCGCGATTATTCATAATGGCCTCGCGCCATCAACCGAGCGTTAAATTGGGGGTACCAACATTGAATGCCGGCCCCACGCCAAGGGGTTTCAACGTCGCGCGGAAATCCACCGTTACTCATCGTTGAATCTGGCGTGACGTCTAACCATAACCGCGCCATGGCCGTTTCACAGACATTGTCATGACAGACGGTCCATCCCAACCGATGCGCGGGTTGAGCATTCATCTTGTGCGGCTCCCAGCCGCGCACAAAATAGGCGGTTTTGTAGTGACGGTATCCGGCAGGAATAAGCGTATGGAAATAAAAAACATGCACATCTTTGGGTTCGAGCCAATGGTTAAGGATTCCCATGGGTACAGGCGTTCGATTAGACCCATTGGCGGTAGCGATCAGCTTAGCCACGCGCAGGACCTGAATACGAAAGCTGAAGGCAACGGCCTGTAAGGAATTATTTAAGGCTTCAAAGTCCGGGCGCGCCGCGATTTGCATATGACCCACATTTTCATGAAGCGCAGGAACTTCCGCTTTTTGAAGAAACAGGTTTTCAGCCAATTGGGTGGTGGCCATCGTATTTAAAAGTTCAGCTTGCGTGCGTGCCGCGGATAAAGCCGTAGCGCGGGCGGCGATATCCATGCGCATTTTCCAGTATTTCTGACGACAAAATTGCAAATAACCCAGGATGAAGAGGGCCATTAAAACAAGCAAGGCTAACATGGGAAGTAAAAGTTGGCCTTTTGAATGGCATTGCCGGTTCATGAATGGTCCCCCGGAATAAAAGGCTCAACTAAAGAAATCGAGGTGGCATTCTGCTGAGCAGAGCCTAAGGCTGAAGTGTATCCAGTCCCCGGTAAAAGCGCGCAAGACAATTCATTACTAATGACAGAACCTTTCGCGCGCACCGTCGAGATGCCGCCAAAACCGCGCCATGACGCCAACCGCTGTGTGGTATGCCGATAGACGTTGGGCGGTAAAACGCGTCCCCACAGTCGGTTAAATTGCGGATAAAGCGTATGGCCTAAAGGCGTGGAAGGCACAACGTGGTCGGAACTAATTTGGGCCATGCGTTGCAATTCGAGTTTGTTGCGACAAAAAACGAACAACTGCACCATCGCTAAAACACTCAAGCAAAAAGCGGCCAATACGACGGCCAATTCAACCATCGACTGCCCGCCTACTTTATTAACCCGCATGCGCGAGTTCTCCTGGGGTTCCTGCGTCCAAGACGACCGGGGTGACAAACACGACAATGGACGTTCGCCGGCGCGACACAGTATTCAGATAAAAAAGTCGTCCTAATAAAGGAATCTCCATCAGGCCGGGAATTCCTTTTTTATGAACGGTTTTGTCATTTTGAATGAGTCCCGCTAAAGTCAGGGTGCTTCCTTGCGTGAGCGTTAACTGAGAATTGACTTGTCGGCTGCGCATGGCGGGGACGATGTTGCCGGATAAGGTGACGCTATATTGATCATCAGGCCCGCTCACTTCGGCATCGAGATTCAGCGTAATTTGTCCATTGGCTTCCACATGCGGACTGATTTTTAAATTAACGCCATAGGGCTTAAACTCGACTTCTACCGTCCCAAGACTTCCGGACGTCGCATAAGGAAATTCTCCTCCGGCATGGAAATTCGCCGTGCTGCCGTCGCGCGTGACTAATTTTGGATTGGCCAGCAAATCGGCTGTGCCGTGGTCCAGCATGGCATGGAGGCTAGCGAAAAGCGTGTCACGCGCAATCGTCCCCACTTTAAAAACAGCCGGCGCTAGCACTTCTTGCAAGCCAATTTGTTCCATCCAATCCACGCCTAATTTTTGTGTTTTAGCCTCATCGACCTCAACTACCTCCACGCCAATCTGGATCAATGGTTTGCTTGGCGTTTCGGCGGCCTGGAGCGGAACACGTAGCGAGAAAAGACTAAGCAAAATAAAAGCCGAGAGAGTGGAATTCATGACATCACTTTGCAAACTCTTTATCGAGTTTTGAACTGGCGGTGGTAAAGCCTTTTTGTGTTGAAGTGCTCAGCTTTTTGACGACGGTGATACTGACAATCGCCATCAAAAATACCACCAAGATGTATTCCACCAATCCCTGTCCTTGGCAACCGGTCCGGCGATTTAAACTTTGCATCGTTTCCCCCTTCGAATCTGTTGACCGGCTTTTTTGGTTTGCACTTGAATTTCCCATTCGCCTGACGGCAAGGCCCGTATCACGATCATTTCTTTCATGGCTTTCTCCTTTGCTTTGCTGCGCTTTCTTGTGTGACCTACGTGTCTTAGAGCGAGTGAGCAGGAGTTTTATTCATTTATTTTTTTATTGGATGAGATCGCCGACCTGCGGATGGGCATCATCTAAGACGGTCGCTCGCGCTTTTCGCGGGCCTAAAATGGCGCTCAGCCGCAAGTGTCCGATGGCTGTTTTTTGTACGCCGCGCGCTTGTCCCGAGGCGGGGTCTAAGCGCATAGCTCCCGGCCGCAGGATCTCAAATTCTTGGCCGACATAATGCCCATCGGCGCTGCCGGTATTGACGATGGGCTGGCCCTCTTCAATGTGAATGATTTGGCCCTGCCAGGCGACCGCCGCCAGCTGGTTTTCTATGACATCGATGGATTTGTAAACCGCTTGTTTAAAAGCCGCGCTTAAGCGCGCATGCAGATCGTGATCCAAATCCTGCGGCCAGATTTCGCCGGTTATTTTTTCTTCTTTGAGCAGGCGACCGGTGGTCGGATCAAGTAACTGCAAATCAAACACGCAACGGGCAGGAGCATTGGCTAAGAGCGATTCGCTGGCAAAAGGGAGCGGGCGGTCGGCCATGCCAAATTCCGAGATGACGCCTGACACGACGAGCGATGCTCCGGCTTCATCGGCGCTATTTTGAAAATAGGACCGCTGCAATGCAAAGGAAAGCGCCGATGTATTCAACTGCCTGACAATAGCCTCGGCAGCTTGCATGCCCACGTCATTGCATCCCGCGGTATGTGTCGCGGTGCGATCGCGGAAGTTAATCACAAGAATTGTTTTTTTTGAATTCGCCCCGGCCGCCGCCGCATAGACCCCCCCATGGGTCAGCAAAATCAGAGTGAAAAATAAAAGGCCGGTGGTTTTCATAAAAGCTCCTTTAATCAAAGTAGGGACTTTGCTTAGAGCGCTCAAGTGAAGAAAATATTCATACATATTTATCCGAGGCGGTAAGATAGAGAGATGAAGAAGGCTAATGCATTTCCGATCGAGCGCTTTCTTTCGCACATCGATCAAGTGAACCGCCAATGGCGGCGACCTGTTGTGGCGCATTATGCGCAGAGTCCTTTTACGGTTTTAATGTCGTGCCTGTTATCCCTGCGAACGCAAGACAAAACCACTGATGCCGCCAGCGCGCGTCTTTTTGTTTTGGCGAAAACGCCGCAGCGGATGATCAAAATTCCTGTGGCTGTCATCGAGAAAGCGATTTACCCCGTGAGCTTTTACCGCACAAAGGCGAAAAATATTCAGAGGATTTGCCGAATTTTATTGGATCGATATCACGGGAACGTTCCTACCACGATGGAAGAATTATTGGAATTGCCCGGTGTGGGACGCAAAACCGCCAATCTTACGTTAACCGAGGGTCATCGTTTGCCTGGCATTTGCGTTGACGTGCATGTTCACCGGATTACCAATCGATGGGGGTACGTGAAAACAAAAACCCCTGATGAAACGGAAATGGCGCTACGCCAAAAGCTTTCTCCACGTTTTTGGATTCCGCTTAATGAATGGTTGGTGACCTACGGACAAAACCGTTGTAAGCCAGTCTCTCCGCATTGCAGTCAATGTCAACTTCAACCCTCTTGCCCCCGTAGGGGCGTCACTCATTCCCGGTAATCGGGAGGTTGCGAAATTTTTTATGAGTCGTTTCTTTGATAGATGTGCGTGAGATCGTTCATCCTGCCTTATTGCGGGAACGCTATGCGGGTCATAAAGGGTTGCTGGTTATTGACGAAATCCAAAAAGTACCGGCGCTATTAGATGAGGTTCATTGGATGATTGAAAACCGGAAAACGCAATTCTTATTAACCGGATCCAGTGCACGTAAACTTCGTCGTGGACATGCCAATTTATTAGGTGGAAGGGCATGGCGAAGAACCATGCTTCCTCTTTCTTTCCAGGAAACAGAAGGTTTTAATCTGAACAAGGTCATGGAATCGGGTCTTCTTCCGCCCCATTTTCTTTCTTTACAACCCAAAGAAGATCTACGCGCCTATGTCGCGGACTATTTAAAAGAAGAAATTGCGACAGAAGCTCAAATTCAAAATATTCCCGCTTTTACGGAGTTTCTTCGAGTCGCGCGGCAATAACGAGCAACGAATTATTGGATTACACCAATGTCGCCCGTGAAGCGGGAATTTCACAAAAAACAGTTCGTACCTATTTCGATATTTTGGAAGATACTCTTTTGGGTTTTCGTGGGTCTCCTTGGAGAAAATCAAAAACACGGCGCATGATTTTAACCGAAAAATTCTATTTATTTGATGTAGGAGTGGCTAATTATTTAGCCCGTAGAAGAGCTGAAGTAGGAAGCAGCGAGTTTGGAAAGGCTTTTGAACAATTTATTCTGATGGAGCTGCGAGACCTATCAAGCTTACCGACAACCGAATAGGGCGTGGCTATTTGTGAGCAGGGGCTGACAACGAACTGACTTCAATACTAAAGGCATCACTGGCCGCGCGTCGTTCCCAGACATCAACGGTAGCTACCCGAATTTGAACTTTTCCTTGGGATAAGAGTTCCTGCGGAATGGTGAAGGTGTAAGGCGCTTTCCATAAAGGACGGCCAAGGGGTTTCCAGCCGGGGTGCACCACATCGCCCGTACGGACGGAGGTGGCAAATTCGAGCCACGCGCGTTCGATGGAATCTCCTTGAATGCTGGCGGTGAGAACGGGCTTGGGGTGTACTGGGGTTCCTGGTTCCCATGAAATCAGGTGTACCACTGGGGGCGTAGCGGGCGCGTCTGTAGGAATTAATTTAAGGGCGATGGCCGGTTGAAAAAATGTCAGCGGAGTGCCGGGCGGATCTTTAACAGTGATAGGCAAATCCCCTTTTAAATTATTAATCAGCCATGTTCCTGCATCTTTTCCCCCCAAGGCGGCGGCTAGAACAGGAGCGGAACTGACCGAAATTAAATCCGGCGAAGGCGACCACAACGCGAGAAAATTGGCACCTTTGAGATTTACTAGATTCGTTGGGATCTCGACCCAAAACCATTGTGATTCCCCCACGTCTTCCAAGGGATATTCCGGACTTCCTTCTGTAGGAATTTCCGCGGTGGAAGTGAGTTTAAAACGTTGATTGGTTTTCCAAGAGGGAGTGGAACTAATGGCCATCCAGATTTCTCCCGGAATTGGATTAAAAACGGGCGGACGTCCTACAGGCGGCAAGGTTTTCATGCGTCCGAGTTTGGCCCCGATGTAGGCATGGCTATAAGATCCAGGACTCAATGGTGGAAGTTGCTGCACCCAAGCAGTGTTGTAGCCGACATACCAATTACCGTCCCAACCGCTATTGGCAAATACACTATATTCATTGGGATTAGAACGCGCAGCGAAAAATAATGGGTATGACGTATCACGGCGTTGTACGTCCGCCCAGGCAACCGTTAATCCCAGAACGAAGAGAAAAAGTTCAGGCTTTTTTAAGAAGAGTGATAAGCGCTTCCAAATCATCCAATGAATAGAATTCTAGCTTGAGCCAGCCTTTATGGGAAGAGGTATCTGTCTCGTGCAATTCTACTTTGCGGGTCAAGGTGCGTTGCAAATCTTCTTCGATCGTGCGTACTTCGGCCGGTTTGGTTTCATATCCGTTGACGCGAACATGCTCACGGACTTGCACTTGTTTCTTAGCGCGCACCGCTTGCTCGACGGCGCGTACAGTTAATTTGCCTTCGATAATTTCTTTGAAAAGCGCTTTTTGCGCTTCGGCATCATCCAAGCCCGCTAACGTCCGCGCATGGGCCGTGGAAATGATTCCGTCTTCAACGGCCGTTTGAATTTCTGGAGCTAAGGAAAGCAGGCGTAGTGTATTGGCGACCACCGCGCGATCTTTGCCCACCGCTTTGGCGATTGCGTCTTGCGTCATTTGAAATTCATCTTGCAAGCGCTTATAGCCTTTGGCCAATTCAATGGCATTGAGATCGGCGCGTTGAATATTTTCAATAAGCGCAATGGAAAATTTTTCCGTTTCCGTTCCAGACTTTATTAAGACGGGAATTTCTTTTAAGCCGGCGCGTTGGGCCGCGCGCCAGCGACGTTCGCCGGCGATGATGGTGTAAGCGGGTTGAGCGTGAGAGGTAGAGGGTGAAGCGTTGTTGCTTAGACAGACTAAGATAGGTTGAAGAATTCCGTGCTCTTTGATGGAGTCTGTCAGTTCGTTGAGCGCTTGTTCAGAAAATTGTTTACGCGGTTGATCGGGGTTGGCTTGGATCGCTGCAATCGCGATCAATTGAGGTGTATGCACAATCTGTTGTGGAGCGGGGGCGGCCGCTTGCGCAGAAACGGAAGCCACGGTTTCATCAGAAATGAGAGCGTTCAGTCCTTTACCTAATGCAGATCTCATGGCGGTGTGACCTCCTGGGCGTTGGCCTCATTTTGTATGGGAGAAGGAATTGTATCCGTCATGACGACAGGGGCGGACGGGGTTGCTGTTTCACAGCGAGCCAAAAATTCTTTGGCTAAGCGTTCGTAGGCTTCGGCCCCTTTGGATGTTTTGTCATAAAGCAAGATCGGCTTTCCGAAGCTGGGGGCTTCGGCTAAGCGAACATTGCGTGGAATGGTTGTTTCATACACTTTGTCTTTTAAACTTTTGCGTACCTCTTCCATCACTTGTAGCGTAAGATTCACGCGCGGATCCACCATCGAAAATAAAAGTCCTTCTACGTTTAAGCTTGGATTCGTCTTTTGCTTTACCAGTTGTATCGTTTTATATAGTTGTGCTAAACCCTCAAGGGCATAATACTCGCATTGCATCGGAATAAGTACACTATCTGCAGCAGTAAAGGCATTTAAGGTCAGAAGGCCTAAAGAGGGTGGAGTATCAATAATTATAAAATCGTATCTATTTTTAGAATCGTTTTTGTCTAATGCTTGTTTTAGGCGATTCTCTCGCCGAACAGCATAAACGAGTTCAATTTCGGCTCCGACTAAGGACAGTTGTGCTGGACAAACGACAACGCCAGGCGAAGGCGAAGATAAAATCGTGGATTCGAGAGTTTCCTTTTCAATGAGCACCTCATAAATTCCCTTTTGAATATCGTCGCGATTTAAGCCAATGCCAGAAGTGGCATTCGCTTGGGGATCTAAATCAATGAGGAGAACGCTCTTTCCATAGGAGCCTAAGAAGGCAGCAAGATTAACCGCGGTGGTTGTTTTAGCAACGCCCCCTTTTTGATTGGCGACAACAATAATCTTACCCATGATGTTTCATGTGGAACATTAGTTGTAAGTTCCTTTCCTTCCCGCAAATAGAGGCGCTAATAAAAGACCAGCAATAAACCCCGAAGCATGAGCCCACCAGGCCACACCCCCATTAGAAGATTGACCCGCGACATGAGAGCCATTAAACATTTGTAAAAGGAACCAACATCCTAAAAAGAAAAAGGCTGGCACCTCACGTATAGTAATAAAAAAACCTAATGGGATCAAAGTTGTAATTCGTGAATGCGGAAAATAAAAAAAGTAGGCACCTAATATTCCAGCAATCGCGCCCGACGCTCCTATTAGAGGAAGAACGCTATGGGGCGATGTATACGCTTGTATAAAATTAGCTATAACTCCGACGGTAAAATAGAAAATGAAAAATTTAAAATGACCCAATTGGTCTTCCACGCTATCAGCAAAAATATAAAAGAAAAGCATATTGCCTAACAAATGAATCCATCCTCCATGAATAAACATAGCAGTCACCAAGGTGAAATATTTTTGTAAAGGAAATTTAAATAATAAAGCGGGAGTTACACCCCAATGCAAAATAAAGGCCTCTAGTTGTTTGGGATTAAAATGAATCTCCAGCCAGAATACATAGAAGTTAGCTAAAAGAATAAGCCAAAGAAACCAAGACACATGTTTGGATGAAATATTATCGCGCAGAGGAATCATTAAATCTAAAGGGGGCGTTTAGTAGGTATGCCTACGTTTCTCGGATACCGAGGAAGCGTTGGCGCTTTTTTTCGAATCAATAAAGTCACCAAATCTGTCTTGCCTTCGATACTATAGGGAATCGATGTCTCTAATTCGCTTTCCAGAAGCTTTAAAGCATTTTGGGAACGCTGGTGTTCTTCATTCCAGGATGTTCCATGTGAAACAATGACTAATCCTCCGACTTTCGCAAAAGGAATTGTGAGTTCTAAGGCCGTGGGTAATTTTTCTAGAGCTCTGCAGAATACAAAATTATAGGATTCACGATGTCCTGTGCGCGCTAATTCTTCTGCCCGAGTACAGTAAACACGCGCATTATTAATTGCATTATTATTAATAAACGTATCTAAAAATAGACATTTTTTGTTACTCGAATCAAGTAAATCGACCTGCCATTGGGGGCATAGAATGGCTAAGATAAGGCCTGGAATTCCATTTCCCGTCCCTACATCCAATACTTTTGCGGAGGAGGTTGCTGTGATAGCTTCGGGAAGATGTTGAAGGAGGGCAATGGCGTCATCGACATGTCGTTGACGAAAAAAGGGTTTATCGCGTTCCGAGGTCAAATGTAAAAGGTCATTGGCTTTGACAACGGCTTCGGTATAAAGGGTAAGCAGTCGTTCTTGGTTAGTCGTCAATGATTTCAGCGCCGGTTTCGCGGCCAATTCGGGATAATTCATCCGGAGCATTAGTAGTGGCAGAGCCTTGCTGGGTAACATCGGACACATTCGTTGTATCTTCTTTCTTGCATGCCTTACGAGCACGCGCGCAAATAGCAAGCGTCAAAAAAACACCCACTAAAAATCCGCCAACAAAAAATTCTATCGAGGCCATTGGCAAAATTATAGTTGATAGGAAGAGTCTTTTAAAAAATAGAATTGAGAATACACAGAACTGAGGCTGTCATCCCGCCAGGTGGTTAGCCGGGAAGCCACACCACAGGCGTCCGACCGTAGTGTGTCGGATCCATGGGCCCCGGCTTACAGATGGCCGGCGTGATGCATATAGGAATAGCTTCAACAACCAACGAATGAAAGAGGACATTATGTTCAAATCACTCCCGTTGCACATGCAACGTTCTTTACTCGGGCTTGGATTCGTTTTTCTTTTTGTCGCCTCGACGGTACATGCTGCAGAACCCACATTGACCTGGTTTGAGCATGCCGCTTTTGAAGTGACCACGCGCTCCGGCAAAGTATTTTTAATTGATCCGTGGCTTACGAATCCCAAAGCGCCAAAAAATATTTCCTTTCAACATGTGGAAGCGATTTTAATTACACATGGGCATTTCGATCATGTGGGCGAAGCGTTTGATCTCGCCAAAAAATACAACGCCACAGTGATTGCCGGCTATGAGCTGACGGAAATTGCCAAGAAAAAGGGCGTGCAAAAAGTGCAACCGCTTCAGCCTTCGGGGAGCGTGCGTATCGAAGACGCCTTGATCACAGCGGTTCCTGCAGTCCATGCGTCAAGTTATGCCGATGGCGATTCCCTTCAATATGCCGGCATTGCGATGGGTTTTGTTATTGCCTTAGATGGATCGGCCACGCTTTATCACGCCGGCGACACGGGCGTCTTTTCGGACATGGGACTGATTACCGAACTCTATAATCCGCAAATTATCATGCTGCCCATCGGTGGGACGTTTACGATGAAGCCAGTCGAGGCTGCGCTGGCCGCGCGCGCCATGCAACCTCGCACCATCATTCCCATGCACTTTGATACCTTTCCCAATCTCACTGGGACTGATGCGCCGCATCAGTTGGAAGTCGAATTAAAACGTAAAGGCATTGGTTCGCGCGTGGTCACATTAACCCCAGGAAAATCAGTGACGATTAAACAGATTCAATAAGTTTTAAAAAAATTATTTGACGGAAGGCGTAGGCGCAGCGGCTAACGGAAGCGTTAAAAGTTCATCACGAAG
>Ga0105240_10010803_pt1 | contig 12790 bp, 10 predicted proteins | sample KBSC54metaG_FD_80426 | JGI IMG/M metagenome (GOLD analysis project Ga0105240, IMG submission 80426) | Corn rhizosphere microbial communities from Kellogg Biological Station, Michigan, USA - KBS C5-4 metaG | ecosystem: Host-associated > Plants > Roots > Rhizosphere > Soil | place: Michigan, USA... | reverse complement strand
TGGCCGGAGCCGGCTGGGTTGGTAGTGCCGAATGCCGAGCCTGAGGCGCCAGGTGTTCCGGGCTGGCCAGGGGTGGTTGTTGCGCCCGAAGCCGATCCATTCTGAGAGTTCGGGTCAGTTCCACCCGATGGTGTGGTCGATCCTGTGCTGCCTGTTGTCGGACTCGAGTTGAACAAGCCGCCGCCGGTGGTTGAGCCCTGTCCGGTGAGGTTGCCGCCGCTGGGGCCGATGCCGCCGCTGCACCCTCCTGCTCCGATTGCGGCCATCGGCTGGCCGAAGAAGCCCATTGCGCAGGGCGTCTTGTTCTGGCCGTACATGATGGGCTTCCACTCGTCTTTGCCGGTGGTGGGATCGACGTATTTCTTGCGCAGGAAGCGAATTTCGTTGGTCTTGACGAGCGCGTCGATGCTGGGCGGATAGGCGTGGAATTTGCGGTAATAGAGCTGGATGGCGCGGATGTACTGCTTACCACGCTGCATGGTCTCTTCTTCACGGTCGCGCTGGATGCTGGCCTTTACCTTCGGTACGGCGATGGAGAGCGAGAGGATGAGGATGGCCATCATGAAGATAACGGCGACGAGCATGTAGCCGTCTTCGGATGGCTTTTTGCGGCGGATTGGTGTGGATTGGGTCATGGGGGTAAAGCCAGAGTCTATTTCGATGCGTTCTCGGACCCGCTGGTGGAGGTAAGCGTAGCAGGGGCCAAAGCCCCAACTTACTCTGCATTGCTTGTGGCCCGGCTAAAGCCGTGCCGTTATTACAAAACCCAGTCCGTCTGATTGCTCATGTTTCTGGATCAGTTCGCAGTGAGGGGAAGGCTTTGCGTGTTGTTGTAGCCGAGATCGGTGATCTGCACGGCGCCGGGCATGATGGAGTCGACCTTGTAGCGGTGGTCGACGATGTCGCCGGGGCGGGCCATGAAGATGTCTTCGCCGCGAACGAGGAATGCACGGAGCTGCTTGTCGGAGCTTTGCGAGTAGCCGAAGTACTTCAGGTCAATCGCGGGCGGGCGGGGCGGCCCGGGGGGCGGAGCTACGACTGACGGCGGAGTGTTCCGCGCGCTCTTGATCGCCTGTGGAATTGCGACAGGAGCGGATTCGGCGGAGAAGATGTTGCGGCCGGTTCCTGCGTAGACGACGTCTTCGCTCTGGGCGAGTTTGTCGAGGTGGAGCGCGGGATCGATGTTGGTGCTGGTCGTGATGCGCTGCGCCTGCGGGCCTGCGGCTGTGTTCGGCGCTGTTGTTCCTGTGGCGAGGCGTGCCGGCGCGTTCGCGGCTGGCGGAGGCGTTGCCGAGGAAGGCGGGGAACTGAAGTTGTTGTAGAGTTCGTATCCGCCCGCGGCGACGATGACGGCAGCAAGAGCGATGACGATGTAGACCTGACGTTTGTTCTCTGTTCCGAGAGGGATTGCCATGCTATTCGCCCTCCTGGGATGCGGGAAGAGCGTTGGCGGGCGGTTCAGCGGGAGTTGGCGGAAGACCGCTGGGCACGTCGGAGGGCCGGAGCCATGTGGACAGGCGCAGGCGGAGATTGACCATGCCACCCTGCTGGCCCGTGAAAGACATGGCGCGAATCACGAAGAAGGTGTGGCTGCGCTCAAGGCCGTTGACGAAGTGCATGATCTGCTGATATTCACCGCCGATGCGGGCATCAAGAGTTATCTCGGTGAGGTCGCCCGTGGTGGCGCCCTGGGTGTATTGCATGCCGGAGATGTGCACGCCGGATTTCACGGCGAGGTCGCCAACCTGAACGGCGATGGAGGAGTAGTTGGCCGGGATGCGCTCGGCGTAGAACTGCTGGATCTGCTTGCGCGAGTCAACAACACGCTGGTCGATTCCGCGAAGCGGGGAGGTCTGCACTTCCAGCGTCTTGAGTTCGATCTGGCGATTGATGAGGGCATCGTTCGAACCGGATGTCGTCGCCGACCAATCGAGAATGAGGCGGACGGCAAGAAAGAGCACGATGAGGGAGAGTACGGCGACGCCGACATAGTGCAGCGTGAGCGGCGAGGAGAGCTGTTCGCGGGCGGTGGCGGGCTTCTGCGGTGTCATCGCGCGACTCCTCTATGCGGCTGCACGGGCGCATGCGGCCTTGCCATGCCGGAGTGAGGAGCGCCTTCGCTGGCATCACCAGACTTGGCCGCCGACTTCGCGTTCGCCTGTTTGCGCTGGTCAGCGGGGCCGGGGTTGTACTCGGCGAGCACGTCATAGTCGAAGCGATTGGACGCGCTCACGGGCTGAGCCTGGGCATTCGGACCGCCGGTGGATTCGGCGGTTTCGCCCACGATGCGGGGCACTACGAAATGGCGAGAATGCTCGAGATTCTGGACGAGCTGTACGTCGCGATCACGCGGGCCGATTACGCGAAGGTGAACGGTAATCTGGCCGTTCTTGATGGTGGGCTCGAGGGTGGTGACTTGAACACCGGCAGGGAGAACGGTTTCCAGGTCTTCCATCGCCAGTGTCCAGGAGAAGCCTTTTTCGTCGAAGATCTGATTGAGATTCTCCGATTGCTGGAGTGTGCGGGCGTTCTCAGGTTGGCGCATCGTGGCCTGATAGCTCTGCTGTTCCTGTCGGAGTTGCGAGATTCTGCCGTCGAGCGAGTGCTCGCGCTGGCGTGCGGCCTCGGCCTTGCCGTGGACGAAGTAGAGCCCGACGAGCAGGAGGACGGCTGCACCGGCAAGCGCAGCCATTGCTGTCCGCAGGTTCTTGAGCGCGGGTGCGATGTCGGCGAACTGCCGCGACGCAAGATTGATAGTTACGCGCAAGCTATACCGCTCCTGCTAAAGCGCCGGTGAGTCCGGCGATACTCATGTTCGACAGATTTGTGGCCACGCCGGTTGAAGGGCGGGGCGCAAGGTCGATGATTCTCAACTCAGAGGTGCCAAACCAGCGTTCGAACTCGGAGGCTGTGCCGTTCCCGGCGAAGTAGAGCTCGCGGGGCAGCACAGAAACCTTGTCCTCATAATATGCTGCGGCAACGGCCACGCTGCGCTGAACTTCGAGGAGGCGTTGGGATGGATCTTCAGGCAGGTCGAGCGTTCGATAGAGAAGCAGGTCGTCGCCACGGGTAATGGAGGTGGTGATCGCCACCTTGCTTAGGCAGGCGGCGAGAAGAGGCTCGTCAGAATCCACCGTGGCGAGCGCGGCCAGGGCGGATGGGATCACGGAGCCGGGCTCATAGCCGGCGGCGCGAACGACGGTCTCGTATTCGTCGAGGATGTTGCTGGGCAGGACGGCGACGAGAACGCGGGCTTCGGTCTTGGTCTGGGTCAGGATCTGGTAGCTCAGGCCGGCGTGCTCGACATCAAACGGAACCATCTTGCGCAGGCGGAAGCGGAGTACGGGAATCGCCTCCGACGCGCGGGCAGGAAGCGTATCGAAGTCGAGAACGAAGACGCGGACGGCGGTATCTGGAATGACGACCGTGACGTATCGCGTACTTGGCGAGACTGCGCCGAGAGCGTTGCGGATGGCGAGCGAAACGGCTTCGGGCGAGGTCATGTTGAGCTCACTGATGCCGGGGACGAGGATGCCGGGACGGAGCGGCTCGTAGGCGAAGACAGGATCTTCGTGTCTGCCGGAAACGGACGCGGCGATCACTCCCTCTGAGGTCAGCTCGATCGCTGCAGGAGGCCGTTTGCCGTAGGATGCTGCCGGATTGCTGAGGATTGAACTCACTATCGCGACGCCTCGATGAATGTGACTTTGTTGATTTCCTTCAGCGTGGTGAGCCCGCGGCGAACGCGGTCGAGGGCAGACTCACGGAGGAACGACATGCCTTCTTTCTGAGCCAGCTTGCGGATCTCAGAGGTCGGCTTCTTTTCAAGGATCAGCTCACGGATGGGGTCGGTCAAGTCCAAAAGCTCGTGAATTGCGGTACGTCCTCGAAACCCGGTGCCGCCGCACTCGATGCAGCCCAGTCCTTCGCGGAAGGCGAAGCCGCGCCATTCGGCGGGGTCCATGCCACTGGCAATGAGGACTTCGTCGGGATAGCTGACGTTGCGGACGCAGTGCTCGCAGACGGTACGGACGAGGCGCTGGGCCAGAATGCAGTTCAATGCGGAGACGAAGTTGTAGGCCTCGACGCCCATGTTGAGGAAGCGGCCGAGCACGTCGACCACGTTGTTGGCGTGAACAGTGGTGAAGACGAGGTGGCCGGTGAGCGCCGAGTTGATGGCGATCTGGGCGGTCTCCTGGTCGCGGATTTCGCCGACGAGGATCTTGTCGGGATCGTGGCGAAGGATGGAGCGGAGGCCGCGAGCGAAGGTCAGGCCTTTTTTCTCGTTGACGGGGATCTGCGTAATGCCGCGGATCTGGTATTCAACGGGGTCTTCAATGGTGATGATCTTGTCTTCGTCGCTCTTGATTTCGTTGAGGGCGGCGTAGAGGGTGGTCGTCTTCCCGGAGCCTGTTGGGCCGGTGACGAGCACCATGCCGTAGGGCTCGCGGATGTAGCGGCGGAAGCGGCGGAGGTCTTCTTCAGCGAAGCCCACCACGTCGAGCGTGAGATGGCGGAACTTCTCGCTCATCGATTCTTTGTCGAGTACGCGAAGGACGGCGTTCTCGCCATGCACGGTGGGCATGATGGAGACGCGGAAGTCGATGAGGCGGCTCTTGTAGCGGACGCGGAAGCGGCCGTCCTGGGGGACGCGGCGCTCGGCAATGTCGAGCTCGCTCATGATTTTGATACGGCTCAGGATGGTGGTGTGGTGCTCGCGCGCGATGGGTGCCATGGCTTCCTGCAGGACGCCGTCGATGCGGTACTTCACGTGGAGCGAGTCGTCGTAGGTCTCGATGTGGATGTCAGAAGCGCGGCGCTCGAGGGCGGTGAAGATGGTGGTGTCAACCAGCCGGATGATGGGGCTGATGTCTTCGTCACTGGTGAGCTTCTCGATGGAGATGCTCTCGTCTTCCGCGGCATCTTCGGCGCCGACAACGTCGAACGTGAGGCCTTCGCTGGCTTCGTCGAGGACGCGCTGAGACTGCTCGGTTTTCTTGAGGAGATCGGTGATCTGCGAGAGCGTGGCGACGCGCGCGATGATGCGGTGGCCGAGGAGGCCGGCGATTTCGTCGAGCACCATGAGGCGCGAGGGATCGCTGACGGCGATCACCATGGCGTCGGCGAGCTGCTCGATGGGAACGAAGTTGTAGCGGAACATCAGTTCGACGGGAACTGTGCGCAGGAGTTCGTGCTGGATCTTGAAGTTCTTTAAATCGACAAATTCGGCACGGTAGCGTGCGGCGAGGGCTTCAGCCTGCGCGCGTTCATCGAGCCCGTTTACTGATTGCCCGATCGGCACCGAGATGGTGGTATCAGCCATATATAAGGATTAACCCTGTCCTCCGCCGGCAGCCGATCCGAGCGAGAAGATCGGCAGGTAAAGCGAGATCAATATAAAGACGACGACGACGCCCATAACGATCAGGATCGCCGGTTCAATTAATGAGAGCGCTGCGGTCAGCGCCGTGGCTACATCTTCCTCGAAGAATTCAGCTACGGAGTTGAGCATCTGCGGTAGCGCGCCAGTCTGCTCGCCGACGGAGATCATCTCCGTGGAGAGGTCGGGGAAAACGCCGGTGTTCGTGAGCGAGTCGGCCAGGCTTTTGCCCTCGCGAACGGTGCTGATGGCGCTGCCGACCGCTTTTGAGACACGGCGTGAGGAGATGGAGCGCGCGGCGGTTTCGAGCGACGGAACGAGCGGCAGGCCGCCGGAGAGCAGCGTGGAAAGCGTACGCGAGAAGAGGGCTACCTGATATTTGAGCCAAATTTTGCCGAAGATGGGCATGCCCACACGAACGGCGTCGACCGTGTCGCGTCCCTTGTCGGTGATCGAGAATCGCCAGAGTCCGACGACTACGGCGATGAAGGTGAGCAGGATCCACAGGAAGTTATGCTGCGTCCACTTTCCAAACGTTAGAAGCCCAACTGTGAGTTGAGGCAGCTTGGAGCCCATCTGGTCGTAGAGCTGGGCGAACTGCGGGATCACAACCGTGAACATGAAGACAAGCAGGCCGCTGACGATGGTTAGCAGGAGACCCGGATAGATGAGCGAGGCTGTCAGCTTTTTGCGGAAGGTGAGTGAAACGCGCTGGAAGTTGATGTAGCGTTCCAGCACTTCCTGAAGGTTGCCGGAGCGCTCGCCGGCGAGCAGGGTCGTGGTGTACATGACCGGAACGCCAGACTGCGCTTCAAATGCGCCGGAGAGCGGTTCGCCGGTCTTCACGCGGTTGGAGACATCGTCGAGCTGGCTGCGGAAGTAGGCGCTCTTCTGAATCTTCGAGAGCATCTGGAGCGAACCGAGAATGGGCAGGCCGGCCCGGATGAGCGTAAGAAACTGCTGATTGAAGATCAGGAAGGGCTCGAGCTTTACCTTGCGGCGACCCATGCCACCGATACTCGAACGAGCTTTGACCGAGAAGACGTGGTAGCCGGCATGGGCGAAACGCGCACGGAGCTCCTCTGCCGTCGAGGCAGTCTGCACCTGCTCCTGAACGCGGCCGCGTTCATCAGCTAACTTGATTACGAACTCTGCCATGGGACCGGTTGCCGGGGTAAACTCCGACCTGCCTGCTCGCTTTCCTGTTCAAGGTTAACAGTTTCGCTCATATGATAGACGCAGATTGCCCCAGAAGCGTTCGCGGTTTAAAGGCCCGCATCGGGCGCTGGCTTGGCCCTGAGGGTACTTAAGTTAGCTTTCGGTGGAAAGACCTCGTTTTACCGGGCGTATCCTGAAGGTGCCCTAGGGCATAACCCGGAATCTCCCCCAATGAACCGAACCGCGAAATGGATGAAGTCGGGCGGCGAGGGCTTCCCTCCCGTGCCGGAGAGCAAGGCGACTGAATGGCTGGGGCTGAGCCCCCAGGCAGCGGCGCTTGCCGTCATCATTCTGCTGGCTCTGGTCATCACCGGGGCCTACGTCAGCCGGGTAACGGAACACCTTCGCGGAGCGGCTGCCGCTCCGACACCCTATCCGCACGAACTTGCAAAGGTGAGCTTCGTGGTGGCGGGAGACGTGATTCCCCATGAGCCGGTACGGGCTGCGGCCGAGGCCGCAGGCGGCGGAGTGCAGGGGTGGGGTTCGCTGTTTTCAGATGTGGATGACGTGTTCAAGGGCGCGGACTTCGGGTTTGTGAACCTGGAGACGCCGGTAGCCCCGGCGCACTCGAAGGGTTCGAAGCCGTTCATGTTTGACGCGCCACCGGCCCTGCCTGAGGCGCTGAAGGATAACGGCATCAAGATTGTCTCGTTTGCAAACAACCACGTCATGGACCAGGGTTGGGCAGGGTTCTCGGAGACGCGCGATCACCTGAAGGAGATCGGGCTGCAGTTTGTCGGATCGGGCGATACCGCCGGGCAGACCTGGCAGCCGCTGGTGGTGGAAGCGAACGGAATCAAGGTGGGCTGGCTGGGGATGACCCGCTGGCTGAATGGCAATCGGAATCCGAATAAGGACGATCAGCCGCATGTGAACTTCTTGCCGTACCCGGGGGAGGGGGGTGGGGCTCCCGGGGCGGATGAGTCAAAGGTTCTGGATGCCGTTAAGGCCGCGAAAGCGCAGTGCGATCTGCTGGTGATCTCAGTGCATTGGGGAACGGAGTACGCGACAGCGCCGCGGCCGGAAGATGTTGACCTGGCGCACAAGATGCTGGATGCGGGGGCATCGGTGATTGTGGGGCATCATCCGCACGTGCTGCAGCCGATTGAGACTTACACGACTTTAGATGGGCGCATGGGTGTCATCTTTTATTCGCTGGGGAATTTTCTGTCGAATCAGTCGCGCAACTATGTAGACGGGCTGATGCCGGATAAAGATGGGGATCCTCGGGACTCGATGATCGGGCTGTTCTCGGCTGTGCGGAATGACTACGGTCCGGCGGGCGTGAAGGTCGAGCTTGGGCATGTGGGAATGCTGCCGGCATGGGGCGAGAACAATCGCAACGCGATTGCGGCGGGGAAGACGAAGACGCCGAATATTCATCCGGTGCTGATTGACCGCGAGATTCCGAAGATGCAAGCGAAGCTCGATGAACTGAAGAAGGCTGCCGGCAACGCGGAGATGACGGCGGAACAAAAGCAGCAGTTCGTTGACCTCAACAAGGAGCTGAAGCTGCTGATGGACCGGCGATCGCAGATTCTTGCACGGACCGGGGATGAGTATTTGACCGATCCGCCGAAGCTCCCATCTAAACCCTGATGACGGACATTCAGAAGCAGCGCGCAACGGGGCGCATTGAGGTGACGAACTTCGAGTCGACGCCGCGGGGCGACGCGGGTGCGTTCAGCCTCGCAGAAGCGAGTGTGACAGAGGAGTTCGCGGGCGATCTTGTTGGCGCGGGGGCAATGAGGCTTGTGATGGTGAACGAGCCTGGCGGCGCGACATACTTTACAGGCATGGAACAGTTTCTCGGGAAGCTAGGGGACCGTTCGGGATCGTTTGTCTTCCAGAATTCGGGAAGGCTGGTGGACGGAGAGCTCCGGTCGGAGTGGCGGGTGATCCCGGGCTCCGGGACGGAAGAGCTAAACGGGCTGCGCGGCGAGGGCGGCTCCACGCCGGAGGGATACTCGCTCGATTATTGGTTTGAATGAGGCGTATTCAGCTCTGGTGTTAGGGAAATCGTGCTTTTGTCGTCCAAATACGGCAGCAGTACGACGCTTTCCTGTTCGTTGGGATCGGTGCGGGCGATGAGCGCGACGCAGGTTTCTGTTGTGCTCGGGTTATAGGGAAGGTGCGGCATGTCAGCGGGGATGTAGACGAAGTCTCCAGGATTGATCTGCATGTGATGCTCGAGATTCTCTCCGTAATACATGCATGAGGTTCCGCTCAGCGCGTAAATGGCGGTCTCATGCGAGGCGTGCTTATGAGCTTTCGCCTTGCCGCCTGGCGGAATGGTGACGAGTTGCATGTGCAGAGCCCTTGCGCCGACTGATTCTGCCGAGATCGCAGGAGTGTAGGTTAGGCCCTGCTTGCCGGTGAAGTTCTTGCCGGCGCGGACGAGACGGCAGGTGATGGGCTCGGTTGCCATGATCTCTTCTACACTCCTGTCGAGACTGCGTTCAGGGTACCCCAGAAGTGTGATCCAGAGCCCATCTATGCTGAAGCCGAACGACTAGAATTTGCGCAGACACCTTCTGCAGTTTGGAAGCGAGAACTTTATCGCCTCCATGTCCGTCATTTAAAGCAGATACCGTGGAGATACCTGCAATGCGTTCTCATTTTCTGATGAGCTTTAGCATCTTGTGTGTTGTTGCCGTTTCACCTCTTGCATCGAAAGCCCAGTTTCAACCCATTCCGAAAGAAGAGTTGAGTATGACGTCCGATCCGGGGGCGCCGGGTGCTGCCGCGGTATATCTCTACCGCGAAGAGACCACGGACGATCCGCATGCATTCCGGACGGTGTACGCGCGCATCAAGGTGCTGACGGAGGAGGGGAAGTCCGCGGCGGTGGTGCATGTGGAGTTTCCGAAGACGTTCGTATTCAACGCACAGGGAAACAATTCGAGCCGGATTGGCGGGGGACTAGGCGGAGGCTCAACGCAGACATCTATCGGACCTTCGAACTCCGCGCACTGGTCGATGCCTAGCCTTGCTCATGTAGGCGAAGATGCGCCGTGGGACACGGACTCGTATCAGGGGAAGGCGGAAATTGGAGTGATCGAAGGGCGTGTCGTTCATCCGGATGGAACTGTGGTCGCTCTGACGGGCAAACCCTCTGAACTGTTAAAAGCCATTAAGGGACCGCGCGGGACAGAGACAGTCTTCACCGTGCCGGAAGTGCAGGTTGGCAGCGTGATTGAGTACCGCTACCAGATCCGCTACGACCGCTATTTGACGGCACCGAACTGGCAGTTGCAGGCTCCATACTTCATCCACAAAGAACATTTCGTTTTCAAGCCTTCAAAGCAGTTTGATCCTTCTGTGCAGAAGAGCGGCGGCATCTCGGACAACGCACTTAAGGATCCGCACGATAACATTCTGACCGACCTTGAACTCCGGCCGAACCTGCCTTCGGGTAAGGGCGTCACGAAGGACGCGCTGGGAAACTACATTCTCGATATGTCGGACGTGCCTGCTCTGCCGGCTGAGCCATGGGCTCCTCCCGTGAACACATCGAGCTACGGTGTGGACTTCTTCTACACCTACACGCCCGATGTGAAGGACTACTGGCAGAAGCAAATGTCGTATTGGAATAAGGCTCTGAACAGCTACATTGAGCCGACGGCCGCGCTAAAGAACGCCGTGAAGGAGACGGTGGGTTCTTCGGATTCGGCTCTGGAGAAGGCGAAGAAACTCTATGCGCTGACGCAGAGGATTGAGAATCTCGATGGAAGCGCAGATGGAGCGCCACTTTCAGGCAGCGAATTTATTCCGCATGGAAAAGTGGAGACGGTTCTGCTGAATAAGAAGGGTTCGAGCAACGAGATCGCATTCCTCTATCTCGCCCTGCTCCGTACAGCAGGCATCCAGGCGCATCCCGTTCGAATCGCCAGCCGCAGCGTGCGCGCATTTTCAGCACAGTACATGGACAACATCCAGCTCGATTCGGCGCTGGTCGCGCTGAACATCGGCGAAAAGGAAATCTTTGTCGATCCAGGGACGAAGATGGCGCCCTTCGGCGTGCTGCACTGGGCTCATGCCGGCGCGGGCGGTGTGAGGCTCGACTCCGGCAATAAGGTGGAGACGCTCGTCACTCCACTGCAAAAGAACACTGACAACAGCACGCTTCACGTCGGCTCGCTCAATCTGACGCCGCAGGGCGGCGTGTCAGGGACGCTGAAGATTGCTTTCATCGGGCAGCGCGCGATTGAGCTGCGGCAGCTCAGCATCAAGTCAGGTTCTGATGTGGCAAAGCAGGAAGTGGACCAGATGATTGCTGCGCTGGCACCGCAAGGAGTGCAGGCGAAGGTTGATCATGTCGCCTACCTGGATGACCCGGAGAAGCAGTTGCTGGCGATCGTCAACGTGTCAGGTTCGTTCGCAAAGAGTGCCGACGGGCATCTGACGGTGCCGAGGCTGTTCTTTGAGGCGCAGGAGAAGAATCCGTTTCCGCCCGACAGGGTTCGAGAGCTTCCGATTGATATGCGCTATCCCGCGCAAGAGCAGGAGCAGATCACCTACGTGCTTCCGGCGGGGTTTACCTTGAAGGAGAATCCTCAGGACGCAAATTTTCGCTGGGAAGAGAATGCGGCGTATCAGCTTCGCACAAAGGTGGCGGGCGACTCGGTGACACCGGCGCGGGTGCTGGCGCGAGGGTTCACGCTGCTGGATGCGAAGGACTACGAGCAGGTCAGGGATTTCTACCAGAAGGTTGTGGCTGCGGATCAGCAGCAGATGGTGCTGACGGGGCCGGGGTCGAGTGGGCTGTAGAGCCGGGGGATGATTCCTGCCATGGCGGGCTGCTCAAAAGCAGCTGCAGGTTCCCTTCGATTTTGCTCAGGGCAAGCTCTCCACTTCGCTGCGCTCCGGTCGGAATGACAAACATTCTTGTTGTCAGACGGGGATGGGACGATCAGGGGCTTGTTGTTCGATTTGGCTCGCCGAGTGGAGTAAAGGAAACGGCGCGATCGAGGATGATCGCGCCGTTTGTTTTGCCAGTCCGGAGTGAGTTGGGTTTAGAACAGGTTCCAGAGAGATTGGTTGTAGACCTCGTGATGGAACTGCACTTCGGGAGCCTTGACGAAGGTGCCAAGGTCACGGGCGCAGCGATTCGCGGCGGCCTGCTTCAGGTCGGCGAAACGGCCCTGCACATCGGAGCCGAGGATTTCGGCAATCCACTTCGAAGACTTGAAGTCATCGATAGCGGCCTGGATGTGATCCGGGAGGTAGCGCTCGGCCTGGCGGAGGTTGTCGATCTTGGCGGTGGTGCCGTCGACGCCGGTCTTGAAGATCGAGTAGAGAGCGAGGTAGGGGTTTGCGTCGGGGCCGACGGAGCGGACTTCAACGCGCATCGACCGCGAGTTGCCAATGGGAACGCGAACCATGGAGCCGCGATCGGTTGCTGAGGCCTTGATCTGATTCGGCGCTTCGAAGTGCGGATCGAGACGGCGGTATGCGTTGACGCTCGAGTTGAGGATGAGGCAGATGTCGAGCGCATGGGTGAGGATGCGATCGATGAACTCCCAGCCGAAGCTGGAGAGCTTTTCCTGTCCCTTTTCATCCCAGAAGAGGTTGGTCTTGTCCTTCGAGATCGAGACATTGGTGTGCATGCCGCTGCCGTTTACGCCGACGACGGGCTTGGGCAGGAAGCTCGCGGTGTAGCCCATGTTATTGGCAACTTGGCGGGCGAGGAGCTTATAGAGCTGAATCTGGTCGGCAGCCGCGACTACTTCGCCATAGCCGTAGTTGATTTCGAACTGGCTGGGCGCGACTTCGGGGTGATCCTTCTCGTTCTGGAAGCCCATGGCGCGCTGCACTTCAGCGGCGGTGTCGATGAACTGGCGGAGCGGGTCGAGCGGCAGCGAGTGGTAGTAGCCGCCGGTGTTGATGAATTCGAACTCGGTGGTCTCGTGGTACTTGCGCTCGGCATCCTTGCCGGCAAAGAGGAAACCTTCGATTTCGTTCGCGGCGTTGAGGGTGTAGCCCTTCTCCTTGAAAAGCTTGTCGGCGTAGGTCTTGAGGACGCCGCGGAGGTCGCCTGAGTAGGGGGTGCCGTCCTTGTCGATGACGGTGCCGAAGACGAGGCACTTGCCGTTACCAAACACGTCGGAGGGCACCCAGTAGAAGGCGCTCCAGTCGATGCCGAGGCGGAGGTCGCTTTCCTTCTGGGCCGTAAAGCCGCGGATGGAGGAG
>Ga0105240_10010800_pt1 | contig 12792 bp, 17 predicted proteins | sample KBSC54metaG_FD_80426 | JGI IMG/M metagenome (GOLD analysis project Ga0105240, IMG submission 80426) | Corn rhizosphere microbial communities from Kellogg Biological Station, Michigan, USA - KBS C5-4 metaG | ecosystem: Host-associated > Plants > Roots > Rhizosphere > Soil | place: Michigan, USA... | reverse complement strand
CGATATTGTAACTTACGATAAACCATTTACCATCGGGGATATACAGATAACCTTTATTCCCGCCGGGCATATGCTGGGCTCGGCGCAGATATTAATGGAATACCTGGGAACAAAATATCTCTACACAGGTGATTATAAACTGCAGCCCGATCCAACTTGTGTACCAATAGAATGGGTAAAAACCGATGTGCTGATTACCGAGAGTACTTTTGCTGATCCAAATGTTATCCATCCCGATCCTGTACAGGAAATAAAGAAGGTGAATGACATCAAAAGCAATATCCTGCTAGGGGCCTATGCATTGGGAAAAAGTCAGCGCATAATAAAACTGATTAGTGAATATGTTCCGCAGAAAACCATTTTGGTTCATCATAAGATCATGCCGCTTAACGCGATCTATGAGAAGTTTGGGTTCCAATTGGGGAAATATCAACTATACAGCCGTAAGCTGATGAAAACACAGCAAGAGTATGTTTACATCGTTCCGCCGTTTACTTTCGATAGTTATATCCGGGCGACGGGCGTGAAACGATTGTTTGCCTCCGGGTGGAAAAATCTTCAGGTAAATCAGAACGATACGCTGTTTATCTCGGATCACGCGGATTGGAACGATATTTTGCGCACCGTTGAAAAAACTCAGCCCGAACAGATCTGGACTTTGCACGGTGATGGGAATCATTTAAGAAAACATTTTGGCGATGCTATCTTTGTGAAAATTTTGAATTAGGATGCTGGTAGAAAATGTTGATTATTACATTAATGAGGATGGAAATTTTGTTTTCACCAGGGAATATCATTTAAAGCGCGGATACTGCTGTAAAAATAAATGCCTGCATTGCCCCTGGGACTATGGGAAACAAAAGGAGCCTGAGTCTAAACAAATTAAGAAATAATCAACATCTTTGCATTAAGTTATTATAAAGTGAAAGACGGTATGCAAATAGGGGAAGAAATACAGAGTAATAAGTTTGAGGATAACTACCATAAAGCGGTTATAAATATTACTTATACGCAATTATGGCTGACTAACACGTTCCGTTGCAAGTTTGAAAAGCATAACCTTACCCAGCAGCAATTTAATGTGCTGCGTATACTTCGCGGGCAATACCCAAACCCTGCTACCATCAACATGATCAAAGAGCGCATGCTGGATAAAATGTCTGACGCATCCCGGATAGTTGATCGTCTTATACAAAAAGGATTGGTTTCCCGCTGCACCAATAACAAAGATCGCCGCGCCGTAGACATCCGCATCAGCGAAGCCGGGTTAGAGATCCTGTCCAAAATGGATGAGGAGTTCAAAACCAAAGACATGCTGAAAAATAACCTCACCGAAGAAGAAGCGGGCAAGTTGAGTGATCTGCTGGATAAATTAAGAGGCTGAAGTTCAAAAATTAATTAATAAACTAAATATCTCTTAGTAAATCACCTAAAATATCTAAGTTATCAATTTTATAATTCGTACTGACAAATTCGAAGAGATTAAATAATTCTGACTCAATCTTTGGATCTTTAATCTCATTTGTAAGAATCTCAAACATTGCTCTCTTAGAACTCTTGTCCCATATTCTAAATATTATCTTTTTGCCGTCGTTAGTCGCTACTTCTTGCAATATTAAATTTAAAGGATTACCATGAGAATCTTTTGTGGGCCATATAAAGGCTTTATCCTGCGCTTTATTCCATATTATTTTTTTGGCAATTGTTCCCTCTTTTATTTTAGCAATATAATTGATCAAATCATTGTCCATTTTGTAATTATTTAAATATTTTGTTCAAACAATCCACTAAGCTCTGCTAAAAGGCCACTCAAAGTAGAAAAATTGCTTTCCACTGCGTAATAAACCGTTATTCCATTTGAATTGTCTGTGACCTTATTAGGTCTAACCCCGTCTAAGTTTTCTTTAATATTGTTTAAGCAAGTATTTATTAAATTTATCCTTTCAGAGTATTTCTGATCATTAATATATGGGATAATAATTTTCCTTATTCTCCGGTTAATTTCATTATAAAAATCTCTTGCTGCTTTAAATTCAACTTCAGAGTCCAATGTATCTAATCTTTGAATTAGCTCAACTAACTCTATCGCTACAGATCGAAGCTTGACAGCATGCCCTGCGGCTTTCGCTGCTTCTTTTGCCTTCTTTGCTTGAACATAGGAGATATATGAAAAGACTACTCCAGTTATTCCGACAATAAAAGAGATCCAGAATTCGCTTTTATTATAAAAAGGCTGCGATACAATCTTTTTTAACTCCGATAGTTGTTGTGCTAATGTATCCATTGTTCAATGACAAAGGTATATGTAATATTTTATCTTTAATCTGCCAATCATAACTCGCTTATAAACCCCACCAACGCCAAACCAACCCCTACCAACACCGCAACCAATTTCCTAACTGTAAACTTATGATCCGAACTTGATTCAAACAGGATCGTAGTAGATATATGCAAAAATATCCCGATCACTACACCCATTATCCGGTTAAAATATTGCTGCAGATTACCTATTCCGCCGGTACTGAGTGCATTGCTGAAAAAATAACCTGCAGGAGCCATTACGGCGAATAGAATGACAAAGGATATGGTTTTGCCTTTACTTAGTTTGTTAGTCAGTAAAACTGTAGCCAATGCAAACGCAGCAGGAACGTGGGGCAGTGCTATCCCCCAAACTAATTGATTTTGATTGCCCTCTGCTAATGGCATACCTTCCAGGAATGCATGTATACAAAGACTGATCAGGATACCTAACGGAAACGCTACATGTTCATGATTGGGTTTATGCATGTGCCCGTGTTCAATTCCTTCAGAGAATTGCTCCAGTACGATCTGGAATAAAAAGCCGACCAGGATAAAGACACCGACATAATTATCATTGCCGTGGTAGGCATCAGGTATCAGGTGCAACACGGTGATGCCAAACAAATATGCCCCACTAAAGGACAGCACCAGTTTCAGGTTTTTGTGGTTGTCGCCCTTAAACAGGAATACCGACATACCGCCCGAAAAGGCGCCGAAAAAGAGAACTAATATTTTCCAGAGAGCCATTAAAAATCAGGTTGAAATTTTTTAAATACCAGGTAGAATAACCAACCTACAAGAATGCCATAGAGCATGCCTACGGTAACGTCTATAGGGAAATGGACGCCAACATATACTTGCGCAAACGAGATCGAGCCTGCCCATAAAACGGCCCACAGCCATATCCATTTCCATCGCCTGAAAAATACAAAGCTGATAAATGCCGCCATAGCAAAATGATCCGTCGCATGGGTCGATGGAAAACTATAACCTGTTCCGCAGGGTACGCGGATAGTAGCAGTTTCTGAATCTATCGGATCACGGCAGGGGCGGAGGCGCTGTACAGTGTTCTTCATCAAGTGCACGCTAGTAAAATCTGCAAAGCCGGCAGAAAGAGCAAATAAGATCACAATAAGAGCGCCTGTCTTTTTATACCTCCACAAACAAAAAGCCAGGATGAAAATGTACAGCGGTATCCAGGTGCGTGGGTTGCGCAGGATGGGCATCAGCCAATCGAAAAAAGGATTGGTCAGATCGTGATTAATATAAAAAAATACGTGCCGGTCTAACTGTATAAGATGTTCAAGCATCTGATCTTTTGCAAATAAATATTAATCGGTCTGAGTTCTCCGCATCAAATCTATCCAGTCCGTAGTTGCCAAAAGTACTTATAATTTCAAAACCACTTTGTTTAAAGAATCTCATAAAATCAGCTTCCATAAAAGTGCTTACCATTTCTTTAAACGAGTAGCTTTCATTGCCATGATCGAACGAAATGGTTTTGATGATCTTATTCCCGCTGATGGTTTTCTGAATGTGAAATTCAACATCTTCAACCGTTTTTACATCATACGGCACAACGTTTTGCAATATTTTGTGACTATTGAAATAATCAAGCACCAGGATTCCTCCCGGTTTTAATCCATTGTGAAAATTGATTAGCGTAGCAATATGCTGCTCATCTGTTGCAAAATAGCCAAAGCTGGTGAACAGGTTTAAAGCCACATCAAAATATCGATCATAGGACAATTCGCGCATGTCATGCACGAAAAAACGCAGCATATCGTTTTCAAATTGTTTGGCGAAGCGGATATTTTCGACGGAAAGATCGATGCCGGTAACATCATAACCATGCGTATTCAGGTAGATCGCATGCCGGCCACGACCGCAGGCGATATCTAAAAGCTTTGAGTGACGTGGGATATGAAGTTTAGAAAGTAAATTGTCGATGAAATACTGAGCCTCCGCATCATCGCGTTTATGGTATAGAAGATGGTAATACGGAGAATTAAACCAGTCGTAAAACCATTCGTTGGCCATAGCGTTTTTGTATGGTCACAAATATAGCTATTTATCAAAATACGGTCTAAGCCTTCGGATTTTGTGCAGCTATCGTTCAAATATTATTAATTTTGCACTCAAATATTTAATACATTGACTTTAATAAAATCAATCTCAGGAATACGCGGTACCATTGGTGGCGCGGCAGGTGATGGTTTAACGCCATTGGATATCGTAAAATTCACTTCAGCATTCGGTGCGTGGGCCATAAAACGGTCGGGCAAAAAGAAGATCATTGTAGGTCGTGATGCGCGTATATCAGGCACTATGGTGAATAACCTGGTGGTTGGTACTTTGCAGGGTTTGGGTATCGATGTGGTTGATCTCGGCCTTTCTACCACACCAACAGTTGAGGTAGCTGTGCCGTGGGAAGAAGCTGCCGGTGGTATTATTCTAACTGCCAGTCACAATCCAAAACAATGGAACGCGCTTAAGCTGCTTAACGAAAAAGGTGAGTTTATCAGCGATGCAGATGGCAAAGAAGTACTAGATATAGCTGAGAAAGGCGATGTTAAATATGCTGATGTAAATGATTTGGGCCAAGTAACTAATGACAACAGCTATGTGCAAAGGCATATCGATAGCATTTTGGCGCTGCCATTGGTTGATGTAACTGCTATTGCTAAGGCTGATTTTAAAATTGTTATTGATTGCGTTAATTCAACCGGCGGCATATTTGTGCCGGCTTTATTAAAGGCATTGGGTGTAAAAACCGTTCATAAATTATATTGTGATCCTGACGGCAATTTTCCTCATAACCCGGAGCCACTGCCAGAGAACCTGATTGCACTTTCAAGCGAAGTAGTTAAAAAAGGCGCTCATTTGGGTATTGCCGTTGATCCAGACGTTGACCGCCTGGCATTTGTTTGCGAGGACGGCAATATGTTCGGCGAAGAGTACACGCTGGTTGCAGTTGCAGATTATGTATTAAAGCACAAAAAAGGAAATACCGTATCTAATCTTTCATCAACCCGTGCATTGCGCGACGTAACCGAAAAAGCAGGCGGCGAATACCATGCTGCAGCAGTAGGCGAGGTGAATGTGGTGAACAAAATGAAGGAAGTAAACGCAGTTATCGGCGGCGAAGGCAATGGGGGAGTAATCTATCCTGAGTTGCACTATGGCCGTGATGCTTTGGTTGGAATTGCCTTATTTTTAACGCACCTTGCTAAATATGGCAAATCTGTCTCCAGCTTAAGAGCTTCGTATCCGGGCTACTTCATTTCTAAAAATAAGATCACACTGACCCCGGAAATGGATATAGATCGTCTTTTACTTAAGGTTGAAGATAAATACAACAAACAACCTCATTCGACTATCGATGGCTTGAAGATAGAATTTGATAAAGAATGGGTACATTTGCGCAGGTCAAATACTGAGCCGATCATCCGTATTTATTCCGAGGGAAACTCAGAAACGATAGCGGATAACCTGGCCAATAAGATCATTACTGACATAAAAGAAATACTCAATCTGTAATTAAATTAGCGAATGAGTGAATTAGTGAATGAGTGATTGATAATGGAAAACTTTGAAAAAAACGAATTCGCAGAACAATTCAGAAATCGCACTAAGAAATTTGTTGTCGACAACATAAAGTTGTACAGGTCACTACCAAAGACTGAAGAAGCAAGGATAATTGGTAAACAATTATTGCGGTCATCATCTTCTGCCGGTGCAAATTATAGGGCAGCTTGCAGGGCAAGGTCACAAGCAGAATTTCACTCTAAAATTTCTATTGTAGTTGAAGAGGCTGATGAAAGTATTTTTTGGATGGAAGTGTTGATTGAAGCGGAGGTAATTCAAAAGCCTCAAATAATAACTCTGATGAACGAGGCAAATGAGATACTTAAAGTAACTGCATCGGCCCGTAAAACTATATCAGAAAAAAATAATAATCTCAATAAATAAATTAGCGAGCGCAGTTAATCACTAATTCGCTAATTCACTAACTCAATAATTATTAAAGATGCGTGTCTATTTTGATAATGCTGCTACAACGCCTATTGACCCTGAAGTTTTAAAGGAAATGTTTAAGGTGATGGAGAACAACTACGGTAATCCGTCATCCATACATGCTCATGGCCGCGAGGTTCGTTCTATTGTAGAAAAAGCCCGTAAAACTATTGCTAATTTATTGCACACTTCACCAGCTGAGATATTTTTTACCTCAGGTGGTACTGAGGCTGACAATACTGCCATTCGTTGCGGAATTGTAGATAACGGCTTAAAACACGCTATTTCAAGTCGCCTGGAGCATCATGCTGTGATCCACACGCTGGAAGCTATGCAAAAAGCAGGCGCTATCAAATTGAGCTTTGTAGACACAGACAACAAAGGCAATATTGATTACACTCACCTGGAAGAATTATTGAAAGGTAACGACCGCAGCCTTGTGTCATTGATGCACGCCAACAACGAGGTTGGTACTCTTAGCGATATGGATCGCATTGGTGACCTGGCCGAACATTATAATGCTATTTATCATTCTGATACAGTTCAAACTATGGGCCATTACCGTCATGACCTGGGCAAGCTTAAAGCTCATTTTATGGTTGGTGCAGCACACAAGCTTCATGGTCCAAAAGGAATTGGCTTTTTGCATGTGAACCATAAAGTAAAGATCAAGCCATTTATTTACGGTGGCTCACAGGAACGCAATATGCGTGGCGGTACTGAGAATGTGTACGGTATAGTAGGTCTGGCTAAAGCTTTGGAATTGGCTTATGCTAATATGGATGATCATCAGAACCAGATACAGGCCCTCAAGACCTATATGATCGGTCAGCTGAAGGAAAATATCCAGGCGATAGAATTTAATGGCGAAACCGATCCGGCTAAAAGCTTGTATACAGTGCTAAACGTATCATTCCCTTGCAGCGATATGGCTGATATGATGCTGTTCAACTTGGATATCGCGGGAATTTCTGCGTCAGGCGGTAGCGCATGCAGCTCAGGCAGTGATATAGGCTCACACGTATTAACGGCTATTGGTGGCGACCCTACACGCCCGTCAGTGCGTTTCTCTTTCTCAAAATACAACACTAAAGAGGAAGTAGATTATACCGTATCAAAGGTGAAAGAATTGTGCATGACCTATGCTTGATCAGGCTGAATTTATCTGTAAAATTTATTTCACTTTAAGAAATAAATAAAAACAATAGGGTAATCCGGCAGGTTTATATAGTATACAAAAACGTATAAACCTATGATAAGTGCAAAAGAAAAATCCGGCCACGTGCGGGATAAAAATAGAAAACCGGAAAACCGCAGCTCAAAGAAAGAGACAATTTACCCCCACGAAGGTGAGGTGAGCCAGCGACAGGAAGGCGCAGATTCTTCATTTACCGAGCGTAATGATGTTACTCCTCCAAATAAAAAGGAATTCCCTTCGGTTGGGGCTGCAAAAACAGACTTTGAGTCTAAAAAACTGGGGCGTACCACCGGTCGCATGATTGGCCACGAGCCAGGGACAGAAAGCATATAATTTATTGGAGCAATAAATCACGAGACTATTAAGTCTTGTGATTTGTCTATATTAAATCTATCTATCATGAGTGAGTATATTGATCCTGAAGATGAAGTTCGGGATAAAAATAAACCAACGAAAACTGACCATCCTTTCGGAAATAACAAATCCGGCGGGCCTTTAGAAAAGAAAGGGCCGGCGAAGGGTAAGCCAAAAAAAGTGCTGAATGACGACGGAAGTCTGGCCGATTTACCTTACAATAATGAGCCCGGAGGAGGCGCTTTGGAAGGCACTGTGGGCATCGGCACATAAAAAGAAAAATACCTTGTAAAGACCAAATAAAGTCGTACCTTGGTATTAACATAGCAAACGTTTTGGAGTTATGTCCGGAATTATTGCAAATCAGTCAGGTAGCCAAATATCCGACGGGCGTTTACAAAGCGCATCAAAAAAAAGGCTCTGGTCAAAACCAAAGCCTTTTTTTTTGAATCTATTTTGTCGATCAATTAGCCATCATTTTTAAGAAGGTCGCCAGCTTCTCTTTCATTTCCCGGCGATCAACGATGAAGTCAAGGAAACCGTGTTCTTGTACAAACTCTGCCGTCTGGAATCCTTTAGGCAGATCCTTTTTAATCGTCTCTTTAATTACCCTTGGGCCTGCAAAACCGATCAGTGATCCCGGTTCAGCAATATTGATATCGCCCAACATGGCGTAAGATGCTGTTACACCACCAGTAGTTGGGTCAGTCAATAATGAGATGTATGGAATTTTAGCCTGGGCCAATAAAGCCAGCTTAGCTGATGTTTTTGCCATCTGCATTAATGAGAAGGCTGCCTCCATCATACGTGCGCCGCCTGATTTGGATATCATCAGGAAAGGCACTTTGTGCTCGATGCAATAATCAATAGAACGGGCAATCTTCTCACCAACTACCGATCCCATCGAGCCGCCGATAAAATTAAAATCCATACAGGCGATAACGATATCCTGTCCGTCAATTTTCCCTGCTCCGGCGCGTATGGCGTCTATTAGCCCGGTTTTATTGGTAGTTTCTATTATCCTGTCTGTGTATTTTTTGGTATCTTCAAAATGCAGCGGGTCGCCTGATTTTAAGTTTGGATATAGTTCTGCGAATTCGTTGTTATCAAATAAAATAGAAAAATATTCTTTTGACCCGATACGGATGTGGTAACCGCAGTAATGGCAAACGTATTGATTCTCAACTTGTTCGCTGTAGTGCAATGGCTTCTTACAGTTCGGGCATTTGTTCCATATGCCATCCGGGGCCTCTTTCTTTTCCTCGGTTGTAGTTATTATCCCTTTTGATTCTCTTTTAAACCAGGTCATTTGTTAGTTGTGCCTCCAATTTCAGTGCAAAGAAACAAAAAATATTATAGAAGTGGCTAAGCATTAAAGCTTGCAAACCACCTAAATGTTTTATGTACCTAAAGCTATTGCAAAAATCTTAAAACAGAGCACTCTCTAAATTTAAATTTTGAAGAAATTAAAATGAGATGACTGTTAAATGAAAATATGGCAAAACGCTTCCATGTGTATTAAAAATTAGATACTTGCATGACATAAATCAGGAAATTTTATAACTTCGAAGCCCCAATGAGGACTAAGGAATTTAACAAAACCAAGGAATTTTAAAGCTAATGGATTTAAAAAATTATAAAGGCGTTTTGCACGGCGACCAGGTGCAGGAGCTGTTTGAGATCGCTAAAAAGCATCAGTTTGCGTTACCTGCTGTTAACGTAACAGGTACCAACACCATCAATGCCGTAATGGAAACTGCAAAAGCGGTTAACTCACCGGTAATTATACAGGTATCGCACGGTGGCGCGCAGTTTTATGCAGGCAAATCAATGGACAATTCGCAGTTGCAGGCAACTATTTTAGGAGCTGTTTCTGCTGCAAAACACGTTCACCTGTTAGCCGAGCATTATGGCGTTGCTGTAATTATGCATACCGACCATTGCGCAAAAAAATTATTGCCATGGATTGATGGACTGCTTGATCACGGTGAAAAATTCTTCGCTGAAACCGGCAAACCATTGTTCTCATCACATATGCTGGATCTTTCTGAAGAGCCTATCCAGGAAAACATCGAGATTTCTGCCAAATACCTTGCCCGGATGGCAAAAATGGGTATGACCCTGGAAATCGAATTAGGTGTTACCGGTGGTGAGGAAGATGGTGTAGATAACAGCGGTGTTGAAAGCCACCATTTATATTCTCAACCCGAAGACGTTGCTTACTCTTATGAGGAGCTTTTAAAGGTTAGCCCTCGTTTCACCGTGGCTGCTGCTTTTGGTAACGTACATGGTGTATATAAACCAGGTAATGTGAAATTGCAACCGATTATCCTGCACAACTCACAGGAGTATATCAAGAAACATTATAACCTGGCTGCTGAGAAGCCGATCAATTTCGTATTCCACGGTGGTTCTGGTTCAAGCCAGGAAGAAATTCGCGAAGCGATCTCTTACGGCGCTATCAAGATGAATATCGACACAGATATGCAATGGGCATTCTGGGAAGGTATTAAAAATTACTACCAGGGAAAAGAAGGCTATCTGCAAGCACAGATTGGTAACCCTGAAGGCGAAGATTCTCCGAACAAAAAATATTACGATCCGCGTGTATGGTTACGCAAAGCCGAAGAAAACTTCGTTAAGCGTTTAACTGTTGCATTCGAGGATCTGAATTGTATCGATGTGAACAGCAAGCTGTAATATCAGGTATAATTTTACAATGCAAAACGCCCCGATAATTATTGGGGCGTTTGTTATTTTAACTAATTTCGAAGCCAAATCTGAAAGCTCCATGTCAAAAGTAGAAGTGAAAAAAGTTGTTGATCCGGCCGAGTTGGAAAAAGTATTTGCCATACGCCGCGAGGTATTTGTAGGCGAACAAAACTGTCCGCCTGAATTGGAATGGGAGCATGAAGATGAATCCACACATTTCTTAGCTACTGTTGACGGAGAGCCTGCAGGCGCAGCGCGTTGGCGAAAGACAGACAAAGGGTATAAATTGGAGCGTTTTGCTGTATTGGGAAAATTCAGGGGACATGGAGTAGGGCAGGCGCTGGTACAAACTGTTTTGGATGATTTGCCTGAAGATGCCACCTATGTATATATGCATGCACAAATACAAGCCGTATCATTATATGAGCGTTTTGGCTTTATAAAGACTGGTCCTCAGTTTGAAGAGGCAGGTATTCAGCATTTTAAAATGGAGAGGGCATAACATATAATAACTGCGTCATTGCGAGGAACGAAGCAATCTCTTTGCTATGCAGATCAGGGAGAAGGTATTTGTCGAGAAACGTTCAGTAAAAAATTTCTGCGTCATTGAATGTCCTATGTAGAGATTGCTTCGTTCCTCGCAACGACGCGCGGGAAATTAACCAAATACTCTTCCCGAATAATCCATCGCTTCCCGCAACTTATTTAAATTAAGCCCAAGATCGACATTCTGTTCCTGTAGGTAAGAAATCACATTCTCGGTAGCAATATTGCCTGTAAGCTCGTCTTTTGCCATTGGGCAGCCACCGTAGCCCTTTAATGCAGTATCAAATCGCTTGCAGCCGCTTTTGTAAGCTGCTTCTACTTTGTGTCTCCAGGTATCGGGCGTGGAATGCAAATGAACACCCCAGGTTGTTTCTTTAAAATTCCTTGATAGGGAAGAATACAAGCTTTCTATTTGTTCTGGTGCTGCAATCCCGATGGTATCCGCCAGCGATATGTATTCAATGCCTTCATCAACCAGTTTTTTGGCCCAACGCAGCACAATATCATTATGCCATTCGTCGCCATAAGGATTGCCGAAGCCCATTGATAAGTAAATCAGTAGTTTCTTACTTTTGGTGTCGCACAGCGTTTTAATACGTTTCACAATCTCAAATGCTTCGCCTATGCTGGTATTGGCATTGCGTTGCTGGAAGGTTTCTGATATCGAAAATGGAAAACCAAGGTAAGTTATCTCGTCATGCTGTGCTGCTTCCTCAGCGCCTCTGTAATTGGCGATAATGGCTAATAGTTTAGAGCGGGAGTTGCTCAAATCCAGCTTTTGCAGTACCTGTGCAGTATCCGCCATCTGCGGTATAGCTTTAGGTGAAACAAAACTGCCGAAGTCGATCGTATCAAAGCCTACTTGTAATAGCAAGTTGATATAGGCTGCCTTGATCTCAGTAGGGATAAAATTATGAATTCCCTGCATGGCATCCCTTGGGCATTCCGTGATCTGGATAGCTGAGGCCATGCGCTTAGAATTTCGTATTGTAGATCATCGCTTTATGATCAATACTTTCTCTTAGTTCGGCAGTTAACGAACTGATATATCTTTCAAAAGCATCGATCACTTTTTTCGAATCCTTCTTTATAGATCTCGAATCGCCATTGGTTGCCCGTAAATACACTTCATAAAGACTCATTCTTAGATTACCTGTCTCCGTTGGCCTGTAAAATGTCACGTTATGAATGGTATAACGATAGCGCTGTTTCCTCATATCAACAGTTACCGCAAACTGCACCGTAAACGGATCGATATTATCCGAGTAATTGCCAATAGTAAAAGGATTGGTGTTCAGATCCTGTGTGCTTGTAAATATCTCCTTACCTTCCTGCTCATAACCATAGGTTTGCTGGAAGTTCTTTGCTGCCATAAATTGTAAGGTTCGGAGATAGATCAGGCTGACACCTATGCTGGTATCTACCTTTACAGACTTCTGGTAATAAGCTGTATTGCCATCAATCTTTATCATCACCGAATCCCCCTGCGGCATAGGGACGGCTCCATTCTTCCCGACTTCGTCCTGTGCATAGCCCATTAACGTGATAAAGGTTAGGCCGATGCATAATAACAATGTTTTCATCATAAGGTGTATTTTGAGCTAATATAACAGGATATTTCTTATTCTTCATGAGTGACCAATTCCGCCTCATGCAAAGGGTCT
>Ga0105240_10010799_pt1 | contig 12795 bp, 11 predicted proteins | sample KBSC54metaG_FD_80426 | JGI IMG/M metagenome (GOLD analysis project Ga0105240, IMG submission 80426) | Corn rhizosphere microbial communities from Kellogg Biological Station, Michigan, USA - KBS C5-4 metaG | ecosystem: Host-associated > Plants > Roots > Rhizosphere > Soil | place: Michigan, USA... | reverse complement strand
CTGCTCTTCGCAGCGCTCACCTCCGAGCGCCTGCTGACGATCTTCCATCTCGAGGTCAAGGGCACGAACATCCTGTCATACGATGCCGATGCAACAGGCACGACGGAGATCCTCAAAGGCGAGTCACTCAGGCACTCCCCACCCGCCGAGCAGGTTGAGTTGAGTCTCGCCTTCAATCCCGGCGAAAGCCTGTCGTCCGAGCACCTCATGTTCGCCGTGGGCACGGATTACCACGCGCAACTGGAGCAGTACGCCCGAGCGGTGCGTGTGCTGCACAAGCCAAGGGCGGTCGAGGCCGCAGCGCCGATCGGTTGGTGGAGTTGGACCGCCTACTACTTTGGGATCAGCCAGGCAACTGCAGCCGCCAACGCCGACTGGCTTGCCCAAAACCTCAAAAAGTCGGGTTATACGTACTTTCAAATCGACGAAGGCTACCAGTATGCGCGGGGCGAATACACGACCGCCGACGCATCCCAGTTTCCAAAGGGAATCGCCTACATTGCCGACCGCGTGCGACACGATGGACTGACATTCGGCCTTTGGACGGCGCCGTTCGAGGTTTCGGAGCGCGCCTGGGTCTATCAAAACCACAAGGACTGGCTGGTACACAATGCCGCGGGCACGCCCATCCACATCGGCTACGTGACCGATGAAAAAGACGCGCTCTACGCCTTGGATACCACCAACCCCGGAGCGCAGGAATACCTGAAGCAAACCTACACGACGCTGCGCGACTGGGGCGTACGCTTCATCAAGATGGATTTCATGGACGACACCGCTATTGAGGGGGCTTACTTCAAACCAAACACGACCGCCCTCGAGGCCCAGCGAATCGGCTTGCAGATCATTCGTGATGCAGTAGGCGAGAGCGTCGTGCTCGACAAGGACGGCAGCCCCATGCTCAACCCGGTCGGGCTCGTCGACGCGGGCCGTATCTCCCAGGACACGGGCCATACGTTCGAAGCCACGCGGGATGCCGCTTCCGGCGTGGCGGCTCGCTACTACATGAACCGGAATTTCTTCATTGCCGATCCGGATGCGTTCACCGTCTCCACACAAACCGTAACCGACCAGTCCTGGCACGGAGGACAGCGGCCGTTGACTCTCGATGAAGCCAAGGTATCGATCGCATTGTCCGCCGTTGCCGGAGGCATGTTCGAGCTCGGTGACGATCTGCCAACGCTGGGTGCCTCGCCGGAGCGCCTGGCCCTCGTCAAGAACGCCGACCTGCTCGATATGGCCCGCCTCGGGCGCGCCTCCACACCAGTGGATTTGCTGAGCTACGCGCCGGAGGACCGACAGCCCAGCGTCTTCCTGCTCGAGGAGAGCCCCCGCCAGGCGATACTGACAGTCTTCAACTGGACCGAGCAGCCGCGTACACAACACATCGACCTGGCCCGACTTGGGCTGCAGAAGCACGGCCCAAACGCTGCCGCCGAAGATATCCTGGGCGGCGATCCGGACTGCTGCAACCTGAATGCGGGCAAGCTCGAGTTGGTCCTGAAACCCCACTCAGTGCACGTGATCAAGCTCACTGACAAAGCCGTGGCCGCAATGCCACCTCCGGTGGAGGTGCGTCCACTCAGCCCTGCCGCGGCGGCAGGTGACCCCTTGACGTTCGACGCCATTGCAGGATCCCCGGAAGCACCAGTGGTCCAATATCAGTGGGACTTCGGCGATGGCACGAGTCAAGAGGAGGGCGCCGAGGCGCACCATGCCTACACCCGCCCTGGCGAATACCCGGTCACACTGACCGTAACAGGGTTGAATTCGGTCACGAATCACGCGACGGTGAACGTCACCATTACAGGCACCATTGCCACGCGCTTCGACCCGACAAGGATGCGCCGCGCCGAGTAACCGGCCCGGCTATTCCGGAATCGGCGCGTAGCGTCATCTACCACTCGGAATCGACCATGTATTCTACGGAGCGGTCAAACCTCCGCAGGGCCAGGAAGAATATTTCAAGTATCTCGTCCAGGTACCCTGGCAAAAACGAGCGGGATACGTTAAACAGCTCATCGAAGCAGGCTTCGGCGATAAAGTTTTTCTCTCCAATGACTACGAGCTCGAGCGCGACAAAATCAACCCCGACGGGCTGTTATTCAACACTCACGAGACGATTCCCTATCTGAGGCAACTCGGCGTATCCCAACAGCAAATCCACGCCATCACCGTTGACAACCCCAGACGCTTCTTCGGTCGAACCTGAGCGCGCGCCCCAATCCTGGTGGCTCTATCTGCTCGTCTGCCGCGACGGCCGGACCTACGCCGGCATCGCGACGGACGTCGCCGCCCGCTTCGCCGTCCACAGCACCGGCAAAGGCGCGAAATTTACCCGCTCCAACCCCCCGGTCCGCGTGCTGGGCGCCCAACCCTTCGCCAGCAGGTCCGACGCACTCAAAGCCGAAGCCGCATTGAAGAAACTCGACCGCCCTAAGCGATTGGCCTGGGCCCGCTCCCACGCGTCGTCTTCTCGCTAGCTTCCCAGCTCGCTAGTACCCTTCCCGAAGTTCCCCCTGTCCGTCCGCCACACCCGGCAGTACCATCCCACCCAGAGTCTCTCGACCTCCCGGAAGGACGCCCCGTTGAACGGTATACACGATCTAGGAGGACTCACGGGCTTCGGCCCTATCGCTCAGGACGAGGACGAAGCAGTCTTCCACGCAGACTGGGAGCGCCGCACTTTCGCCCTGAACATGGCGTCCCTCGCGTTTATGGGTCCGGTAGACCGCGCCCGTCACGCCATAGAGCGCATGAATCCCGTGGAATACCTGGCGACGAGCTACTACGAGCACTGGATCGCCGCGCTCGTAACGATGGCAAAGGACCTCGGCTACCTGACAGACGAGGAGCTCGAAACCGGCCGAGTCGCTGCAACCAAGCCGCTCCCTCACCCGGCCCCGACGGCCGAGATGACCGAAGGTTTGATCCGTCACGGGATGCCCGCAAATCGTGCCGACGCTCAGACAAAGCCCGCCTTTGATATCGGCGCCCGGGTTCGCGCGCGTAACGTCGAGATCACCGGACACACCCGGCTCGCCCGATACGTGCGCGGAAAAGTGGGCGTAGTGACAGCACATCACGGCTGTCATGTGTTTCCCGACACCTACGCTCACGACCAAGGCGAGCACCCCCAACCCTTGTACACCGTCAGATTCGAAGCAAGAGAGCTCTGGGGCGAGAACGTCACCCGGCGCGACTGCGTCTACATCGACTTGTGGGAGTCCTATCTGGAATGAGCGAGCACGACCATCACGACGCACCGCCGAGCCCCTATCTGCGCAATGTTCGCTCCGCGGAGCACGACGAGGCTCTAGCCGCGAAGGTACAAAAGATTGAAGCGCTACTCACCGCCAAGGGCCTGGTCAACAAGGCAGCCCTCGACAGGCTCGTCGATCTCTACGAGAACGACCTCGGCCCTCTGAACGGCGCCAAAGTTGTAGCGCGCGCGTGGGTAGATCCGCAGTACAAACAACGCTTACTCAACAATGCGACTGCCGCCATAGCCGAGCTGGGCTTCGGAGGCCTGCAGGGCGAGCACATGGTCGTCGTAGAGAACACGCCGCAAGTTCACAATGTCGTCGTGTGCACGCTATGCTCCTGTTATCCCTGGCCCGTCCTCGGACTTCCCCCAACCTGGTATAAAGACGCAGCCTATCGGTCGCGCGTGGTCGTTGACCCCCGCAGCGTACTGACGGAGTTTGGTACGACGCTGGATGAAAATGTCGAAGTACGCGTCTGGGACAGCAGCGCCGAGGTCCGCTACCTCGTGCTTCCAGAACGCCCGGAAGGTACTCGAGGCCTCTCCGAGGAGCAACTCGTAAAACTCATCGATCGCGACGCCATGATCGGCGTGAAAAAGGTGCAAACCTCGTGAGTGACGGCAACACGCGCCTGACCACGCCCGACGTCGCCGAAATGCCCGCCCTCTGCGCACTTCCCCGTAAGAGCGGCGAAATGGTCTTCCACACTGAATGGGAGCGCCGGGCATTTGCCCTCGCGGTCAGCCTCGCCGACCAAGGTCAGTTCGAGTGGAGCGAGTTCCAACAGCAACTCATCGCCTCGATCGCCGAATCAGAGCAGGCCGACCCGCAAAACCCAAGTCGCGGCTATTACGAAAGCTGGCTGCTATCGCTCGAGACCCTCCTACGCCGGAAACGACTCCTGGACGGCATCGACCACTAGCGCTGCGCGGTCCGCGCTCGTGTCCTCGAGCCAACGCGACGCATCCGACCTACAAGTGCGCCAGTACGTTGACCCCCGCCTCTGCATGGCCCGCGGGCACGGCGCCAACTTTCTCCCCAAGCCGATGAAATTCGATATCGATCTGTGTTTGCCCAACCGGCAAGTCGCGGATGCGCAGTGACTCGATGCCCTCCGGCATAACAGGGCGTTGTATGTGAACTTCCTTGGCCGCCCCATCGACACGAATGCCCAGAATGGATTGCAACAACATGAAGACGGAGCCGCTGGCCCAGGCCTGGGGCAGACAGGCGACCGGGTATGGCACCGGCGCCTGGGTCGCCCCGCGCGCGAAGCCGCAATACAGCTCCGGCAAGCGCATCGAAAACTGAGTCGCTGCTTCGAACATGTCGGCGGCGAGCTTGATCAGGTGATGCCGCCCGCCGTATTTCGCGATCCCGGCCGCGCAGATTGCCGTATCGTGCGGCCAGATTGAGCCGTTGTGATAAGACATCGGATTATAGCGTGCCGCTCCCTCCGGAAGAGTGCGAATACCCCAGCCGCTGGAGAAGTCATCCGCCAGCAGTTGAGAGGTGACCGCGGCGGCGCGCCCGGCCGAGGGGACGCCGCAGAACAACAGATGGCCGGCATTGGAGGCGCGAACGCGACAAGGAGTGCCATCGCCGTCCAGGGCGATGGCGTAGAAGTTGAGCGACTCGAGCCAGAATCGCCGCTCAATGGACTCGCGAAGGAGCGTCGCACGCGCGCGTAAACGCTCGGCCTCCTTGTGTTCCTCGCGGCGTGCAGCCAGGTGTGCCATCGCGGTGAAGGCCGCATAGGCATAGCCTTGAACCTCGACCACCGCGATCGGGCCTTTCGGGAAGCTGCCGTCGGCATGAAAGATGGAGTCCTGACTGTCCTTCCAGGCCTGGTTGGCCAGCCCGGACTCCTCTCCTCGAGCGTAGTCCAGGAAACCGGTCGCGCTACGGTTGAGTCGTGTTTCGATCCAACCGGTGGCTGACAGGAGGTGAGGCCAGATCTCGTCCACGAGAGAGCAACTGCCGGTGCTCTCCTCGTATGCTCCGGCAAGCATCACGAACAAAGGAGTGGTATCCACTCCGCCGTAGTAGCGGCCGAAGGGCACTTCCCGCAAATTGGCCATCTCGCCGCGGCGCGTCTCGTGCATGATTTTGCCGGGCTCGCTATCGCGGAAGCTCGACGTCTCGGTGGCTTGAGTCGAGGCCAGAAATCGCAGAACGCCGGCGGCGAGCTGTGGATCGAGCCATAGCGTCTGTAGCGCTGTAATGATGGCATCGCGCCCGAACTGGGTGGAAAACCACGGGATGCCCGCATAGGGGTAGAGGCCGGTCGGCAGAGATGTGGTGAGCAGCCCCAGATCGGCGCGGGACTTATCGATCCATTGATCGAAGAGCCGGCCCGAGGTCTGTAAATGCGCACTGGTGCGCAGACGTTGGCTCATCTCCTCGGTGCGAAGTTGGTTCGCACGCTCATACCGCTGCGGCAAGCGGTCTTCCAGATCTGAGATTGGGCCGATCTCGATATACACGACCTCGACCGCGCCTCGCTCGAGCCCGATGAGGAACTCCGCCGAGTCCGCCGTCAGCGCCAGCGGGCGCTGCGAGAACTCAATTGAGGTGTTCCTGACAATCTGGTCCAGCCCACGATAGGCGAGGCGGACCTCGCGGCCCAGGATCTCGGGTTGGAGGAAAGTCCCGCGAGCGGAGCGCACGTGCCCTTGCACCTCGAAGATGTCTGCAAAATCGGCCGAGAAGGTGAAACGAACGGGAACCTCCGTATATCGATCACTGAAGTTTGTAAGGGCCAAGCGTTCATACAGGCGTGCGCCGAAGAGGAGGCGACGACGCTCCATGTGAATGACACCCTTGGGAATGGCCCGCTCGCCGAGCGCAGGCAGGGGATTGTTGGTCAGATGCGCCATGAACGTGGTGTTATCTCGGGAAACGGCGGCCCCGAGCAGCGACGGAGGATGATTCGCAACCGACAGCTCGAATTTGGACAGAGTCCGGGTGTCGTCGGTGAACAGGCCATCCGCCCGATCGTGGATATCCCCGAGCGCATCCGCCAAAAGGAACGTGTTCCTGTCCTTGAGCGTGAAGCGAGGCAATAAGCCCCGCCGGGGCGCCTCAACGGGAGCACTCATGAAACACGCCTGACCGGTTCTCTTTGCGTCTGCTTGTGCCTGCATATCTGCTCATAAACCTTGACGTAGGCTTCCCCCATGGCGCGGGCGGTGAAGCGTTGTTCAAAGATGCCGCGGATCCGCCTGCGGTTGAGCTCCGGTGCGCGACGGATTGCACTGATCGCCTCTTCCTCGCTGTTGAGGATATAGCCGCTCACACCCGAATCAATGATCTCGGGCACCGAACCGCGATTCCACGCCAACACAGGTGTGCCGCAGGCCATCGCCTCAATCATCACCAGGCCAAACGGTTCCGGCCAGTCGATGGGGAATAGCAGCGCCCGCGCATTCCCCAGGAACTCCGACTTGGCGGTGTCGCCGATTTCGCCAATGAACTCAACCAGAGGATGAGTGAGCAGCGGCTTCACTACGGTCTCGAAGTAGGCCGCATCGGCGGCGTCGACCTTTGCAGCAATCTTCAGCGGTATCTTCGCGCGGATCGCGAGTTGTATGGCCAAGTCAACCCGCTTCTCCGGGGAGACGCGTCCGAGAAAGGCCAGATAGTTGCCGCTGGGGGAGCGGGGCGGCCGGTACAGCTCAGGGGGGAGCCCGTGTTTGACAGTCGCCAGCCAGTTGGCGTCCGGAATTGGGCCGCGCTGAGCTCCCGAGATCGACACCAGCCCGAACTGCGGCCATCGGGCCAACGCGCCTTGGAGATCGGCGAGATCCAAGCGGCCGTGCAGCGTAGTTATGGTGTGCTGCGCCAGGTCCTCGAACAGTGGGAAATGCAGCAGGTCTGTGTGGAAGTGCAGCACGTCGAACTTGGCGGCCTGCTCCCGGACTTCATGCAGCATGCTCAAGTGGGCCGCGGCGTCCGATTTGAGCGGGTTGGGATCCAATCGCAGAGCTTGGGGGCGCACCGCGACCAGGCGCGCACGGGTGCGAGCATCGGCCGCCGCGAACAGAACAACTTCGTGGCCGAGCCCGGTCAGCGCATCGCAGAGGCTTGCGACGACACGCTCGGTACCGCCGTAAAGCCGCGGGGGGACGGCCTCATAGAGTGGCGCGATCTGTGCGATTTTCATATGGGGCCGCTTCCGCTTGAAGAGTCGTTCGCTATCAACGATCGGCAGCGCTGTTGGTTCTGTGCGGCGGGGCAGAGTAATAAATGCACGTCAGAGACGAAAAATTGCCGCTAAACTAGGTTAGCGACCAGAGGCTGCACGGGATCTCGCGGTGGAGTACGCTGCGGGTTCGCATCGCCCGGGCATTGCGGTTGCTTCTTTCCAGGCACATTGCTGTTGGGAGGGAGGCGGTCATGATCGGAAAATACAACGCCATCGCCAGTGTGCTGCTGCTGACGTCTGTCGGAATATCTATTGGCTGGGCCGCCGATGGAGACAGCGAGAAATTCATCGAGGAGGCCATCCAAGGCAACCTGGCGGAAGTGCAAGTCGGGCAACTCGCCCAGGAGAAGGGCGCCATCCAGGGCGTTCGAGACTTCGGCGCCATGCTGGTGAAGGATCATCAGATGGCCAACGAGAAGGCCACCGAGGTGGCGCAACACATGAGTGTCAAGGTTCCCGACAAGCCCGGGCTGAAGCAGAAGGCGTTGTACGACAGGTTATCCCGTCTCTCGGGTACTCAATTCGATCGTGCATTCCTCGAGAGCATGGTGAAGGACCACCGGGAAGATATCGCCCAATATCAAAAAGAGTCTCGGTTCACCGGGGCGGCGGCAGACTACGCGAAGCAGACTCTGCCCAAGCTCCATGATCATCTGAAGATGGCAGAGGAGCTCGAGCAGAGCACGAAGGTCGGAAGGGGTACCTAGCTGCCGGATCTTCTCGAACCTCGCGCATCATGTCGCTAGCCTCGCTCAGTGCGCTGGCGCTGGAGCGCCATATCACGATCAATCTGATCCAGTAGAACCTTGACGCCCGGCAGCTCGCGAACAGTGCGAAACGCAGGGTCGAAGCGAATCCACCATCCCCGCCGCCACCCCGCGGCGACCGCAGCCTTCAGCCGCTGCAGCGCCAGCTCCCGCTGCCCACGCAACGCGGCGATGCGAGCTTCGAAATAGGCGATGGTGTGGTAAACGTTGCCATTCGTGACAATCCGGCGGAGTTGACTCTCGGTAGCGGACATCAGGCGCTCCGCTGCGTCCTCACGGCCCGCGAGAGAGTAGAGGGTGGCAAAATGCAGCCACGTGCAATGCCCAAGGAAGAGGCGATAACTGTCAATCGAGTCAGTTGGGTCGGCCTGCATCCGTGCAACGCAGTGCTCCACGGCGGCGAGATCCACTCGTGCTCCGCCGATCGCTGCCAGCAACATACCCTCTGCCGCGACATCCGGCTCACTGTCGTTCGCCACGAACGGTCCCAGCCCGGTAGGCCCACTCAGCAGCAGTGTCAGATAGGCACGGTCCATCGATGCGCGCGCAGGCGTCTTCTCGAGTTGAAGTTGGTTATCGAACGATGACTGCGCCTCGCGCGTCATCCCCAGATCCATATACAACCACGCCAGCTCGTTCCAGAGGTTGGGATGCCGCGAGTCCGTACCGAGTGCCGAACGGTATGCACTGACGGATTCGTCGTAACGTCCGCGCGCGTAGCCTAACGACCCGAGCCCCCAATAACCCCCGGCAAGATGGGGTACCAGCTCGAGGGTACGGCGAAAGTGCTGGGCAGCCTCGTCATACCGCCCCAACCACATGAGGCACATCCCCAGCCGCCGATCCACCAGCACATTCAACGGATCGAGCTCTTGTGCGCGCTTGTAGCTGTCCAGCGCCGGCCGCACCATGGTGTCGTAGTCAAAGGTAACTCCCAGCGTGAAGTGCGCGCGAGCACTTCCCGGGTACACTTTGACCGCGCGCTGCAGACAAGCCCGCGCACGATCGAACTCCGAAGCATTGGAGTAAAGGATGCCTTGGACAATCAGGGCTTCGAGCAAGTCCGGCTCGAGAGTGAATGCCTTATCGAGCAGGGGTTGCGCCCGCGCGGCCGCTTCGCGCTGAGTTACTCCGAATCCATAGTCAGCTTCCGCGAGCCATGTTTTGGCGAGGCCGGCATACGCGGGAGCATAGGCTGGATCCAGGTCCATGGCATGTTGGAAGTAGTCGCGCGCCTTGCGGATTGCCTCCGGTGTACGCGCCTGGAATGTGTATTCTCCCAGTAGATTCAACTCGTACGCTTGCGACGTACGGGCGGGAGCACCTGCCGTCACAGCAAGACCCAGCGATCCGAGCGCATTGCTGGCCACGCTATCGGCTATCCGTCCAAGCTGACCGACGGGTTGCTCGAACACGTCTTGCCAGATGACGCGGGCACTGACCGTACCCACCAGGCGCGCGGCGACACGAACCCGATCCCCATTTCGGTACACGGAGCCGAGCACCACGTAGTCCGCGTTCAGCCTCTTCTTGACGGTGGCGAGCTCGGCGGCGTCGTCCTGAGTCGCCTTCAGTGAAAATGCGGATTCGCGCGCAGCGACCCGCACCTGTTGGATGCGTTCGAAACGGGCGACGACATCCGCCGCCAACCCGCTCGCCAGCGCGCCTTCGATATGACCCGCGGACAGGTCATCAAAAGGCAGGACAGCGATATGCACCGGCAGGCCAACAGCGCCTGCTTTCATCCAGCGGTAGAGCAGCACCCCACCACCGCCCAGGACCGCGACTCCTGCCGCCGCGACCCCCAGCAGAAGCAGTTGTCTCCGAGCCGGTGAGACGTCGTCGGGATGGCTCCCCGCTTCGGAGGAACCCGGTGCAAGCGGTTCCGGCTCGGGTAAACGGGGCTCCGCCGTATCGACGGTGACCGGGACAACCAACCGATACCCCTGTCCGTAGACCGTGCGAATGAGCACCTGATCCTCATCGCCGAGGGCCTGGCGGAGCTTCGCCATGGTTTTGGTCAGCACCGACTCGCTGAGAACGCGCCCGGGCCAGACGGCCTCGAGCAGCTCGTCTTTGGTCAGCAGCTCGCCGGGACGACGCAGGAAATGGAGAAGCAGCTCCAGGGGGCGAGCTTCCAGCGCCACCCTGCGGCCATTGACGGTCAATGCCAGGTGGCGCTCATCCACCATGCAGTTGCCGAAGGAATAGACCCGTGGCCCCGCCACCGGGGCGGCCTCACTCGCCACTCGCTCGCCTCGCGCTCCCTGTTCCTCACCCCCATTTTAAGGGCTCAAAGCCCTTCGGTAGGAATTCTTCGGAATTGAGGAACGATCCAGCGAAGGGGTTTCGATACCTCTGGCGGCCGTGACTCCTGGACGAACTTGCCCACTACACGGACACCGCACCCATGAACGCCTCTCTCGCGCCGATCAGCTTTCCGCCTTCATCAGTCCGCTCCGACTTCCGCTTGTTCTTCGAAGGCAGGCTCTACGTGGCAGACCCAGCCCAGCAGCAGGCACTCGATGCGGCCATCAAGGCGGTGCTGGCCGGCAACGGTGCGCGCCCGGACTCGCGCATCGCCGCGCTGGTGATACTCGTTCAAGGTCTATCGCGACCGTCGACTGTCCCCATTAATGGGCTCTTCGACTCCTGTGGTCTGACGGCGGCAGAGACGCGTGTCGCGCTCGCTGCCGCCGATGGCGCGTTGAACGGCGAGATCGCAGTGAAACTTCATCTGTCGCGCAATACCGTGAAGACGCACCTCCGTCGGGTCTACGAAAAACTTGGCATTAATCGACAGGCTCAGTTGGTACGCATGGTCGCGCTGGCCGCTACTGCACGCTCAGGGTGTAGTCAATGACTCCACCCGGCGTTGCCCAAGCTTGAACCGCGGCGTAGTAGGTCCCCTGCGGATCGTTATCGGCATAACTATAACTCCAGGTCGAGCTCACCAACCCGACCCCATCCGCATAATATTCGTGCCGCTTCTCCAAGATATCGGCCGTCGCGGTAGGACCGGTGACCGTCGCTTCCCTGCCGCTCTCGCCCGCGAACGTGTACTCTTCCGTCCCCGGCAAACCACGTTCCCGCGGAGATTCAGACGGTGTTCAAAGGCTCGATAACCGCATTGGTCACCCCCTTTGCACGAGGCGCAGTCGACGAAACGGCATTCCAGAAACTCGTAGAGTGGCAAATCAGCGAGGGCACAACGGGACTCGTCCCGTGTGGCACGACCGGCGAAAGCCCGACGCTGTCTCACAAAGAGCACAAGCGGGTCGTCGAGCTCACCATTGAAGCCGCCAGCCGCAAGGTACCGGTCATCGCCGGCGCCGGGTCGAACAACACCATCGAAGCCATCGACCTGGCCGTCCACGCCGAGAAGGCCGGGGCGGACGCGGTCCTCGTCGTGGCACCGTACTACAACAAGCCCTCCCAGGAGGGCGTGTACCAGCACTTCAAGGCGATCGATGCCGCTATCGGCATTCCCATCATCGTCTACAACATCCCGCCGCGCAGCGTGATCGACATCTCCGTGGACACACTCGCCCGGATTTTCAAGGACTGCCGCAACGTCGTAGGCGTGAAGGACGCCACGGGTAACCTGGTACGCCCGTCATTGGAGCGTGCGGCCTGCGGCCCGAAGTTCAACCTTCTCTCGGGCGAGGACATGACGGCCTTGGGTTACATGGCCCACGGCGGCCACGGCTGCATTTCCGTTACGTCAAACGTCGCACCCCGGCTGTGCGCGCAGTTTCAGTCGGCCTGTTTGCGAGGAGACTTCGCAACGGCCCTGCAATACCAGGACCGTCTGACGGCGCTGCATCGTGCTCTGTTCCTGGAGCCCAACCCCGCGGGACCCAAGTACGCCTTGAGCCTTCTCAACCGCATGCTCCCCGACCTCCGTCTGCCGCTGGTCGGCGTATCGACGGGCGCGGCGCGCGAAATAGAATCCGCCATGCGCCACGCCGGGATCATCGGCTAAGTCACGGGCTCTGCCCAAGGCTCGACATCGAAGCTTTCATCGCTTCGTTCCCGATCAATCGTGTTGACTTTCCGCCGCTGCAGTGTCTAGACTCGTGCCACGTATGGTAGCGCTCACATAAAAACGCACCGCACCGTACCAAGGGGGCAATACCGTTCAACAACACCGTCACCGCTTTGAAACAACCAACTCAGGGAGAGTTTTGCCATGAATTTCCGCTTGATGGCCGCCGGAGCGGCCAGCGTCCTACTCTTGATGGGTACCGCGAGCGCAGATGAGGCATCGACCGGTGCGACTACACTTCGCGCGTTGGGAGCGCGCGTCCAACTGCACATCGGCACGGCGGCGATCCCGAACGACCTGGTCGATCCATCCCTATCTGAGATCACCGCAGACCAGTTCTCGGTCCTCACCCCCGGGAACGAAATGAAGTGGCAGGTCGTCGAGCCGACCCAAGGGACCTTCAACTGGGCCGGCGCCGACAACCTCGTCAATTTTGCCGAGATGCACCACCAGCTTGTGCGAGGGCACACGTTGGTGTGGCACAACCAACTGCCGAACTGGCTGACG
>Ga0105240_10010797_pt1 | contig 12797 bp, 10 predicted proteins | sample KBSC54metaG_FD_80426 | JGI IMG/M metagenome (GOLD analysis project Ga0105240, IMG submission 80426) | Corn rhizosphere microbial communities from Kellogg Biological Station, Michigan, USA - KBS C5-4 metaG | ecosystem: Host-associated > Plants > Roots > Rhizosphere > Soil | place: Michigan, USA... | reverse complement strand
GAAGCCGGCCCCGGACAGCAATTACGTCGGGCTGCGGATCCTGGTACAGAACGACACGGCCGATATCTGTGCGTGGTTCACTTACCTGTACTACAATGGTGTTTGGGCTGCTATTCCCGGCGGCGGTCTTGGCGACAACAGCACCTATAGTTTTGCTTATGGATACGAGGATCAGGCGCTGCCCCTCGATACCTGCGACTTCTTCATCACCAGGGAAACCGGTCCCGGCGCTGTATATGACGCCATCCGTATCGTGCGGATCCTGATCAGCAATGCCAGCACGAGCTCCACCCACGGCAGCGGTAAAATACCAGGTCTGCCCAACATCGACTTTAACAATTACCTGGAGGTCAAAAAGTACTATAACCTTCCATAAATTTGTGGCTCACTTATTTGGAAGTGGTGTCTCCTAAAAGGAGACACCATTTTGTTCTTCATTCATCAAAACTGCTGTCAACTTATGATTACCCTGAGAGCAACTCTGCTTTTTTTGTTTTTGTGGTGCCTTCATGTGGCGGGTCAATCGCCCGGTGGGCAGGTGAAAGTGCATGTAGCTGATGATGCGGGTCAGCCTCTGCCGGGGATCACTGTGCAGATAAAGGGGACGCCGCGAAAGTATGTCTCGGGTGTCAACGGGGATCTGACCATCAACAATGTCCCTGCCGGTGCGGTCCTTGTCTTTTCGGGGGTCAGCGTCGAGGACATCGAGCTGGCCGTGGATGGCAGGTCGGAAATGACGGCCCGTCTGAAGCGGAAAGTGGCGGCACTGGAGGATGTCGTCGTGACGGGTTTCCAACGCATAGACCGTAAAAAATTCACGGGTTCGGCGGTAACGGTAAAGGCGGACAGTATCAAGCTCGACGGGGTCACCGATATCAGCAGGATGCTGGAAGGCCGTGCAGCCGGTGTCAGCATACAGAATGTGTCCGGTACTTTTGGCGCCGCGCCCAAGGTGCGTATCCGTGGCGCCACCTCCATCAACGGAGAGAACAAGCCCTTATGGGTCGTGGACGGGGTCGTGCTGGAGGACATCGTCAACGTCTCGAATGAGCAGCTGACCAGCGGCGATGCCAGCACTTTGCTGGGTTCTTCGGTGGCCGGATTGAACATCAACGATATCGAGACCTTCGACATATTGAAGGACGCCTCCGCCGCGGCGGTATATGGGGCGCGGGCCATGAATGGTGTTATCGTCATCACTACCAAAAAAGGAAAATCGGGCACACCTGCCATCTCTTATACAGGCAATTTCGGATATCAGCTAAGACCCTCCTATACATCTTATGATATCATGAACTCGGCCGATCAGATGTCCGTGAATGCTGAGCTGGAGCGGAAGTATGGCATTTTTTACCCGCAGCTGGTAAATGCCGCCAATTCGGGCATCTACGGAGAGCTGGCCAAGGCGCTGCAAACGCCCGATGCCAATGGTAACTTTGCCGTGGAGAACACACCCGAAGGCAGACAGGCCTTTCTGATGAAATACGCCAATATCAATACGAATTGGTTCAAGCTGCTGTTCCGGAACTCCGTCAACCAGCAGCATACGCTGTCCATCACGTCGGGTAATGAAAAAGCGCAATCCTATATCTCCACCAGCTTCTTCACGGATCCGGGATGGTCGGTTGCCGACAAAGTAAGGAGTTATACGCTGAACTTCCGGCAGGACTATACGATGAACAGCAAGCTGTCCTTTGGCTTCCTCGTCGGTGGTAATGTCCGTCAACAGCAGACGGCCGGTACGGAGAACAGGACTGTAGACCCGCTGGTTGGCCAATATTCCAGAGATTTCGATATCAACCCTTTCAGCTATGCCCTGAATATTTCCCGCACCCTGCCGGCTTATAACTCGGATGGGTCCTATAATTACTCCACCCAGAATTTTGCACCGTTCAATATCCTTGCCGAGCTGAAGAATAACTATACCAAATTGAATGTGCTGGATGGAAGGCTGCAGGGCCGGCTGTCCTACAAGCTCACTCCTCATATCACCTATGACTTCACGGGCGCCCTCCGCTATGTCAAGACGACGGAAGAGCACGATGTGCTGGAGAACAGCAATGAGGCCAATGCGTATCGTGTGGGCGATCCCAATCAGTCGGGCTATAACACTATCCTCAATTCCTCGAATCCCTTCCTGTACCAGGACCCTACGCTGCCTTTCAACCAGGCGGTGTCCGTGCTGCCGTACGGCGGATTTTACAAACGGACGGACAGGACCCTGATCAACTACACCTTCCGGAATACCATCAGCTATAATCAGACCTTTGACGATAGAAAGCATTCTGTGACGGCGCTGCTGGGTCAGGAGTACCGGTCGGTGGATCGTCAGACGGCCAATGATGTAGGGGTCGGCTACCAGTACAATACGGGGGGCACTCCCTTTGTCAACTATCTTTTCTTCAAGAAGATGGTAGAGAACAACGATACCTATTATGGCATGTTCAATGATTACGAACGCGCTGCGGCATTTTTTGTCAACGGTCAGTATACGTATGACAACAAATATACCATAATGGGGACTGCGAGGGAGGATGGTTCCAACAGGATGGGTAATTCGACCCATGCACGCTGGCTGCCTACCTGGACGTTTGCAGGCATCTGGAATATAGACCAGGAACAATTTTTAGAAGGGGTGAAACCGAAATTGAGCCATCTGATGCTGAAGTCCAGCTACGGATTGAACGCCAGCGTCGGCAATGCCATAAACAGCACCACCATCCTCAAGTCGCAGATCACCAACCGCCAGTATCAGCAGGACCAGCAGACATCCATCACGATACAGGACCTCAAGAATGGGGATCTGACCTGGGAAAAGAAGTATGAGCTGAATGTGGGCGTGGATGCGGGATTCTTTAATGAGAGGATGGGGCTTACCGTGGACTGGTACGATCGCAAGAGCTTCGACCTCATCGGGCTGATACGTACTTCAGGCATTGGCGGCGAGGTTTATCAGTATGCCAATTATGCCGACATGAAATCCCACGGTCTGGACATATCGCTGACAGGAAGGATACTCGCGAATAAGGAATGGAATATCTCCAGCACCCTGAATTTTGGATGGAATATAACGAGGATCACGAATCTCAAGAGCACGCCAAACATCTGGCAACTGGTGGGTGAAGGCGGCGGTGCGCAGCAGGGGTTCCCCGTACGGGGTCTTTTCTCTGTCGCCAACAGAGGGCTGGAGCCTTATTATGGCTATCCTGTATTTGTCAACGACAGTGGTAATGTCAGCCCCGTGGTGAACCTGCAAAGCACGACTACCAAATATCTGAAATACGAAGGGCCTGCCGATCCGACCATTACCGGCGGTTGGTCGAACTCCATCCGGTACAGAGATTTTGCATTGAATGTGCTGATCACCTATCAGATGGGCAGCAAGATAAGACTGCGTCCTGTCTACGGAGTAGGTTATTCGGATATGTTTGCCCTGCCCAATGAATTTAAAAAGAGATGGGAGCTGCCGGGAGATGAAAAGCTGACGAACATTCCTTCGGTGGCGATGTTCACGCAGGCCGGTTACCTGCTGCAGCAGCAGTCGGCCTTCCCGTATAACAATTACAACTACTCCAGCGACAGGGTGGCGGATGGAGGCTTTGCACGGCTGAAGGCGGTGACCTTCTCTTATATGCTGCCCGCGCCGCTGATGACCCGTCTGGGTATGAGGACCGGATCGCTGTCCGTCACCGGGAACAACCTTTGGCTGATCTATTCCGACAGCCGGCTGCATGGACAGGACCCTGAGTTCTTTGGGTCGGGTGGGGTAGCGTTGCCAGTGAATAAACAGATAACTTTTTCACTAAAACTCGGGCTCTGATCAAAATAATTTCTTTATGAAATGCGAAGCATTCACGAACACCATTGAAAAAATATATATGTATGTGAGTAACCGAAAAGTTTTTTATTTATTGATTTGGTGCCCGGGGCTTTGCCTTATGAGCTGTAACAAGCAGCTGGACAAGCTTCCCGACAACCGGGCCGTCATTACTACGGTGGACCAGGTGACACAGCTGTTGGTGGCCGCCTATCCGCATGCGAATTATATCCCTTTTATGGAGCCGATGAGCGACAATGCGGAGGATAAGGGTACCGCGCCTGCGACGGCCGATCCGGAGTCTTATCAGATCAATTCGCAATCATACCTGTACCAGGATGTCACCAGCGTTCGATACGACAGTCCCATAGCATATTGGGATAGCTGTTATAAGGCCATTGCCACGGCCAACCAGGCGCTGACTTACTGCAACGGACCGGATTCGGCCAGTTACGCCGCGCAGAAGGGTGAGGCGCTGGTATGCCGCGCCTATGCTCATTTTATGCTCGTATGTCTTTTTGCGAAGCCGTATGATCCAAGCACCAGCGCCACCGACCCTGGCATACCTTATGTAACCGAGCCGCAGGGTTCGGTATTCCAAAAATATCAGCGGGGCACCGTAGCATCCGTGTACACCAGTATCGAGAACGATCTGACCCGGGGTCTGGCCCTTATCCAGGATAAGATCTATGGGACGGCGCCCAAGTTCCACTTTACATTGCAGGCGGCCCATGCATTTGCGACGAGGTTCTATCTTTTCAAGAGGGACTATGCGCAGGTGATCGCTCATGCATCGGCGGTATTTGGCAGCAGCAGCCCTGCCACCTTGATCAGGCCTCAGGCCGCCGACTATGCCAACCTGCAGTATCAGCAGCTGGCGATCAAGTATGTCTCTTCTTCCAATTCTGCGAATATCCTTTTGCAGGAAGCACAGAGCGCATATTTCGACAGCTATGCGCAGTACCGGTATGGTTATGGGCAGGGGTGGAATGCCAATTTCTTTAATGCACCGAATGTCACGGGTGGAAGTATCGGCATCATCACTTATGGAGCCACGCCACAGGTTTTCAACTTTCCAAAATGGAGCCCTTATACCGTGGGCAATGCTTCGTTCGGCGTCCGATATGGTCTGATCCCGCTGTTCAGCACGGAGGAAGTGCTGATGAGCAGGGCCGAAGCTTATGCACGTACATCGAATAATGCGGCGGCGCTGGCGGACCTGAATGCCTGGGTGAGCCAGAATATCAAGAATTACAGTCCGGGCACACATAATGTCACTGTGGCAAAAGCGTCCAATTTCTATGGACTGACAGCTACCAATGCTCTTATACAGACTGCCCTGGACTTTAAGCGCTTCACGTATTTTCAGGAAGGGATCCGATGGCTGGATAATATAAGATTAGGTATGACAATATACCGATTCAACGGTTCGGATTTCAGCACGCCGATAGCGGCTATTCCTCCGGGGGACAATAGAAGGGTATTGCAGTTGCCGGCGGAGGCTATTGCCGCCGGACTTGAACCTAATCCAAAATAAAAACTTATCGATCATGCGACTGATATCAAAAATATTACCCGTATTGTGTGCAGGTATCCTGAGCGGAATGGTGTCCTGTAAAAAGGACAGTTTCACACCCATCACTACGCCACCTGTAGGACTGGGCGGTGATGACTGGAAGCAGGACAGCATCGATGTATTTATTCACGACAGTATGACGGTGCCTTATAATGTGGCCGTCTATTATAAGTGGGAGCCAGGACAGCTGGATTTTCCCAGCGACATCACGCCGCCCGATGCCGGGAAAGTAGTGCCGGTGCTGAAAGCGTTGCGGAGTGTAGCGTACAATCCCTACAATATTATGACGGGGAGTAATCTTTTCCTGCGTCGCTATCTGCCCAAGGCGCTGGAGTTGGCGGGCAGCGCCGAATATCTTCCGAATGGCGCCATTTTCCTGGGGCAGGCAGAGGGTGGTACGGCTATGCTTCTCTACCAGGTGAACTATTATAGCCGGCTCAAGGCCGACTCGAACGCTTTCAAACAGATGATGCATACGATGCACCATGAATTCGGGCATATTCTGAACCAGAACGTTCTATATCCTGTCTCGTTCAAGACGATCTCTACGGGCTATACAGGCAACTGGTACAATATATCCGATGCGGATGCACGGCAGCTGGGCTTTATTACGTCGTATGCTCAGGCAGCTCCGGACGAAGATTTCGTGGAAATGGTCAGCAGCATGCTGGCGGGAGGGCCAAACGGCCCTTCGGGAGGGTATGATGAGTACGAGGCATTGCTGACCCAGACAGGCGGCCCTTCTTCCCCGGGGTATCAGACCATCAAGCAAAAGGAAGCCGTTATCGTGGACTATTTCCAGCGGGTGTGGAATATCAATTTTTATTCATTAAGGGCTACGTGCCGTACTGCCTTTGTGAACTATCTGCAATAAAGCTCAAAACAAAGCAAGATGAAAAGAATTAGTTTATATATACTCGTGGTGATGATGGTAAGTGCCGGATGCCAGAAAAAGGACTCCGATTCCATTGGGGGACTGACGCCGGATCAACGGATAGCGAAGGCGCTGGCCGCCTATCAGAGTAAGCTCATGGGGTCGCAGTATGGCTGGATCTTCGTGGAAAGCACGACAGGTATAGCTTATAACCAGGGTGTGAGCCAGAATGGTCCCGCCATCACGCTGGCGTATTTTATGCAGTTCGTCGACAGCAATACCGTGGTGATGTTCTCCGACTTTGACACGTCGATGTCTGTGCCCAAAAGCTCGAGCTTTCGTATCAAGGAGCTGACGAGGCCGGCGCTGATCTTCGATACGTACAGCTATCTTCATGTGCCTTGAGATGCTGAACCTTCTATCCCGACCACCCCATTCGGACCCGGCTACGGCTGGGGGACGGACTTCGAATATTCTTTTTCGGACAGCACCGTACCTACGGAGACGGGTGATACCGTCCACCTGAGAGGTAATCTTAACAGCGCGGGCGGGATGCTGATAAAAGCCACACAGGCTCAGCGGGACGCCTATTACGCGGGAGCGTTGCGGAACAATACAACCGCGCTGCTCAATATCCTCGAATATTTTAAGCGGATGACGGTCAATGGCGTCACCTATGAGCTGAGACCCAATTCCGACAGGACGATAACTGTCACCTGGACGACGGGCGGGCAGGCGCAATCCCAGACCACGCAATATTATTTCACTGCCTCCGGTCTTGTCTTTGCTACACCTATTGTGGCGGGGAGCGTAACCTTAACCGGCATCAATAACCTCGTCTGGAATGCGGGTACGCAGACAATTACAGCTACTGTGAACGGGCAGGCAGCTACGATAAAGGGCGCTACGGCTCCTGTCAGTAACGATGTCAATGCACCCAGCAGGTGGTGGCATTATTCCAATGACAATGGCGGCTACTGGGCCAGCTGGAACGGATGGCATGTGAATGGTGTGGATGATGCTTTTGGTGTGACAAAGGTGACGGATGCGGGCGGACCATTTTATCAATTTGCCTATATCCCCAATCTGTTAGGACCCCAGAACGGGAATCCCAATGCCGATGCATTTGTACCGCTGGTGGTAGAGAACAATGCGCTGGCGCTTGCCGATTATTTCAGCGTGCCATCTACGCCGCCTTCCTTTGCGGGTGGGAAGGCCAGGTTCACCGAGCTGGGTACTATTGGCACCATTCCTCCGGGCGGACCGGTGGACCAGTCGGACCAGGTGTTGTATAATCCGGCGGGTTTTTATCTTGTGCAGACCGGCACGAAGAGCTATGATATGGTCCTTGCTACGAATGCCAGGACGTGGATATCGTGGTTCTCGCCTTTCTGATCCTTCAAAATGCGATCTTACTAAAAGGAATGCCTGCCGTCAGACCGATGGCAGTCCGGCCGTTGAGCCCTTTGCCGGCATCGACGGAATGTCCCACATCATAAAAGCGAATTTGAAACTCGAAGTTCATAGCGGCCTCTGCTTGTTTGTTGATGAGCACGACGGGGATGCCCAGTATACCATTGAGGGCATGATAATCTCCCATGTATTGTTGTAGCTGAAAGCTGATGCCAATGTGTGAGCTGGGAGGGAAGGCGACGAACTGGCCCTTTACAGAAGGGGTGATAAAGGTTTTATAGTCTCCCGTATAGAGGCTGCCGAATTTATAGAGCTGGTAGCCGGTGCAGGAATTACTGAGTGACGCGTCGCCTGCCAGGGTCGCGTATATCCTTCCAAATTTACTGCCTTCCCACAGCCGGGTGTGGGTGATATTGAAGTGAACGGGGTAGGCATGTTTTGTGGCGGCTAGCTCGCCGAGAGAGGGTGCTACCTGAAAATTTTCGGTGATGAGCGGAACGTATAGGCTGACGCTGGTCCAATGGAAGGCAATGACATTGTAGATAAGTCTTTTCGCGAGCGTGCTGGCCTGTTTATGGGCATAGTCAAATTCAAAGTACAGCGGGAGGTCGGGGTCGAATATAAAATCACCCGCCTGCTGCCGGATGGCGGTTTCGGTGGAATGCAGGATGGCGGTGCGCATGGTGTCCATGGTCCTCATTTGATCGGGAGTGGCCGAGACGGTGGTGTGACCGACCCAGGTGTTTTTCACGAGGAGACCGAACTGGTTGTTATAGGGTCTGTCCTCCGAGTGGGCGGCAAAGGCGTCTGCGATATTTGCCTGGGCGCCGATGCTGAGAAATGACCGGACCGGCTGGTCTATACCGGAGGGTTGTCTCAGGTTGTGATAGATGGCCAGGGTGCCTTGCGCGGCATTGGCGATAACGGAATTCTTATACAGGGTGAGGTTGTCAGGGTCCGACAGGTAATAGCCGGCTGCTTCCGAAAGGAAGACATTCATTGCGCGATGGGAGATGAGGCTGGCGCCGGGGGTGGAGTCGGTGATGATATGGAGCTCATGGATGAGGCTGTCAGGGCTTTGAGCCTGTGACCTGCCAATGGAAGTGGCCACTACAAGAAAAAGAAACCATTTACGCATCCAATCCCCATTTGGTAAGTGTGCCGTTGGTAAATACCTTTTTGGAGTCAGCATCTAAAATTTTGTTGCGGGATGCCAGCCAGGTCTTCAGGTCGTCGCCATACATATTGGTGAGACGGGAAAAGTCAAGCTCGTTGATCTTGCCCCAATGGAAGGCGAAGGGGATCTTTTCTTCTTCGAACTTCTTCCATACCGCGGTGTAGAAAGCATATGTCTCGTCGGAGAAGGCTGCATCGAGCTCCAGGACGCAATTGTAATCAAATTTGGTAAAGGCCAGTTTGGCATTGGATCTTTTTACAAACCGGTAGGCAAACAGCCCTGCAAACGGGCCGTTGCTTTTGTTGATGGCCAGCAGCAGATCGGTGGCCTTGCTGACATAGCTGATGGGGATAGCGATGGCTGCGCTAAGCAGCTTACCATGGAGGGTGGTGTTGTCGAAGATCTCACCCGTGGTGCCGAATTGTTTGGAATAGGGAGTGAGGCTGGATGAGAGCAATTTCGATACCAGTGACGGCACGAGGGATGGTATCACCTGTGTGATCTTTCCGATGAAGCAGGGTGCGTCATCACCTGGTCCCAGCCCATCCAGATTCCGTGCAGGAGGGGTATAGCCTGCCTTGTAGGGTCTTTTATACATGGTGGTGACGTAAGCTCCTTTGTCGAGGTCATAGGGGTTGAGCGAGACGGCGAAGTGAAAGGGTCTTTCGCTGCCATAGGGAAGTTTGGAATTGGAAAAATCGAGCGACTCCATGATCTGTTGCAGGGAGGCGTCGAAAGGCATGGTGGACCTGTAGGCTTCGAGTAAGAAGATACTTTCCGTCTCGATCATCGCACCGTGTATAATGCCAAAGCTGCCGAAGCTTACGAGCGCTGAATTGAAAAGGTCATCGTCCTGTACCAGTTCCGTGTGCAGGCTGCGTATTAAGTTATCCGATACGACAGGATAGGATTTGCGTTCCAGCCAGATGTGACGGGTGGGGCTTACGATGATGTGGAGACCGACTACGAAGTCCTGTACTGCCCCTACGTCGAAGGCGGAGCCGTGCGCTCCGGTGGCGATGACGCCCGCGATGGTTTGTCCGTTGCTGGCGCCGGAGGTCTTTAAAGAAAGGTTGCGGTTCTTCAGGAACCGGCTAAGCTCCCAGACGCCGTTGCCGCATTGGGCCAGAAAGAGTTTGGTGGGATCTCCCTTGTAGGAATTGGCCACGCTGGGGCCGGAGATGTCGAAGATCATGTTCAGGGGCTTGGTGTCGAGCATTATGCCTGCCTCGGCGGTGGCGATCTTTGTCCAGGACCAGCCGGCTCCCAGTGCGCGCAGCGGGAGCTTTTTTGCGATGGCGTCGGCTATGATCTGCTGCAGGCCTTTGGTGGTATCATTATAGCTGTCGATGGGAGGGAGGGAGTCGTCGTTGCCCAACTCATACAGGTCCCGGATGGTCTCTACAAAAGTTTCATGCCTGTTCTCCCAGGCGGTGAAACCGGTCTTGATTATTTTCATGCTGGTGGGGTTAGTTGTCAAAGATGACCTGTCACCTGACAGGGTTTGCTGCATTTCCATTCTATTTTCATCGGGGACCAGATGCCCAGTGTGAGCACGGTGATGAGTGAGTAGCCGAAATTGCTTTTTACCTGTACGAGGGCCACGCCATTGGCATTGAGGGAATCGCAGATGGGCGTGGCTATTTCCTTCGGGTTTTGCACCAGACCCCAGAAAAAGGAATGAGCGGTTCGGGATTGGAATTCTGTACCCGGCTGGGCGTGGGTGGCAACGCGATAGGTATAACAGCTGCTAAGTAATAGCAGGCATGTCAATAGTGCCAGCGGCACGCGGAAGAAAGGAGGCATAGAATAGTGTTATAGCTAAATATAGAGCTATTCCGGAATATTTTCTATACTTTTATCAAAGAGATAACCAACTAACCATTTGGCTATACTGCTGCCATATGAAGAAAAGCGACTTTTGAAGCAAATTTCAAAAGGTGATGAAAAGGCGTTCCGGACCCTTTACGACGCGTATTTCAACCATCTTTCCGCATTTATTTTCAAGTTATGTAAATCCGCAGAGACGACAGAAGAGATCATACAGGATGTCTTTGTCAGGCTTTGGGTCAGGCGTAATTCACTTTCTCAAATTGATTCTCCAGAAGCCTATATTTTTTCCATGGCCCGGAACAAGACCATCGACCATCTCCGCCGACTGGTGAGGGAAACCCATCTCATGGACATATTGACGGACCAGATGCTGACAGACAGCAATGACACGGAGGAGCGGCTAAATGCGAAAGAGCTCCGCGACCTCATCGAAGAGGCTCTGAGCGGGCTGTCAGAGCAGAAGAAAAAGATATTTTATCTAAGCAGGGAAGAAGGGCTTAGCCATGACCAGATAGCGGAGGCCATGCATCTCTCCAAAAGTACCGTGAAAAATCATCTTTCTGAAACGCTTCATCACATAAGGGGTCATCTCCAGCGGCATCCGAATTCCGAAACCACCATGGTAATTTTCCTCTTGCTGACCCTGCACCAGGCATAGCCATCGTCTGTGTTTGAAAAAATATTTCCCGGGAGGCAGTACGATGCTGCTGATCCGTCGTCTTCCTGTTATGCCGGCCTCCTCAACACGATTGCGTTATTTGCTGCAGCAATATGCAGCGGACAGCTGTACCAGACAAGAGTTGGTAGAACTGCTCCGGACAATAGACGACTCAAAGAACGACCAGGACCTGGAAAGTTCATTACAAGCTATCTGGCACGAGCTCACCGGCTCCGATGCTGCCCCACAAGTTGACAGGGAGCGGGTATTCAGCAATATCATTAGCGATCCGGCGTTTGGCTCTTCCGGAACGAGAAGGCTGTGGTTTCGCCGAATGGCCGCCGCTGCCATATTCCTTCTTATAGTGGGCGCCGCCGCTTATTTCATTTCACTCAGACCCTCACAAAAAACAACTTCAACCCCCACGCGGGCTATTGCGGATGTCCGTCCCGGCGGCAACAAAGCGATACTCACTCTTGCCGATGGCTCTACCATCGTGCTGGACAGCACACACAACGGCGAACTTGGGCAACAGGGTAACACACGGCTGATCAAGCTGGACAGCGGGCAACTGGCCTACAGGGTCTCGTCCGACGGCGGCCCGGCCTTGTCCGCCGGTGGTCCTGTCGCATCCCTTCAATACAACATGATAACGACTCCCAGGGGCGGTCAATACCAGGTGATTTTACCGGACGGCACCAAAGTATGGCTTAATGCATCTTCCGCGCTGAGATTCCCTACGGCCTTTGACAAGGGCAGGAGGGAGGTGGACCTGTCGGGGGAAGCTTATTTTGAAGTGGCGAAAGAAAAGATACCCTTCACCGTGCATATTTATTCATTTCCTGCAGGGATGGGCGGCGCCGGCGGGCAGCGGCCGGTGAGCGGGATAGATGTGCTGGGGACTCACTTCAATGTGAATGCCTATGGCGATGAGAAGGCCGTTACGGCCACGTTGCTGGAGGGAAGTATCCGGATGACGGTGCAAGAAGGCGAGAAGATGCTAAGACCCGGTGAACAGGCTGTTTATCTCAGGACGGGAGGGATGCCGCGTGTGGTTCCCGATGCGGATGTTGAGGGCGCCATTGCCTGGAAAAATGGATACTTCCAGTTAGACGGGGTTGGGACCGAGGAAGTGATGCGTCAGCTGTCCAGGTGGTATGATGTGGAGATAAGGTATGAAGGACCTGTCACGGAAAGAGAGTTCGGGGGCCAGTTGCCCCGGGCGAGCAATTTATCGGAAGTCCTGCGGATACTGGAGGCAAGCAATGTTCATTTCAGACTGGAGGGAAAAAAGCTGGTGGTGACACCCTAACATAGTGGTTAACCAAAAGAAAACCGGAAGTGCTTGAGACCACCTCCGGCGAGTAGCTTGGGCTAACCCATTTTTACAATCGTTCTACGGACTGCTTATTGTTTAACCCAAACACAACAAAGTTATGCATTTACATG
>Ga0105240_10010796_pt1 | contig 12798 bp, 11 predicted proteins | sample KBSC54metaG_FD_80426 | JGI IMG/M metagenome (GOLD analysis project Ga0105240, IMG submission 80426) | Corn rhizosphere microbial communities from Kellogg Biological Station, Michigan, USA - KBS C5-4 metaG | ecosystem: Host-associated > Plants > Roots > Rhizosphere > Soil | place: Michigan, USA... | reverse complement strand
TGATGCCGGATGCCGGGGTACATCCGGGGACGGGCGTACTTGGCCGCGCGCGCGCCCGACCTGGCCGCGGCGGAGTTTCAGAAGATCATCGACCACGTCGGCGTGGATCCGGTGTCGCCGCTCTACTCGCTGGCATTCGTCGGGCTGGCCCGCGCCGATGCCGCGCTCGGCCGACGGGACGACAGCCGTAAGGCGTACGCCACGTTTCTCGATCTGTGGAAGGGCGCGGATCGCGACGTGCCGATTCTGCGGGAGGCATTGAGAGAGTACGCGACCGTTCAGTAGTCTGAGCTCACAGAAAGGACCGCAAATGCGCCGATTGATTTCCTCAGGTTCGTCCTTCGAGCGCCAGATCGGATATTCACGGGCGGTGGTCGATGGCGACTGGGTATTCGTGGCGGGCACGACCGGCTTCGACTACTCGACGATGACGATTTCCGACGACGTGGCGGCACAGGCGGCGCAATGCCTGAAAAACATCGACGCGGCGTTGACCGAAGCGGGGAGCCGCTTCGCGGACATCGTACGCGTCCGTTACATCCTGCCGAACGCCGCCGATTTCCAGCCGTGCTGGCCTGTCCTGCTGAAGTATTTCGGCGAGGTTCGTCCGGCCGCAACAATGATCGCCGCCGGCCTCGCCGATCCGAGGATGAAGATCGAGATCGAGGTGACGGCGAAACGTCGAGCAGACTGACGCGCCAGCATCATTCGAGGGCGGTCACCGGCGCGCCCGAATCAACGCGGCGACCCGCGGGGCTTCGCGCGCGATTTCGCGCAGCGCTCCTGTCGCCGGGTTCCTGAAGCCGACGAAGAACAGGCCGGGAATGGCCGTTTCGGCGCCGAAGCGGTGCGGCCGGCCGCGCGGGTCGGCGACCTGATCGAAAGCGTCGATGAACCGATCCAGACCCGGCCGGTAGCCGGTCGCGAGGATAATCGCCTCGAACGCTTCGGTTCTGCCGTCGGCGAAGCGCACGCGATCAGGCAGAACGCTCTGGATGCCCGGCAGTACGCGGATCCGTCCCGCTTTCACCTGCGCGATCGTCCCGACATCGAGGATCGGAATCCGCCCCGCGTTTTCGATCATGCGATTCGGGCCGTCCGCCGGCCGCTCGATTCCCCACCGCGAAAGGTCGCCGACCGCCACTCGCAAAATTGGTGAGACGAGCGCGTCGCGTGCGGCGATCGGCAACACCGAGAGCATGATGCTCGTCTCCTGCGATGGGCGGCCGAACAGATCGCGCGGCACGACGTGGACCGGTCCCCGTACGACCATCGCTGTGTCGACGCCGTGCTCCGCCAGGTCGAGCGCGATCTCGGCGCCGGAATTGCCGCAGCCGACGACGAGCGTCCGTTTGCCGATGTAAGGCCGCGGATTTCTGTAGCTCGCAGTGTGGACCACGCTTCCCGCAAAGCTCACGAGCCCGGGAAAATCCGGCCGGTTCGCGACGCCGTTATACCCGGTAGCGACGACAACGAAACGAGGCGAGAGCTGTCCGGCGGTCGTCTGGACGACGAATCGCGTGGCGTCTCGCGTTACCCGGCGCACCTCGACGCCGAAGCGCGGCGCGATGCGGTGTTGCTCGGCGTAGCGCTCCAGGTAATCGACCATATCCGCGCGTGAAGGGTAGCGCGGCGTCTCTCTGGGCCACGGCGAGAACGGCAGGCTCGAATGTCGTTTCACCGTGTGGAGGTGCAGGCGGTCGTAGTGCTGCTTCCAGGTTGCGGCCACGCTGTCGGCGCGATCGATGACCGTGTGCGGGAGGCCCGCACGGCGAAGGCTTGCCGAAACGGCGAGGCCCGCCGGTCCGGCGCCGATGACGAGAATTTCGTCCCCGCTCATGTTTCTGATGATCGTACGCGGCTACACTTAGCGGCCATGAATATCATCGCTCGCGTGCTGCGGATCGCGACGGCGGCCGCAGTTGCGGCATCGGCGGCAGCAACCGCGGCATGCCTGAATCGGCCGGCGGCGCAGTCGCCGCTTCGTATTGCGCTGTCCTTTCCCGCAGCCTCCAGCGACAAGCCGCTCGACGGCCGCATGCTGCTGTTCCTGTCGACGAGCGACAAGGAAGAACCGCGGTTTCAGATTGGCGACAACGATGCCACACAGCAGGTGTTTGGCGTCGACGTCGACGGGCTCGCGCCAGGGCAGGACGCGATCATCGACGGCAGCCAGCTCGGATATCCCACTCCGAGCTTGTCCAGCGTTCCGCCAGGCGAGTACTGGGTTCAGGGTCTGCTGCACGTGTACGAGACATTTCGACGAAGCGACGGACACACCGTCAAGCTGCCGCCGGATCGTGGGGAAGGGCAGCAGTGGGCTTCCGCGCCAGGCAATCTTTACAGTCCGCCGAAAAAGATCCGGATCGATCCGTCGGCGGGCGAAGTGGTCCACGTGTCGCTCGATAAGAAGATTCCGCCGTTGCCGGATCTGCCTGAGACGAAGTACATCAAGCGGGTCAGGATCCAAAGCGAGCGGCTGACGAAATTCTGGGGCCGACCGATGTATCTCGGCGCCGTCCTGGTGCTTCCCGAAGGGTTCGACAGCCATCCGAACGCCCGCTACCCGGTCGCGATCTTCCACGGCCACTTCCAGCGGGAAGTCTTTCCGTGGCGCGAGACGCCGCCCGATCCCAAGCTGCCGCCGGCCGATCTCAAAGGCCTTGGCGAGTTCTGCCCGAACGGTCACGAAGGCGAGTTCTGCGCGAAGTACGGCTACGAGCGCGTGCTGCAGGAGTACGGGTACGAGTTGTACAACCGCTGGCGCGCGCCGGATTTTCCGCGCGTGATCATGGTGAACATCCAGCACGCGAATCCCTACTATGACGATTCCTATGCGGTGAACTCCGAAAATCTGGGTCCGTACGGCGACGCCATCACGTACGAGCTGATTCCGTACATCGAGAAGCAGTTCCGCGGCCTCGGGCCGTGGGCGCGCGGATTGTACGGCGGTTCGACCGGGGGCTGGGAAACGCTCGCCGCGCAGGTGTTCTACCCAGACGATTACAACGGCGCGTTCGTGAACTGTCCCGATCCGATCGATTTCCGCCGCTTCACGAACATCGACATCTATCAGGATCGAAATGCGTACTTCATCGAAGGTCCGTGGCGCCGTACGCCGCGGCCCGGGTATCGCAATTTCCTCGGCGAGACGCTGTCGACGATCGAGCAGATGAACACGCGCGAGCTCGTGCTCGGCACGCGCTCGAGATCCGGCGGGCAGTGGGATATCTGGGAGGCGGTCTATTCACCCGTCGGCGCCGACGGTTACCCGCAGCGCATCTGGAACAAACGAACCGGCGAAATCGACAAGAAGGTCGCCGCCTACTGGCGCGAACATTACGATCTCGTCCACATCATGCAGCGCGACTGGCAGACGCTCGGCCCGAAGCTGCGGGGCAAGCTGCGGTTCAACGTCGGCCTGTCCGACAACGTGTTTCTGAACAATGCGGTCTACCTCGCCGAGGAATTCCTGCGCGCCGCCACGCCGCCGGCCGACGCAACGTTCGACTACGGCCTGCGCGACGAGCACTGCTGGAGCGGCGACCACGAGCACATGAACTTCATCTCGCGGCTCACGTACAGCAATCGTTTCATTCCGGCGATGGCGAGCCACTGGCAGCGCACCGCGCCGTCGGGCGCCGACACACGCAGCTGGAGATACTGATTCAGTTCACCTTGCCTGGTCCCCACAGCGCGCGGCCCGGCTTCTTGCCGGTGTGCTCGCCGTCTTTCAGCACCTGCACGCCGTTGACGAACACGTGCCGCATGCCGACAGCATAGGCGTGCGGCTTTTCGAACGTTGCGCGGTCGGCGATGGTCGCGGGATCGAACACGACGACATCGGCGAACATGCCCGGCTGGAGCCGGCCGCGGCGCGCAAGCCCGAGATTCTCGCACGGCAGCGCGGCCAGCTTTCGGATCGCGTCGGGCAGCGTGAGCACCCGCTCGTCGCGCACGTACTTGCCGAGCACGCGTGCGAAGCTGCCGTACGCGCGCGGATGCGCTGACGATTTCAGGAACACGCCTTCCGCCGCAATCGACCCGGCGTCGGATGCGAACGACACCCACGGCAGGCGGATCTGTTTCTTCAGGTTGTCGTCCGACATGAGGAAGTAGATCGTGCCGATGCGCGACTGGTCCTCGAGGACGAGGTCCATGATGGTCTCCTCGGGCGACTTGCCGCGCAGCCGCGCCACCTCGCCGAGCGTCTTGCCCGTCATCGGTTTCAGCGCGTCGGACTTGAATTCCACGAGCAGCACGCGGTCGGCCGATCCGGCCGCGAGATAGAGGTTCTCCCACTTGTCGGTCGGCGTGCGGATCGCGGCGGCAATCTTTGCGCGTTCCTTGGGATCGCGCAGCCGCTTGAACAACGCGTCGTAGCCGCCGTCCTCCGCCCACGGCGGCATCGCGGCATCGAGCCCGGTGCCCCCGGCGGTGTAGGTGTACATGTCCGCGGTGATGCGCAGTCCGCTCTTGCGCGCGGCTTCGACCATCTCGATCACGCGGTCCATCTTCGGCCAGTTCGCCTGGCCTGCCGCTTTGAGGTGATAGATCTCAGCGGGCAAGCCCGCTTCGCGGCTGATCCGGATCAGCTCGTCGACCGCCTCGACCAGCCGGTTTCCCTCGCTGCGCATGTGCGAGATGTAGATGCCGTGATGCTTCGCCGCGACCTTCGAGATCTCAATCAGTTCGTCGGTCGTCGCGTAGAACCCCGGCGCGTAGATCAGCGCCGACGCGATGCCCAGTGCGCCCGCCTTCATTTCGCGCTCGACGAGGTCGCGCATCGTCTGCAGCTGCTCGGGTGTGGGGCGCTTGTCGTCGAGCCCGATCGCGTACTCCCGCAGCGTGGCCGCGCCGATAGAGGAGGCGAAGTTCGGCGAGACGCCGCGCTTTTCGAGATCGAGCATCCCGTCGTGGAGCGTCAGCCACGTCATTGGGTACTTGAGGTCGCCCTGGTTCGCCAGCCGCCTCGCGCGCATCGCCTCGGTGAGCGGGCCCATCGAATCCCCCTCGCCGAAGATTTCTGTCGTCACGCCCTGCTTGATGTCGCCCATCGACCGGCCGTCGACGCGAAGCGAATCGTCGCCCGACATCATGTTGACGAAACCGGGCGCGACGGCCAGGCCGTCGGCGCGAATGGTCGTCGCGGCGTCTGCATTTTGAAGGTCGCCGACCGCTTTGATTTCGTCTCCGACGATTCCGACGTCGGCGCGCGCGCCGGTTGCGCCGGAGCCGTCATAGACGGTCCCGCCGGAAATCACGACGTCGTATCGCGCGCGAGGCGAGGCGCCGGTGCACGCAAACGCCGAACCAAATGCGACGACGACGAGAAGCAGCGCCCAATTCTTGACGACGGGTGAACCGGTCATCGTGTCCTCCATTATGCTCGGCTGAAGCCTCGCGCTACGTCTCAGGACGCTAAAGCCTCGCGCTACGTCAGGACACGAATCGGTCGTAGCGCGAGGCTTCAGCCGAGCGGACCGCTACGGCCGAAACAGCAGGAACTCCTGAACTTTGCCGTCCGGGCTGCGGTACATCAGCGCGTCGAGCGCTCCCGAGGCGAACGTCAGCCGCACCGAGCTCACCTCCATGCCGCCGCGCTCGCCGACCGAGCGGACCGACGTACCGCTCGGCGCACCGAACGGCTTCAATGCGGCCGACGCCGCACGCAGCTTTGCATCGGTGACGAACACGCTGAACTCCTCGCCGAGGCCGCCTCGATCGAGAGCGCCCGTCTGGAACGCATTGAACATCGCGGCAGCTTTGGTTCCTGGTTCATCGCCTTCCACTGTCGGTATCGCGCCGCGGTCTTCGCGCGCGGCGGACGGACCGGTGGTGACCGGCAGATCGCCGGCACGCGCCGGAAATACGACCTTCAGCGCGCGCTCGACGATGGCATTCGCGAGCGGACCGTCTTCGTCGTTGATCACCACGACGACGGCGGAGTGCGTCTGTGGAATGAACGTGTTCCTCGCGATGAACCCGCTGACGGCGCCGCCGTGAGTGAACACCGTCATGCCGTCTCGGCTCCCGACGCCGAGGCCGCATCCGTAATTGCTGGACTTGCCGTTCGCGAGTCGTCGCGGCGTCGTCATCAGCTTCCACGATTCCGGTTTCAACACGCGTCCGTCCATCAGGGCGATATCCCAGCGTGCGACGTCGGCGGCGGTGGAATAGATGCCGCCTGCGGGCCCGACCCAGCCCCGGCCCTCGGACGTCGACCGCGTGAGCGCCGTCAATTGGAACGAGGTATAGCCGGGTGCGACGCGGCGGTCGTCTGCGGCCGGCTCGTAGAGCGTGTGCGTCATGCCGAGCGGCGTGAAGATGTTCTCGCTGAAGAACGCGCCGAGCGGCTGTCCGCTGACGCGCTCGATGATTCTTCCGAGAAGGACGAAGCCCGTATTCGAGTACGACCATCGCGTGCCTGGTTCGAAATCGAGCGGCCGGCCCGCATGGTCGCGAATGAGATCGTCGGGAGCGATCGGCGTGAGCATCCGGCGATCCACGAAGTCGAGCGGGTAATAGTCGGTGTAGCCCGACACGTGGTTCATCAAGTCGAGCAGCGTGATGTCGTTCGCACGTGTGAGCCCCGGATAGTATTTGGCGACGCGATCGGTCACCGAGAGCTTGCCGCGCTCGGCGAGGAGCAGCGCCGCGGCGGCCGTGAACTGCTTCGTCACGGAACCGAGCCCGAAGAGCGTCGAGTCGTCGACCGGCGCCGGCGAATCCACTGCACGGCGGCCGAAGCCTTTCGCGAGGAGCACGCGTCCGTTCTCGACCACGGCGACCGTGGCGCCGACGCCGCCACGCTCCGAGAGTTCCTGCTCGATTGCCGGGCCCAGGTCGGTCGGGACCGCACTGCGACCAGACTGGGACCGGAGCGCGACCGGCCTCGCGGTCCAGATGCCGCTCGCCAGGGCCAGAACGAGAACGCTGGTCTCAAGAATGCGCTTCAACCTGCACCGCTCCTTTGGCTCGCCGCCACATGAAATGCACCGGTATCCCGAGCAGCACGACGCCGATGCCGACCGCGGCGCGGCCCGGCTGCGTCGCGATCGTGTTGATCACGAGCGCGCTGGCGGCGGCGATGAACAGCAGCGGCGTCCAGGGATAGCCCGGTACGCGGAACGGACGCGGCGCGTCCGGATTGGTGCGCCGCAGCACCAGCACGCACGCCGCGCCCAGGCCATAGAAGATCCAGCCGACGAACACGACATATGTGAGCAGCTGCTCGAAGGTGCCAGAGGCCGCGAGCACCATCGACCACGCCGTGCCGAACACGATGCTCAGGGCCGGAGTGCCGAATCGCGGGTGGACCTCGCCCAGCCTTCGAAAGAAGAGTCCGTCCCTCGCCATCGCGTAGTAGACGCGCGGCGCGGTGATCGTCAAGCCGTTCGTGGCGGAGAAGATCGATACGAGAATCGCGGCCGCGATCAACTTCGCGGCGGCCGGGCCGAGCGCCGCGCCGACGGCTTCGGCCGCGACGCGATCCGAGCGCGCGACACCTTCGGCGCCAAGCGCGGCGAGATATCCGGCGTTCGCCAACACGTAGATGACGATGAGCGATGCCGTGCCGAGCACGATCGCACGCGGGAACGTCCGCTGCGGATTGACGGCCTCGCCCGCTGAAAACGTCACGTACTGCCACCCTTCGTACGCCCACAGCACGCCGATCATGCCAAGGCCCATTCCAGAGGCCAGCGAAGGTGTGAACGCGTCGGGCCAGAACGGCGTCGCGGCGGCGGCGCCCGATCGGCGCGCCACGAGAAGCCCGATGCTCATCACCAGCAGCGCGGCGACTTTGATGCCGGTGCTCCAGTTCTGCACATCGGCGCTCCGTCTCGTGCTGCGGACGTTGATGGCGGCGACGAGCGCAAGCAGCAGCACGGCGGCGGCTTTCTGCCCAAGCGGGGACAACGCGACGAACTGCTGCATGTACGAAGTCGACGCGACCGCGAGCGTCGCGGCCGACCCGGTCGCAATCACCAGGAAGAACGTCCACCCGTACAAGAACGCCGTGAGCGGGCCGAAGGCATCGCGCAAGTAGGCGTACAATCCGCCGGCTTCCGGATTCATGGCGCCGAGCTCGCCGTACGCGAGCGCGCCGAGGAGCGAAAGCACGCCGCCGACGATCCAGACGAGCAATGCGGGGCCGGCATACCCGCCCGCAAGGCGCAGCACACCGCCGGGCACCAGAAAAATTCCGGAGCCGATCACCGTGCCGACGACGATCAGGATCAGGTCGCGCAGGTTGAGGACGCGGGCCAGCCTGTCTGGTTTGTTCAAGGGCGCTACCATACCACCCTCCGACGCTTTACCCCCGGTCCTTGCGATCGGTACTATGGCGGCAGCACGCGATGGCCAGCGCTAACCTCTCAGGCGCGACGACCCGCACGCGCCGGGTGTCGCGCGAGCGTCTCCGGCGCGAGCCGCTGCTGCGCCTCGATCAAGTGATCGTCAGCCCCGAAACGCTGCTGCCGTACCGCATCGGACAGCTGGTCGGCGCCGGAGGCTTCGGGCAGGTCTATCTCGCGCGGCGTGAAGGACGGTCCGCGACCATTCCCGAAGTGGTCTGCATCAAGGTGAGCCCGCACATGGACGGCTGGCTGCGGGAAGCGTATTTCGGCCAGCTCCTCGACGATCATCCGCGTGCGATTCGCGTGTTCGACACCTTTCCGCTGATGACCGCCGGGGGCGGCGTGCTGTACTGCCTGGCGCTCGAATATGCGCGCCACGGCGATCTCGGCGCGTTTCTCAAACGAGACGGCTCGGGCTGGTCCGAACGCATCGTTCGGCGCGAAATCGCCGGGATTCTGGAGGTGCTCGGCAAGCTGCATCGCGGGCAGATGCTGCATCGCGATCTCACGCCGATGAACGTCTTCGTCTGCGACAACCGGTGCCTCAAGCTCGGCGACTTCGGGATCGTGCGGCAGCAGAGCGACAACCGCGGCATTACCGCACGCACGATGAACACGCTGACCGCGCCGAGCGACATCCTCGCGGGCGCCGCGCCGAAATGGCAGGCGCGCGACGATGTCTATCAGGTGGGACAGCTCGTGGGCATGCTGGTGCGAGGCGATGCCGGCGCGAGGATCCGCACGAGCGACGTGCGGAAGCTGACGTGCAGCGATCATCTCAAGGAGATCGTGTACCGCTGCATCGGCGAGCGGCGGAAGCGGTACGAAAGCGCTCAGGAGCTGATCGACGCGCTGAAGCAGCCGCCCTCGACGCTGCGCGTGGGCGCGGTCCGGTCGCTGAAAGGCGTGCACCTGACGTTCACCGGGATCCTCAGCCGTCCGCGCCGCGACGCGATCCGTCTCGCGCGGCGCGCCGGCGCGATCGTGCACAGCGGTCCGTCTGCGCTCACGACAGTCGTCGTGCGCGGCCGTCCCAACGCGCAGCAGGCGGCCGGGCGCGATGCCGGACTGAAGCTGATGGAAATCAAACGGCTGCGCGACAAAGGGCACCGGATCACGCTGCTCAACGAAGCGCAATTCCTCCGTCTCGCCGCCACGCCGACTGGAAGGTCTTGAGAATCTCATCGGCGGCGAGCTGATTCGCCATCGCGTTCGGGTGGGCGTCGAACGCGCTGACCCACGCCACGCGCGCATCGGCGAACGTCGAGAAGAGCGGCAGGAGATCGAGGCAGCGGATATGTTCGGCCGCGCAGATGTCGCGAACGCCGTCATGCAGGTAGCCGAACGGGTAGCCGGCTCCATGTGGGCCGAGCGCATCGGTTGCCGGGAACAGGACGGCACCCGCCGCGATGTGCGCCGCGCGTGTGCGGTCGAAGAACTCCCGAAGCTGGCCGAACGCCTTGCGCGCGTTCGACGCGGCCGGGTCGCGAAGATTTCGCGCCATGTAGTCGTTGTAGCTTTCCGTGATCCCGACGGCCTCCTGAAAATGAGCCCACTGGTTCTGCAGCAGCTGGAAGAGCAGTGACGACTGCAACAACTGGGTATCCAGCCAGGCCGGCGCCAGCGGATACGGCCGTGGCCGCGACATCTCCGTCGTCTCGAAATCGTTGATGTAGAGCTGCAGCAGCACGAAGTCCGGCGCGATCTCGAGCGCCTGCGCCAGCCGCGTCAGGTGCTCCGGCATGTTGTCGCCGGGAATGCCGAAGTTGAGCACTTCGTAGCGCGCGCCGAGCATTTGCTCGAGGCGGTTCGAATACCGTTCTTCGCGTTCGATGCCTTGCCCCCACGTAAACGAATCACCGACGACGACGATGCGGAATCTCGTGGGCGACTTTGGCGGGATCTCCCGCTCGCGGAATCCAAGACGGTTGGATGGCCCGGGCGACCAGCGGCTGTTGCGCCCGATGTAATCGCGCGCGTTGCCGCTCGTGCGCGCGCTGCGAAACTCGAACCGCAGGATGTACTCCGCGCAGACGATGGCGAAAACGGACGCAGCCGTGAGCACGCCGAATCGAATGAGGGCTGTCAGGAGCCGGCGCCGGCGCGGCGACGGGCCGGGCGGCGTCCGCAGCTCAATCGGCATGCGCCAGCGCCTTCCACGCCTCGTCATCCTCGAACGGCGCCTGCTCGTGCTTGTCGAGGATGAAATTCCCGAGCAGCAGCGCGTCCATGTTTGTCCGCATGAAGCAGCGATACGCATCCTCGAGACTGCAGACGATCGGCTCGCCCCGGATGTTGAACGACGTATTGACGATCACCGGGCAGCCGGTGCGTCGATGGAAGGCGTCGATGATGTCGTAGAAGAGAGGGTTGAGGGCGCGCCGAACGGTTTGGATCCTCGCAGAGAAGTCGATGTGCGTAACGGCGGGAATGGTGGAACGCGGAACGTTGACCCGTGCGAGTCCGCCCGGCGCGACCGCGCCGGGCGGCGGCGCGACGCGCTTGTCGGGCTGCACGTCGGCGACGAGCAGCATGTATGGGCTGTCGCCGTCGATTTCGAACCAGTCGTGGACGTTCTCGCGCAGCACCGCCGGAGCGAACGGACGAAACGACTCGCGAAACTTGATCTTCAGGTTCATGACCGATTGCATCCGCGGAGACCGTGCGTCGCCGATGATCGAACGCGCTCCGAGCGCCCGCGGCCCGAACTCCATGCGTCCGATCACGATGCCGACGACCTGTTCGGCCGCCAGCCGTCCGGCGACGTGCGCCGCGACGTCGGAGGGAGCGAGACGGCGGCCCCGATAGCCCGTGGTTCGCAGGAACTCCGCGATTTCTTTCTCGCTGTATTCCGGTCCGAGATATGCGCCGCTCATACCGTCCGCGTACTTCGGTACGCCGCGAACAGCGGCACTCGGCCGCTCCCACGCGCCGGCAGCTTCCGCGCTCGTCCGCGGCTTGTCCATGTAGCGGTGCCACAGGGCGAGTGCAACACCAACGGAGCCGCCCGCATCGCCTGCGGCGGGTTGGATCCACAGCTGCTCGAACGGACTCTCGCGAAGAATGCGGCCGTTGCCGACGCAGTTGAGGGCCACGCCACCCGCCAGACAGAGATCGCGCAGGCCCGTTTCGCGGTGGGCGTAGGCCGCCATCTTGAGCATCACCTCTTCCGTGATCTCCTGGATGGATCGAGCGAGGTCCATTTCGCGCTGCGTGAGCGGGCTTTCGGGCCGGCGCGGCGGCCCTCCGAACAGGCGCTCGAGCGCGGCCCCCGTCATCGTCAACTCGGAGGCATACGTGAAGTAGTCCATGTTCATCCAGAGGCTGCCGTCCTGACGAATGTCGAGCAGGTGCTCTTTGATGAGACGTACGTAGCGAGGCTCGCCGTACGGCGCGAGTCCCATCACCTTGTACTCGCCGGAGTTCACGCGGAATCCGGTGAAGTAGGTGAAGGCGGAGTACAACAGGCCGAGCGAGTGCGGAAATTTCAGCTCCCGAAGCAATGCGAGTTGACGGCCGCGACCGATGCCGATCGAGGACGTCGCCCATTCGCCGACGCCGTCGATCGTGACGATCGCGGCGTTCTCGAACGGGGAGGGGTAAAAGGCGGACGCGGCGTGCGATTCGTGATGATCGCCGAAGAGGATTTCACCGCCATATCCCTCGAGCCGCCGCCGGATATCGTCGCGAATCCACAATTTGTCCGTGAGCCATACCGGGAGCGCCGCGAGGTACGAGCGAAAACCGCTCGGCGCGCACGCGATGTACGTCTCGACGAGACGCGAGAACTTGACGAGTGGTTTTTCGTAGTAACCGACCAGATCGAGTTGCGCCGGGGAAATGCCCCTGTATCGGAGACAGTACGCGACGGCGTTCGTCGGAAAACTCGCGTCGTGCTTCTTGCGGCTGAATCGTTCCTCTTGCGCCGCGGCGACGATCTCGCCGTCCTCCACCAGGCACGCCGCGGAGTCGTGATAGTAGGCGGAGATCCCGAGGATGCGGGTCGGCATTCAGAACAGCGTGTAGATGAACGGCGCGATGGCGCTCGACTGCGCGAAAATCGTCAGCAGGCCAACCAGGACGAAGACGATGACAATCGGCAGCAGCCAGTACTTCTTCTCCTGGCGGAGGAACTGCCACACTTCCACCAAGACGCGGCCCTTGCTCATGAGCGCTCTCAATACATGCGGGCGTAGTGCCCGCGATCCCGATGCGAAGGCGACGCGGGCAGCCACCCAGGGAATCGGTCGCGGCGTCTGGTGAGCGGATCGATCCCCATCAGTCGCCATGCGAATGCGACCGGAACGAGGACAAGGACGAACAGCAGCGTCAGGAGCACGCGGCTGTTCACGTGACCCAGCACGCGCGCGAATCGCGACCAGAGCGCGCTTGGCCCCTTCAGCAGCCGGGGATACGCGAGTCCAACGGTGAGGAGAAG
>Ga0105240_10010792_pt1 | contig 12803 bp, 9 predicted proteins | sample KBSC54metaG_FD_80426 | JGI IMG/M metagenome (GOLD analysis project Ga0105240, IMG submission 80426) | Corn rhizosphere microbial communities from Kellogg Biological Station, Michigan, USA - KBS C5-4 metaG | ecosystem: Host-associated > Plants > Roots > Rhizosphere > Soil | place: Michigan, USA... | reverse complement strand
AACGTCCAGGACGCAATCCTAAAACAGGTGAAGAAATTCCAATTTCAGCACGTAGGGTGGTGACCTTCAGAGCAGGTCAAAAGTTTAGACAACGCGTTGGAAATGAGCAGATCGATTGATCTGCTTTTTTTTACTTATATTTAGATGGCTTTATTTAATTAAAATGTTATATCAATCTATCTAGATAGTTTAAGCGAAATGATTTTTGGAATATAAAATTTAGGCGTAAAAAAAGAGGACAAAATGTCCTCTTTTTTTCTAATCTAATATATAGATTAGTGTGCAGCAGAAGCAGCAACGTCAGAAGCAGCAGCAGCAACGTCAGAAGCAGCAGCAGCAGTTTCAGAAGCAGCAGCGTCAACAGCTACAGCAGCTTCAGAAGCAGCAGTAGTAGCTTCAGAAGCAGCAGCTACAGCTTCAGAAGCAGCAGCAGCAGGAGCTTCTTCTTTCTTAGAACAACCAACGAAAGCTAAAGTAGCAGCTACAGCAGCAACGGCAGCAAATTTTTTGAATAACATGGCATCACTCTCACAAAAAAGATTTGAGATTAAAAAAACCTAAGTTGGACTGTTTTGCTTTTATTATTCCTAAAACGTAGCTAGGTAACAACGCATGGAGCAGTCTAACTGGTCTGCCGCTATGCTATCACTGCAAATGCTGAAATACTACTGTCGTCTGTCAAAAAAATGTATGAAAAACAGAAAAACAGTCTGTTTTTTAACAGAAAAAAACAATCAATTGGCTCGAGTGTATTGGAAAAGGTGGAGGTAAGCTACTAAAAAACTTATTTTTTTTAATTCAAAAATAATTATTATCAAAAGCTTATAAGTAAATTTACATAAAAAACTGCAAAATGTATTTTTGTGTAAAGCTTGTCAACCAAATAAAAAGCCACTCAAAAGAGTGGCTTTTTATTGAAGATTAATCGATTAAGTTGAAGCTTTACGCTTCATCTGATCGAAGAAATCATCATTTGTTTTGGTTTCTTTCATACGATCAAGTAAGAATTCCATTGCCGCCAATTCATCCATAGGATGTAGAAGCTTACGGAGGATCCATACTTTACGTAAGTTATCATCATCCATTAAACGCTCTTCACGACGAGTGCCAGATTTCTTAATATTCATAGCAGGGAAGACGCGTTTTTCAGCAATACGGCGATCAAGTGTAATCTCTTGGTTACCTGTACCTTTGAATTCTTCATAAATTACGTCATCCATTTTACTGCCTGTTTCAATCAAAGCAGTTGAAATGATCGTAAGAGATCCACCTTCTTCAATATTACGTGCAGCACCGAAGAAACGTTTAGGGCGCTCTAATGCATGAGCATCTACACCACCAGTTAATACTTTACCTGATGACGGGATAACGGTGTTGTAAGCACGAGCAAGACGGGTAATAGAGTCAAGAAGAATCACGACGTCTTTTTTATGTTCAACAAGACGTTTTGCTTTTTCAATTACCATTTCTGCAACTTGTACGTGGCGAGCAGGAGCTTCGTCGAATGTTGAAGCAATGACTTCACCGCGAACAGTACGTTCCATTTCAGTTACTTCTTCTGGACGCTCGTCAATTAATAGAACAATCAGGAATACTTCTGGATTGTTTCTAACAATCGATTGAGCAATATTTTGGAGTAACATTGTTTTACCCGCTTTTGGCGGTGCAACAATAATAGAACGTTGTCCTTTACCAATTGGCGCAACTAAGTCAACAACACGAGCAGTTAAATCTTCTGTCGTACCATTACCGAGTTCCATAACCAATTGTTCAGTTGGGAAAAGAGGTGTTAAGTTTTCAAATAAAATTTTATTTCGAGAATTTTCTGGCGTGTCATAGTTAATCTGGTTAACTTTGAGCAACGCAAAATAACGCTCACCTTCTTTTGGAGGGCGAATAGTACCTGTGATGGTATCACCTGTACGCAAGTTAAAGCGTCGGATTTGTGAAGGACTCACATAAATATCATCCGGACCTGCTAAATACGAACCTGCCGCAGAGCGCAAAAAACCAAAACCATCAGAGAGAATTTCAAGAACGCCATCACCAAAAATTTCTTCGCCATTCATTGCATGGCGTTTCAAAATGGCAAAGATAATATCTTGCTTTCGGTTACGAGCCATACCTTCCAGGCCCATAAATTCAGCAATTTTAATTAATTCACCAATTGGTTTTTTCTTGAGTTCAGTTAAATTCATAAGGGTCAGAATTAGGAAAGAGTAGAGTGTGGTTTAAAAAGAAGAAAAATCGCTCGCATACAAAAAAGATTATCGCAATTGTATTTACACAATAACAATTCAGAAGTCTGATTGATTGTTTCGAAGAAAAATGTGAAAAAACAATTTCTGTTGCCGAGTGGCGATCTTTATGTTTGTGTCTTGTAAGAAGCCGGACGAAGATGATTCCCTTCAGTGCCTCTTGAGCATGCAATATAAGCCAGCTTAGTTAATTTGTCAATTTATAGCCGAAAAAAATACGCTATAAAAAAGTATAGCGTATTTTTATTCTTAGCATTTTGACTTAAACATTTTCATCAATAAAGCTAACAAGTTTAGAGCGAGGTACAGCACCAATTTGTTGAGCTACAACTTCACCATTTTTGAAAAGTAATAAAGCAGGAATATTACGGATATTGTATTTCACCGCAATATCTTCGCAAGAAGTTACATCAACTTTAACAATTTTTACTTTACCAGCATATTCACTTGATAGGTCTTCAAGAACAGGTGCAATTGCTTTACAAGGTGCACACCAACCTGCCCAGAAGTCAACAAGTACAGGTGTTTCAGCGTCTAGAACATCTGCTTGGAAGTTATCATCAGTTGTATTTACAATAGTCGCAGACATGGTACGGCTCCAATTTTTAGAAAAAGTGCTATTACTACAGGAGAAATTATCTCTATCAGTATTACATAGCTACTTAGTTCAATGTAAGGGTTTGATGCTATTATTCAAGGCTTAACTAAATTTGTCTAATGGATGCTCACGATATTCATCATCGGCTTGTACAATCGTTTAACAAATAGAAAAATATCGATGGCTATTAATTGTTGATGAAAATGGCTTTTCAATTGCATTCTTGTGAATTACTCTAGGCGTGAATTGTTATGGGTTTAGTTCAATAATGTCTGACTTTCTGATTGATGAAGAATTACTTGCCGCCATAGATATGGGGTCGAACAGCTTTCACCTTGCAATTGCACGGGTAGATCATGGCGAAGTTAAAAAAGTTGCTTCGATGTCAGAAAAAGTACAGCTTGCAGCTGGTTTAGATGAAAATAAAAATTTAACGGAAGCCGCTCAGCAACGTGGTTTGGCTTGTTTAGCCCGTTTTGTTGGAAGATTGAGCTCTGTTCAACCTAATCGTTTACGAATTGTGGCTACGAATGCCTTGCGTCAGGCAAAAAATGGTCATGAATTTATTCAAAAAGCTGCAGAAATTTTACCTAAACCTATTGAAATTATTGCAGGACGAGAAGAAGCCCGTCTGATCTATTTGGGTGTATCGCATACCATGGCCAATGGTGGGCGTCGCTTAGTTGTTGATATTGGTGGTGGTTCTACCGAATTCATTATCGGTGAAGAGTTTGAACCTATTTACACTGAGTCATTACAAATGGGTTGTGTGGCTTATACAACGGCCTATTTTTCTGATGGCGAAATCACACAAAAAGCATTTGATAAGGCCGTAGTTGCAGCTCGTAAAGAACTTTCTGCTATTGCAACGACTTATAAAATGGAAGGATGGGATACAGTCGTTGGTTCGAGTGGAACAATTAAAGCCTGTCGCCAAATTATGGTCAATATGGGCTTAAGTGATGAACAAGAAAATGTCACTCGAGAAGGACTATACAAACTTAAAGATAAATTGCTTAAGTTTAAAAATGTTTCTGAAATTGATTTTGAAGGACTAAGAGAAGATCGACGAGCAGTTTTGCCAGCCGGATTGGCAATTTTGTACGCAGTTTTTGAAGTTTTAGAAATTGATCGTTTGGCATATTCTGATGGTGCATTACGCGAAGGTGTGATGTATGACCTGTTAGGTCGATTTAAACATGAAGATATCCGTGATCGTAGTGTACAGGCCTTAATGGGGCGTTATAACGCAGATCCAAAGCAAGCAGAACGAGTTGTAAACACAGCACAACAATTATTTGATGGTGTTGCGAAATCTCTTAATTTAACGAGTGAAGACAGTGACTTACTGCGTCGAGCTGCCTATTTGCATGAAATTGGTTTAGCAATTAGTCATGGTGGTTATCATCGCCACGGTGCTTATTTATTACAGCACTCAGATATTCCAGGTTTCTCGCAAATTGACCAAAATCATCTTTCACATTTAGTTGCTCACCATCGTCGTAAATTGCGAAATGATGTAAAAAATGAAATTTTGAAGGCTGGTGGTCATAAATTACTTTACTTAAGTTTATTACTTCGCCTAGCAGTTTTACTCAACCATAGTCGAAGTGATCAGATGCTTCCTGCCATTGAACTGACCATCATAAATGATCAACAATGGCAGCTTAGTGTTTCTGGTGATGCCAAACAATGGCCATTGTTAGTTGCCGACTTGCACGATGAGCAAGAGCAGTTTAAGCATTGGGACATTGAATTGAATATTCAGTCGGAAAAATTTATCGATTAAAGGGATAATATTCGACCTATGAAAAAATCTACTCAGTCCAAAGCTTGGACAACGGTTCAAATTGCACGTCATCCTGAACGTCCGCAGTTTCTAGATTATGTCGGTGAAATCTTTACAGAGTTTGACGCCTTGCATGGTGATCGTTTGTTTGGTGACGATGGTGCGATGGTAGGTGGTCTTGCTCGTTTTGACGGTCAACCTGTGATGGTCATTGGACAACACCGTGGTCGTAGTACCCGTGAAAAATTAAAGCATAACTTCGGTATGGCTAACCCTGAAGGTTACCGTAAATCTCAACGCCTATTAGATATGGCTGAGCGTTTTAATCTTCCGGTCTTCACGTTTATTGATACGATGGGTGCTTACCCAGGTGTTGGTGCTGAAGAACGTGGACAAGCCGAAGCAATTGCAACGAGTCTTGCTCAACTTTCAAGCTTGAAAGTTCCTGTTGTTGCAACAGTACTGGGTGAAGGTGGTTCTGGTGGTGCTTTAGGTATTGGTGTTGCTGACAGAGTCATTATGTTATCGCACAGTATTTATTCTGTGATTTCACCAGAAGGCTGCGCATCTATTTTATGGAAAACTGCTGAAAAAGCGGCTCAAGCGAGCGAAGCTTTAGGTTTGACAGCAGACAAATTACAATCTCTAGGTATTGTTGAATATGTAGTAGATGAAGGCGAGGGGGCACATTTAGACCCTGAGCAAGTCATGCAAAACCTAAAAGTAGTTCTGAAGCAAGCTTTGGATGAATTGCTACCACTGGAAGCAAATGAACGATGCGAAGCACGTTATCAACGTTTAATGAAGTTTGGCAGCGCAAATTTAGGCATAATGTCTTAAAGCAGGCTCAACTATTTTCAGAAAATAGTTCTTTTCTTATTGGATGTAGTGGTGGCATGGATTCTATGCTGCTACTACATTTGATGTCTCAAATTTTCCCTCAAAAGATTCGAGCAATCTATATCGATCATCAACTGCAATCACAAAGTGCAGAGTGGGGGAAACTAGTCGCTGAACAGACTACTCATTTAGATATTCCTTTTATTATTCAAAAAGTTCAGGTTACCAATGGTAATTTGGAAGCTCAAGCACGTCAGGCACGTTATCAAGCTTATCGACAGCATTTGCGACCGAATGAAACCTTAGTACTTGCTCATCATCAGCAAGATCAGGCTGAAACGGTAATACTCCGTTTATTATCGGGTGCAGGTGTTGATGGATTAGCTGCAATGCAGTCTGTGGATTACCGTGTAGACATGACGATTTGGCGTCCTTTTTTAGACTTATCTCGTGAGCAAATTACTGATTGGACTACTCAACTTGAAATTGAGTATGTAAATGACCCGACAAATTACGATATTCATTATGATCGTGCATGGTCGCGTGAGGAACTTTGGCCATTTTTACAAAACAGATTTCCTAAAATGCAGCAAGCACTGAGCCGAACAAGCTACTTGATGCAAGATGCTTCTGAAATTTTAGAAGAAGTTTTGAAAGCCGATTTAAAACATTGTGGTACTGCTGAGTGTTTAGACTTAACTAAACTTTTAGATTTATCAGCTGCTCGTCAACGTCAATTACTTTCGGTTTGGATGAAAGGTGATGGGCAATATCGACCTGCATTTGAAATGGTTGAGCGTTTAAAAAATGAAGTGATTGATTCAAAGTCTGATGCACAGGCAGCATTACACTGGAATCAGTTTTACTATGTCCGTTATCAACACCATCTTTATAGATTGAGTAAGCAAGTTTTTCTTGCTGAAAAATTAAATCCAGTTGAAGTAGAGTCGGAGCATCATTTCCAAGTGGGGGAAATAGTGCATTACGCTTCAGGAAATTTTCAGATCACACAAAAAAATATTGGTTTGAGTCCATCTTTATTAAATAAAAAATTGACAATAATTCGACGTCAAGGTGGAGAAAAAGTCCATTTATACGGTCGTGTTGGGCAATGGCCATTAAAAAAAGCAATTCAAGAAGCACATATTTTGCCTTGGCTTCGTCATACAATTCAAATATTAGTCATAGATAATGTTATGCTTGGGGTTTTTACACCGAAAGGATTTTGGTTGGCTCAGTCTCCGTATTGTGAGCAAGGAGGATGGCAACCGGATTTAATTTCTCATTCTTGTAATCTGGTAAATGGCGAATATGGTTATGGCAAGTGCAGTAAATTGTAATATCTGTTTTATTGGTGGCGGTAATATGGCCCAAGCGTTAATTGGCGGGCTCATTTCAAGAGGTTTACCACCGACACGTATTACTGTTTCAGATCCTGTTGAGCAGATCCGTCAATTATTACAAGAGAAAGAAGTTCACGTAACACAAGATAACGTGGCTGCAATTCAAAATGCTGATGTTGTCGTACTGGCGGTAAAGCCGCAAGTTTTGGCGACTGTTTTACGTCCGTTGAAAGGTCTTTTATCAGATAAATTGGTCATTTCAATTATTGCTGGTGCTGAAATTCAAACGATATCAAACTTAATTGATAGCAATCGAATTGTTCGCGTTATGCCGAATACACCAGCTCTGGTTCAAACTGGCGCGCACGGTATCTATGCAAATGATGTAGTAGGTACTTCGGATCGTGAATTAACAAGTCAGATTTTAGCGGCCACAGGCTTAACAATTTGGGTAAACTCCGAAGCTCAAATTGATGCGGTAACAGCAGTTTCTGGTTCAGGCCCTGCATATTTTTTCTATCTGATGGAAAGTATGATCCGTGCGGGTAAAAATTTAGGACTGGATGAAAAAGTTGCAACTGCGTTAACTCTTCAAACGGCGTTAGGTGCAGCTCAAATGGCAATTACCAGTTCAAATACTCCATCTGAACTTCGTAAGAATGTGACATCGCCAAATGGTACAACACAAGCTGCACTTGAAGTTTTTGACCGTGCACAAATCTCCCAAAATATTCAATCTGCATTGGCTGCTGCACAGAAGCGTAGCCAAGAATTGGCTCAAGAATTGAGTGACAGTGCGAAATAGCTTAAATAGGATAAGACAACTATGGGTGCAAATTCTGCGCTAATTTTTGGAATTTTAATTAATGTCGCGATTTTATTGGTCTTTTTCCGTTTTTTAATGCAATTGGCGGCAGTAAGTCCTTATAATCCTGTGGTTTTATCGACCGTAAAGGCGACTAAAATTGTTGATATTTTTGGCCGAATTTTTCCGACGGTCGCAAAAGGCCGGTTTAATTTAGCTGCGTTAGCTCTTTTAATTATTTTATATTTACTGAAAATTTTCGGTGTGATGTATCTGTCTGGTTCTATGCCAAATAGTCCGATTCATTTAGTGATTCTGACATTTGTGACTATGATTCAGGACTTGATTCGTTTCTGCCGTTATTTAATTTTTGCAACAATCATTTTGAGTTGGGTAGTTATGTTCACTCAATCTCGTTCACCTTATATTGAGGTGATTCAAGATTTAGCCGAACCATTACTTGCACCATTCCGTCGTTTATTGCCTAATATGGGAATGATTGACTTATCGCCAATTTTGGCATTTTTGGCACTCTATATTGCTGAAATTTTAATGAATGAAGTTGCTAAAGTTCTCTTAACTGGTCTTTAAGCTAACTCAATAAAAAGGGCTGTATTTCACAGCCCTTTTTTATTTCTATTAATTAATGGGCGTCATCCCAGTTTTGTCCTTGGCCAACTTCAACCACTAAAGGCACGGAAATTTCTACAACAGATTCCATGACTTTTGCGATTTGTTTGGAAAGTTCTTCAGCAATGTTTTGATCGGCTTCAAAAACTAATTCATCGTGTACTTGAAGAAGTAACTTGGCTTGATCTTTTGGCAAGATTTTATCAACTTCAATCATTGCAATTTTAATAATATCAGCTGCACTACCTTGTAAAGGTGCATTGATGGCAGCACGTTCAGCAGCCTTACGCACCATCACATTTCGTGCATCAATATCTGGTGTATAAAGACGACGGCCTAAAATAGTTTCAACAAAGCCTTGCTCTGATGCAACTTGACGCGTGCGTTGCATATATTCATAGATGCCAGGATAGCGTTGGAAATATTGCTTAATATAATTTTGCGATTCCTGACGTGTGAAACCTAACTGACGAATCAAGCCAAACTCAGACATACCATACAGTAGACCAAAGTTTACTGCCTTAGCTTGACGACGTTGATCATTGGTCACATCTTCGATATCAATGCCCAATACTTCTGCTGCAGTACGGCGGTGAACGTCTTGGCCGTGCTGGAACGCATGTACTAAAGCATCATCCTGAGAAAAATGAGCCATTAAACGAAGTTCAATTTGCGAGTAATCGGCTGCTAGTAAAACTCGGCCTTCTGGTGCAATGAATGCTTTACGAATTTGACGGCCAATTTGTCTACGAATTGGAATATTTTGTAAGTTAGGATCAGAAGAGGAGAGACGGCCTGTCGCTGTAAGTGCTTGATGATAGCTCGTATGCACACGATGGGTGTCATTATGAGATTGCTCAACTAGACGGTCCGTATAGGTACTTTTTAGTTTTGCTAAACCACGATGCTCTAGAATAATTTCCGCTAAAGGATGTTCAATTTTTTCTAAAACACTTTCACTGGTGCTGTATTGTCCAGTTGCAGTTTTTTTACCACCTTTGATTCCTAATTTATCAAATAGGATTTCGCCTACTTGCTTAGGTGAAGCAATATTAAAAGTTTCATCTGCAATTTCCATAGCCTGATTTTCAAGGCCTTCCATGGTTTTTGCAAACTCAACGCTTAGTTTATCTAAGAACGCATGATCTAAACGTATACCATCTTCTTCCATGCCTGACAAAATTCGGGCAACCGGCATTTCGATGTTATATAAAATATTTTCTAACTCAGGAAATGGCTTAAGTTTGTTTGAAAGTACTTCGTACAAACGATAGGTCACATGTGCATCTTCTGCTGCATAGTGAGCAGCAACTTCAATCTCAATTTGATTAAAGGTTTTCTGCTTTGCACCCTTACCAGCAATTTGTTCAAAGGTGGTGGTCAAGTGACTTAAGTAGACACGAGCTACATCATCCATGCCGTGACGAGTTGCTGCTGCATTTAGTACATAAGATGCCAGCATGCTATCGAAATACCAGCCTTTTAACTCAATTCCGTGATTGGCAAAAATGTGTGCATCATATTTAAGATGGTGACCAATTTTTTTAACCGTTTCATTTTCTAATACAGGCTTAATTTGACCCAGTATTTGTTCACGGTCCAGTTGCTGCGGTGCATTTTCATAATTATGCGCTAAAGGCACATAGTAAGCATCTTGCGCATCAAACGCGATTGAAAAACCAACCATCTCGGCAATACGATAATCAAGACTTGTGGTTTCTGTATCAATGGCAAAATGATCAGCATTTTGCATGCGTTGCAAGAGTTGATCCCATGCTTCTTGAGTTAAAACGGTATGATAATTTGCAGTTCCAAGTTGGTCATCTTGACTAGTTAAGCTTGCTTGATCTTCGGTTTCTATAGCGTCAGCCGGTTTAACTTCATCTTGAACGACTACTTGTGAAACTTGTTGTTTATAAGTAGAGCTGTTTGGATTATTCGGATGATCAAGCGACTGTAACTGATTTCTAAACTCAAGCTCAGTATAGAGGTTGCGTAAAGCATCAACATTTGGGTCGGTAAGCTTTAATTCATGCCAGTCGAGTTCTAAAGGAAGATCACAGACAATGCTAGCTAACTGGTGATCAAGCTTAATATTGTCTAAATTATCTTTAATATTTTGGCTAATCTTGCCTTTAAGTTGATCAGCATTGGCAATGATATTCTCTAAAGTGCCATATTCCGTCAGTAGCTTAGCTGCTGTTTTTGCACCTACGCCAGGCACACCCATAATACCGTCGGATGCATCACCCATTAGCGTTAAATAGTCGATAATCTGATTTGGCCAAACGCCAAATTTTTCAAATACACCGTCGGTGTCCATTACGCGATCTTTAAAGCTATCTTCAAGTTTGACATGATCATTGACGAGCTGAGCCATGTCTTTATCTCCAGTTGAGATAAGTACATGATGGCCTTCAAGCACGGCACGTTTAGCAAGTGTCCCGATAATATCATCAGCTTCAGCGCCTGGAAGACTATATAAAGGAATCCCTTGAGCTTTAATCAATGCATGTAAATATGGAATCTGTTGAGATAACTCTTCAGGCATGGTTGGGCGATCACCTTTATAAATAGGTGAAAGCTTATGACGGAAAGTTGGCTCAGGCGTATCAAAAATGACTGCCATATGCGTCGGTTGCATACGACGCATAAGTTTTTGAATCGCAGAAATTGCTCCACGTATTGCATTGGTATGTAACCCTGTAGAGGTCGTCAATGGTGGTAATGCATGATATGCACGAAATAAAAAATAGGACCCATCAACCAAGACAAATGGTGGCATTGAACAATTCCTTAATTTGAATTACGGGTATTTTACGTGAAAACGGCTATTAATGCAGGATTATGATTTTTGCAGTATTTTGTATGTATAAATATACGCTTGTATTGGCTTAAAGTAAGATGACATGTAATGAAGGTGTCATATTGCTAAGCCCATGTATAAAAAAGACAAACAGGGAATGATCATTGTTTTGATCGCTTTGACTTTGTTTCTAGCCATTTCAATTGGTTTTAAATTTCAGAGTGCTGTTGCTGCTTTATCTATTGCACTCGTGGTAGTACTGGTTCAGTTATTATCAAATCTGCATCAGCGTCTGACTCATTTAGAACAACAGTTTTCTCAGCAGAAAAAACCACTTTATTCTATTCATACGCAAACAATAGTGATTTATGCAGCCGCCTTGGTTGCATTAGTTGCTTATATGAATCACTGGATGTGGATTGCTGGTGGGGTATTACTGGTTTTATTGTTATGTTTAGTCCAAACGATTAGTGCGTTTCATACTCGACTGTTATACCTCGAGTCAGTGAAACCAACTGTTCATGTAAACGAAACTCTACAAACAGAAATTATAACTCCAGCGGTAGAGCAAGTTGATTCCAATATTACAGACACGTTAATTCCCGTTGAAACGGCAATTTTAAATGAAACAGAACAACCGGCCCATGTACAGAGTACATGGTGGCAACCAGCAGTCGACTGGATGGTTCATGGCAATCCAATTTTAAGAGTTGCTGTCGCTGTGTTGATGGTTGGGGTGGTGTTGTTATTGCGTTTCGCAAGTGAGCACTGGCAACTTAGTTTAGGTGTAAAACTTGGTTTTATTGCAATTGCTGGAGGTGTATTAACGGCATTTGGATATAGCTTGCAAAAGAAAAATCAGCTTTTTGCTGTGGCATTGCAGGGTGTAGGACTAGCTGTTGTATTCCTAACACTCGTGTTCTCACATCATTTTGGTGTAATTGCCAATCTAACTACAGCGAGTATTCTGTTTACGATCTTATTGGCTATTACGGTATTCCTAAGTTTAAAACAACAAGCTATTTATTTGGCAATTTTAGCACTCGGCATGGCTTATGCGGCTCCTTTAGTTATTCCACAATATCGTCCAGATGTAGTCTTCCTATTTAGCTACTATTTGGTAATTAACTTAGCAGTTGCTGCGGTTAATTTTATTCAACCATGGAAAATCTTAAATCAGATTGCTTTCTTTGCCACGATGTTTATTGGTGGGAGTGCGATAGGTTTTTATGCAGAACCAGCAAAATTTGACACATTAGACTGGATTTTATGGCTACATATAGCTCTGTTTATTTGGCTTAGTGTTCGTTATAGCCAAAATATATCTCGAGTTTCAGCACGTGAACAACAAGAAGGCATTCGTTTACCTCCGCTCTTAGATGTTGGTCTTATTTTTAGTGTGCCTGTACTAGGCTTTACGCTACATGCTTATTTAGTTCATGAGTCTACTCAAGCATTGACGATTGGTGCTGCTGTTTTGGCTGGTACCTATGCGTTATTAACTTTCTGGATCAAAAAGACCCATCGTCAACTTTCAGTTCTTGCTAAAAGCTTTTTCATCCTCGCCGTTGCATTTTTTGCCTTAATCTTTCCACTCGCGAAAGGGGCACATTGGACTGCAATTGGTTGGGTTGCTCAAGGTACGGCCCTTATTGTATGGGGAGTAACTGAGCGCTACCGTTTAAGCCGATATATTGGTGTAATTTTAGTTTTACTCAGTTCAGTTGCATTGTT
>Ga0105240_10010791_pt1 | contig 12803 bp, 9 predicted proteins | sample KBSC54metaG_FD_80426 | JGI IMG/M metagenome (GOLD analysis project Ga0105240, IMG submission 80426) | Corn rhizosphere microbial communities from Kellogg Biological Station, Michigan, USA - KBS C5-4 metaG | ecosystem: Host-associated > Plants > Roots > Rhizosphere > Soil | place: Michigan, USA... | reverse complement strand
TTGTGCAGAGGGGCCTTGAGCTGGTCGAGATCGAGATGCAGGCCGCGGGCGATCATCGGAAGGTCAGCATCCACGTTGCGGTTCTGCTCGCGAACGAGGAAGCAGGAGACAGAGGGGTAGTTGTCGACCACCAGCCGGTTCTCGCGATCGAAGAGCTTTCCACGCGGAGCGAGGATGGGCACCTTACGAATGCGGTTCTGCTCGGCAAGCATTCTGAAGTTCTGTGCGCCGAGTATCTGGAGGCGCCAGAGCCCGGCAGAGAGCGCAAGAATGAGCGCCAGAATGGCGTACTGAACCACCGCGAGCTTGAGAGCGGGGAGCTTTTCGCCGCGTGTGACCTTGTCAAAAGCCATGGGAAGCTACTACTAGGATAACCCTATCCTGAATTCTTGATTGAGCGTGATTGTCCGCGCCAGCATTGTTCTTTCGTGCAGTGAACCAACGTACTCAATCGGAGATCGCTAGTCCCGGATCTTGGCCCGGTCGAGCATGGGGAAAAGCACCAGCGCGATCACCGAGTTGCCTATCGCTTTGTACAGTTCCGCCATCCAGTTCGTGTCTACCGACATGCCGAGCAGGAAGCGAACCACGAAGAAGTACGTCGCGCTGCCTACGAGCGAGAGAACGAAGGTCATGAATAGCCGCACGGCATGGTTCTCGACGTTGACCAGGATCCCAACAGTAGCGGCTAGATAGCCGACGAGCGTCTTCGCGATTCCGTTGATTCCGATTGGGTGTCCGGTTAAAGCATCTTCAAAGATCCCGAGAATTCCGCCTAAGATCGAGCCCTGGATTGGGTTGCGCCTGCTTAGTCCGAAGAACACTGTCACAACCAGCGGCAGGTCGAACCACGCGAATCGCCCGAGCAAACGCGGCAGCCAGGCCTGGAGCACGACCGCGAGTACCGGCACCAGTGCGTAGATGAGCACCGGGTAGCGGTGAATCTCGAAGTCGCGGCGGGCGTCAGCCGATAGCACCGACATGGCTATTGCTTATCCCCCTGAGGCGCAGGATTTGATTGAACGGCGGACTTTGGCGGCGCAGGCTTCTTCGGTGGACCTTGTCCATCTTGGGCCGGTACGGCCGGAACGGTGCTGGTGGTTGGCGTGAACCGGTCGGGATGAATCGCTATCGGCGGTTTCGATACTGGATTCGGATTTGACGTGTCGTTAAGAGGCTGCTGATCAGTGGGCAGATTCGGATCGATCAGCCCCGGAAGCTTCTCCGCCATGCCTTCGGATGTTTTTTGCTTCTCGGCTTCGGCGCCTTTCAGAGCCTCACTGGTGGCGATGTCCTGCTGCTGCTCTTTAGAGAACTGCGGCTCTGTAGCCGCGATCACCAGAACTTCATCGAGTTGATCAAGGTGTGCGGCGGGCTTAAGGATTACGTCGACAAACCCGTCGCGCTCCGGATCGTTGACGACCTTATCGACAACTCCAACTGGAAGTCCGCGCGGGAAGATCTGGTCTCCGCCGGCGGTGAGCACCTTGTCGCCGGGCTTGATGCGCTGATCGCTGATCACGTCGACAATTTCGGGTCGCCCTTGCGAGTTGCCGCGCAGGATTCCGCGGATTCGAGTCGACTCCATGATGACGCCCGCTCCGCTCGACTGATCGTTGATGGCGAGGACCTGGGCGGTGTGGCCAAAGACATCACGAACCTTGCCGACGATTCCGTCCGGTGTGATGACGGCCATGTCGCGCTCGACGCCGTCACTCTTGCCCTTGTCGATGGAGAAGACACGGGATTGGTCTGTGCCGCTGGAACCGATGACCTGTGCCGCGATTGTTTTGTATATGTACTTTTGCTGAAAGTTTAGGAGCGCCTGCAGCCGCTGGCCCTGCTTTGCATCTTCCAGAAGCGCTGCCTGTTCAAGACGCAGGCGGTCGATGGTCTTCTGGAGGTCCGCATTCTGCTGCCGCACATTGCGGAGATAGAAGTAGTTGTTCCATATCCACGAGACGCCGGAGCCGGTGCTGTGCAGAGCTTTCTCCGGCGGGCTCACGATTCCATTGGCCCACAGTCGGATGAGCCGAACGCCGCCTGGGTCCCCCTGCCCGGTGGTGTTTCGCCGCACCTGCATGGCAAGGCCCAGAATCTGCGCCACCAGCAAAGCCAGCAGCACGAGCAAATTCCGGTAGCGGACTACGAAGGATTCCATGGGGACTACAGCTCTCAGTTCTCAATCTCGAGTTGCCAGTTAGTTCATCGGCTGACAACTGACGATTGGAAACTGGCAACTGCTCTTAGTCGATCTTGATTTTGCGCAGTAGCCGGAAGTCGGACAGCATTTTGCCGGTTCCTAGAACTACTGAGGCCAGCGGATCGTCGGCTACTGAGACGGGCAGGCCGGTTTCTTCGCGGATCCGCTTGTCCAGGTTCTTGATCAGTGCGCCGCCGCCGGTGAGCACAATGCCACGATCCGAGATGTCGGCCGAAAGCTCGGGAGGTGTCCGCTCGAGAGCGACTCGAATAGCGTTCATAATGACCGCGATGCACTCGCCGAGCGACTCGCGGATTTCGCTGTCGTCGATGGTGATGGTCTTCGGAACACCTTCGATGAGGTTGCGGCCCTTGATTTCCATGGTCAGCGGCTTGTCGAGCGGATAAGCCGAGCCGATTTCGATCTTGATCTGCTCGGCGGTGCGCTCGCCGATGAGCAGGTTGTACTTGCGCTTGAGGTAGTTGGTGATGGACTCATCCATCTGGTTGCCGGCCATGCGGACGGAACGCGAATAGACGATGCCTGACAGTGAAATGACCGCGATGTCCGTTGTGCCGCCGCCAATGTCGACGACCATGTTGCCGCCCGGTTCTGTGATTGGCAGGCCGGCGCCGATAGCCGCAACCATGGCCTGTTCGACCAGGTAGACCTCGCTCGCCTTGGCACGGTATGCCGAATCCTCGACCGCGCGCTTTTCAACCTGTGTGATTTCGGAGGGGACCCCGATCACGATACGCGGATGAACGAGCATCTTGCGGTTGTGCGCCTTCTGGATGAAGTAGTTCAGCATCTTCTCGGTGACTTTGAAATCAGCGATGACGCCGTCTTTCATCGGCTTGATGGCGACGATGTTGCCCGGGGTACGGCCCAGCATGTCCTTGGCTTCCTTGCCGACGGCCTCGACCTCACCGGTGTTTTTGTTGATCGCCACAATGGAGGGCTCGTTGACAACGATGCCCTTGCCGGCGGCGTAGACCAGTGTGTTGGCGGTGCCTAAATCAATGGCGAGATCGCTCGAAAACATGCTGAAGAGTGAGCGCAGGCCATGCGACCGCGAAGTGCGCGAAGGATAACCGTTCTGGGACATTTAAAAGGTACTCTACCTCAAAAACATTGTACGGTGACTCTTCCTCCTAATAACAAACACCGCTGGTAATAGGAAGCGGGGGGACATTTGTAAATACCCCGTTCGCATTACGGTGGAAAGGGAAGAGCAGGGAGCCTATGAACTCATTTTAAGACAGGTTGTAGTGGCCTTCGGCGACAGTTGAACACGGGAACGGGATCGGACACTCCCGGGTCCCATAGGCTAAAATCAGGTGGTTTCGAGGGCCAAATCGCTGCTCAGTTTCTCGGGTTCCGGGCATAACTCTTCAAAACGAGTTTTGGTAACTCATAACTGGAGTTGCTGACTCCGACTCAAAACTGCGAACTAAGAACTATGAACTGGATTCTATGACCTACCCCACGTATCACAATCTGATCGGCGGTGAGTGGATGCCCGCTGCGAGCGGCAAAACCACCCTGAACGTGAACCCGGCGGACCACGACGACATCGTCGGGTCGTTCCCGTCATCCGGGCCTGAAGACGTCGCCAAGGCGGTCGCGGCCGCGAAGAAGGCTTTCGCCAGCTGGCGCCTGGTACCCGCGCCGAAGCGAGCGGAGATCCTTGTACGCGTCGGGAACCTGCTGCAGCAGCGCAAAGAGCAGTTTGCCCGCGACATGACCCGTGAGATGGGCAAGGTGCTGGCGGAAACACGGGGCGACGTGCAGGAGGCGATCGACGAGGCTTTCTATGTCGCCGGCGAGGGCCGAAGGCTATTTGGGCAGACCACCCCGTCGGAGCTCCAGAACAAGTTCGCGATGTCGATCCGGATGCCCGTAGGGGTAATAGGCCTGATCACGCCGTGGAACTTCCCCATGGCCATCCCGAGTTGGAAGCTCTTCCCGGCCCTCGTCGGCGGCAACACCTGCGTCATTAAGCCGGCTACCGACACGCCCCTTTCCACCTACAACCTTGTCCAGACCCTCGTCGATGCCGGCCTGCCCGATGGTGTGGTCAATATCGTCAGCGGCAGTGGCGGTTCTACAGGCAACGCGCTCATCGAGCACCCGGATGTGCGCGCGATCAGCTTTACGGGATCGAGCGAGGTCGGTTCGCATGTGGCCCAGCGCGCAGCCGCGACCTTCAAGCCGGTTTCGCTCGAGATGGGCGGCAAGAACGCGCAGATTGTGCTGGACGATGCGAACCTGGAGCTTGCTCTCGAAGGGGCGCTCTGGGGAGCATTCGGTACTACCGGCCAACGCTGCACCGCAACAAGCCGGATCTTGCTGCAGAAGGGAATTGCGAAGAAGTTTACGGATGAGTTCGTCGCTCGCGCCAAAGCGCTGAAGATAGGCAATGGACTCGACGAGTCTGTACAGGTCGGGCCGCAGGTCAATAAAGGGCAGATCGAAACCTCAACTCAGTATGTCGACATCGCCAGCAAAGAAGGCGGAAAGCTCCTCTGCGGCGGTCACGCGCTCACGTCAGGCGGCTACGCCAAGGGCACCTTCTTTGAGCCGACCATCTTCGGCGGCATCACGTCTACCATGCGGCTGGCGCGGGAAGAGGTCTTTGGGCCGGTGGTGGCGATTCTGGAGTTCGATACGTTTGAGCAGGGGATCGAGATTGCGAATTCGATTGAATATGGGCTTTCGAGCTCCCTGTATACCAAAGACCTAAATAAGGCGTTTGCTGCAATCCGCGATCTTGAAGCGGGGATTACGTACATCAACGCGCCCACCATCGGCGCAGAAGTGCACCTGCCTTTTGGCGGAGTAAAGGCAACCGGCAACGGCCACCGCGAAGGGAATGGAGCGATCGACTTCTTCACGACGTGGAAAGCCGTCTACGTGGACTACAGCGACAAGCTGCAGCGGGCGCAGATCGATAATGCGGAGTGAAGGTTATATGAAGGCCTAAGTCCGCGAGAGCTTTAGTCCATCAAATCGTCATAGTCTTCTTGCTCCGCGCGCGTCCCAAACGAGACATGCCGCGGAATGAGGCGGTACTCGTAAGCTTCGCGTTCGAGCCTCTCGCGAAAGTCAGGATGGGCGAGTTCGATGATTCCCTTGGCCCGTTCGGCGACGGACTTTCCTTTGAGGTTCACCATCCCGTACTCGGTGACGAGGTACATGACGTCAGAGCGCGGGGTGGTGACGATGTTTCCGGGAGTGAGGCTGAAGACGATACGACTGCGACGCTCGCCCCGCTTCTCGTAGGTGGACGAGAGGCAGATGAACGACTTTCCTCCCTTTGCCGCATAAGAACCGCGCACGAATTGAAGCTGGCCGCCGGTGCCGCTCAGGTGCCGCTGGCCGTCTGACTCTGATGCGACTTGTCCCTGCAGGTCGACCTGGGTGGTGTTGTTGATAGACACAGCCTTCTCGTTCTGCATGATGATGTTGGGAGAATTGGTGTAGTCCACCTGATGGCAATACATATCTGGGTTGCGATTCAGCGTGGCGTACAGCGCAGTCGATCCGAGCGCGAAGGTATACGCCACCTTCCCGGGATCAAGCGTCTTCCGCGCTCCAGTGACTCGTCCGGAGCGATAGAGCAGGCCAATCCCATCCGTCATCATTTCGGTGTGAATGCCGAGGTCCTTCACGCCAGCCTCAAGCAACAAGCTGCAAGCCGCATTCGGCATGCCGCCGATTCCGATCTGAAGACAGGAGCCGTCCTCGATCTCGGCAGCGATCCGCCGCGCTACGGTCTTGTCGATCTCGCTGGGGTCGGGGTTGGGCAACTCGGCGCCGGGCTGATCGTCGCCCTCAATGATGTAGTCGACATCACGCAGGTGGACGCCGTTCTCTTTGCCAAAAGCGTACGGCATCTCACGGCTCGTTTCCACGATCACCATCTTCGAGCGCTCGACGACGGCGCGGAGCCATAGGTTCGTGGGGCCGAAATTGAAGTACCCGCCCTCGTCCATGGGACAGGTTTTAATGATGGCGATGTCGCATGGATCCAGAAAGCGCCGGTAGTAGTCCGGCACCTCGCCCAGATTCAGCGGAACGTAGTTGCAGCGGCCGGTGTCATGTTTGCGGCGGTCGTATCCGGAGAAGTGCCAGCTGAACATGTGGAAGTGCCGGCCTTCGCGATCATCCTCGATCACAGCGCGTGGACGCATGGAGAGGCAGGAGCGGATCTTCACGTTCACAAGCTCTTCCTTGCGCGCCGCGAGAGCCTTGTCGAAGAGATCAGGCTGGCAGAGTGCCGCGGCATAGTCCAGCCACATACCAGATTTCACCAGGCTGGCTGCGTGTTTTGGGGAGACGGGTTCCGGCATGTCGACCACCTGAGGAAGGGGAATGCGGGTTCGCCACGAGTCTACAACGAAAACTCGATCAGGGCTTTTGGGTTTGCAAGCGTTCCTTTACCTTTAGGATCTGATCGGCTCCGGGCTTGTCGATGCGCTGAACTGTTCCGCTAGGCCAGCGAATCTCAACGTGGTCTATTTTGCTCTCCGCGCCGAGCCCAAAGTGCACGCGGCGGTCGCTCGAGGACATGAAGCCAATGCTTGTGGTCACGTGGTTGTAGAGCTTGCGGCCCGAAGCAGTTACGAGTTCTACGGCCGCTCCGATCGCATCTCGATTGCTCGTCGTTCCTTCGAGATCGAGCATGAGCCAATGGTTCCTGACGAGCGCGTTGTTCATCAGGATGCGCGGCTTCTCGTTCAGTGACGTTACGACCATGTCCATGAAGCCGTCGTTGTTCAGGTCGACGAATGCGGAGCCGCGCTGATAGCCAATGACGTTGAAATCGGGACCCATCTCTTCCGAGATGTCGACCAGTGTCTTGCCATCGATGTTGCGGAACATCGTGTCGTGTTGCTTCGCGTATACGGTCAAGTTATCGACGTCGCCGTTCGCGGAGTAGAGGTCCTTCCAGCCATCGTTGTCGTAGTCGATGAATCCCACGCTCCAGCCGGAAAGCCTCCGGCTCAGCGCACCGAGCTTAGAACTCCAGGTCACATCTGAAAAGGTCTTGCCGCTTTCGTTCTTCAGCAGGCCGAAGACCTGGCCCGAGAGGTCGTTGTAAACGATGTCGACCCATCCGTCGTTGTCGAAGTCCTTTGCGTCAGAGCCCATCCCTGACACGCTGTCGCCTTGCATGTTGTAGGCGACTCCGAGTTCGAGGCCGCGTTCCCTGAATGTGCCGTCCCTCTGATTCATGAACAGGAAGTTCGGCTCAGTATCGTTCGCAACGAAGATATCCATCCAGCCGTCGCGATCAAAGTCCGCGATCGATATGCCCATGCCCTTACCGAGTGCGTGGCCAATGCCGGTTGCTTCGGTTACGTCTTCGAACTTGCCTTTGCCAAGATTCCCATAGAGTCGCGATGCCACGCTCTTGTACAGAGTAGGTGTGCAGTACTCTTCGTGTTCGGGATCGCGCAGGCACTTCTGATCGCTCTCGGGGGTCCAGACGGTGTAGTTGGTGACGAGCAGATCAAGCCGGCCGTCGTTGTCGTAGTCGAACCAAGCGGCGCCGACGCTGAGAAGATTCTCCGGCTTGCGATCGAGGCCCGAGCCTGTCGTGACGTCGGTGAAAGTTCCATCTCCGTTATTGTGATAAAGGGCGTTGCGGCCCGCGTTGCAGATGAAGATGTCCGGGTGGCCGTCGTTGTCGTAATCGGCAACGGCGGCGCCGAAGCAGAAGCCGAGATCCGCGCCGGACAGCCCGGCACTCGCCGTGACATCCGTGAAAGTGCCATCATGGTTATTGCGCAAAAGGCAGTTGTAATACTCGGGACCGCTTTTCTTCATTTCCGGCAGCTTCGCCCCGTTGGTGAAGAAGAGATCCATCCAGCCGTCACTTTCGTAGTCGATCGCGGCGACGCCGCCGCACATGGGCTGGGGAAAGTATTTCCTACCCGTGAAGTTGTTATTGCTGCGGTAGGAGATGTTGGACCTAGGCGAGGCGTCCGTGAACCAGTACCTCTTCACGCCTCCCGCCGCGTTAGTCGGAGGTGGAAGCGCAAAGGCTCTCTCCAGGCGACGCGCAGGAGACAAAGCCGCGGCCATCGCGGCGAGCGGAGATCTTCGACTGATGAGAGGCATCGGCCTAGATCGTATCAGCACTCTGGAGCAAAGAGCAGTGCCGGACCAACTTCCCCGAAGCGTGATCCGAGGGCGTCAGTTAGCGTGCGCATGAAGCACGGCCGATCCTCCGGGAGCCGTCAATGCGCAGTTTGCCTGCTGATCGCAGCGATAGTGAATGAGCGTGTTGTTATTCGCCCAGGCCATTGCTGTCGCCTGACCGACCATGCGGTCGATGCGGAATGTGCGTCCCTGAGTCCACAGCTGCCCGCGCGCTGCATCGTACTCAGTTACGCGTTCGTCGCCCTGGAAAACGAATCCAGTCTGCGGCTTGTTTGAAGGTTTCTTCGCAGAGTGCGCGCCGGGTTCGGACTGTCTCGCATTCAACGCGGCAGCTTTGGGATCCAGCAGAGCAGCCTGCTCGTCCAGCGTGGGAAAGTTGGTGTTCATGTCCCAGTAGCTGGCTTTCTGGTACTGATCGGGAGAGCATGGAAGGGAGCCCTGCACATTGACTGCAGTCACTGTCCCGTCCGGCCCTAGCGCGTTTTGAAAGACATCCTTCCCCTGCTCTCGTACAGCCGCAGCTGCCTGCATCTGCGCGAGGGCGCTCTGCCGTGCTGCTTGATAGGCTGCAGTACGCTCGACAGGAGACAGCTTCTTTCCGTTCGCACCAACTGCTGACGGCATTGGAATCTGCACTTGTGCGTTCTGGGCGTCGAAGTGGAAGGGGATCTCTTTCCCGCAAAGCGCAAACCCGGTTGCATCGAGCAGCCTGATATTGATTGAGAGCGGCTGGGGCGAATTGAGGATGGCCCGTGAGAAGCCGGGCTGCCAGCGATCCTCCATAGATTCGACGTGCACTTGGTAAACCAGCCTGCCAGTCTTGCGGTCGCCATCCCAGCGGGTGGTCAGGCGACCTCTGAGTCCTGCTGCCTGGACGACGCCAGGTCCCATATCGCCGGGGGGCGGTGCGTTGTCCTTCGGCTTGGTCGCGTTATAAACAATGAGGATCGCGAAACCAATCAACGCCGCAAAACCACCCATCATCCAGATCGGGATTCCCTTTTTCGGCTGCTGCGGTGGAGGGGGCTCTTCCAGCGCATGTTCGGCTGGATCGGTGAACTCCTCTGGCTCCTGCTGCTTCTCGTAATCGTACTCGTCCTCTTCTTCCTCTTCCTCTTCCTCAACGTCGCGCTCAGCCAGTGCGACCGGAGCCGCTACTGCCGCGCTTGTCGCCGAGGCCAAATCAGGGCTGGGGTTCACGATGGGCGACGGCTGCGCCTTGAGCATCGCTCTCAGTTCGTCCGCTGTAGCCTGATCGGTGGAAGCGACTGGCGAGTCTGGTTGAGGAACCGGCTTGGCAAGAGGTGGAGGTGGGCTAACGTGACCTAGCTCGTCGTACCGTTCGTCGAACTCGTGTTGATCTGACTCAAACATAACTACGCCTTTCGCCGGGTCCCGGGCAGCAGTTATGCAGTTGGGCTGAGGCCATCTGGAATTGTCCCACGTAGGTAACTGGACGGCAAAGTACCGGCGTAACCCCACTCTACAGCCGGTTCGACCCTTCTTCAGCTACTTACAAAGTGACTAGTCAGGTTCGCCGCTAGGCGCGAGGTCCGTCGAGGACGTCACGCAAGGCAAAGCTTGTCTCAAGCCGGGTAACTCCGGGCAGCCGAGATAGCTCGTTCTGGTGGAGTCGACCGTAGTCGTCGATGCCAGCAACGCGTGCCACCAGCATGTAGTCGTACTGACCTGCCATAAGGTGGCAGCTCACGATTTCGCGGCAATGGCGTACCGCCGTTTCGAATGCGCTGAGCACCGGGGCCGACTGCCTTTCGAGCGTTACACGAATGTATACGGTCATGCGTTTGCCGAGCACCCGCTCGTCCACCATGGCGCGATAGCCGCGGATTACGCCGGCTGCCTCAAGCGACTGGATACGTCGGGAGGCCGCGGAGGCGGAAAGACCTACGGCCTCGCCGACCTCGAAGTTGGTGGCGCGTCCGTTCCTCTGTAGGAAACGGAGGATCGCCGTATCGAGGTCATCCAGATCAACAGCTTCCGCGCTTCGAACTCTGGTTGCAGAAGATTCTTGCGGGAGATCGCCGCCTTGCTCATCTTTCGTGCTCATGGGACCGTTTTAACACGATGTTTGCACACATTGGAACTGGTTTGCGCCGTAGGATGTCTCTCATCAGGAAACGTGCGATGAGCCGCAGCGCCGGATCAGTCCTCCCCCATCCTTACCCGAGTATCCGGCGCACTCAGTTTCCAGCCCTCCCCCATATAGATCCGCATCAGACAGAGTCTGACTAGGAGCAAGTCACTCATGATCATCGGCGTTCCCAAAGAGATCAAAGACAACGAAGCGCGTGTCGGTGTCACCCCTGCAGGCGTGCGAGCCCTTTCTGAAGCCGGCCACAAGGTGCTGGTCGAAACTCACGCTGGCGAATTATCAGGGTTCACGGATGACGACTACCAGAACGCGGGAGCGGAGATCGTAGGCGACCGTGGGTATGTGTGGGGCAAGTCTGAGACCGTGGTGAAGGTGAAGGAGCCGATCGAGCAGGAGTATGCCTACTTCCGCGAAGGCCTGGTCCTCTTCACCTACCTTCATCTGGCGCCCATTCCAGATCTAACCAACAAGCTGCTCGAAGCCAAGGTGACGGGTATTGCCTACGAGACAGTTCGGGATCGTCAGGGAACCCTCCCGTTGTTGACGCCAATGAGCGAGGTTGCCGGGCGCATGTCCGTGCAGGTAGGTGCTGCGTACCTGGAGAAGGAGCACGGCGGGCGGGGCATTTTGCTGGGTGGAGTCCCTGGAGTGCCGCCGGCACACGTCACGATCATCGGCGGCGGCATCGTGGGAACGAACGCTGCAAAGATCGCACTCGGCTTCGGTGCAAAGGTGACGCTCGTGGACCTGAATCTCAATCGCCTACGGGAACTCGATGACCTTTATGGCGGCCGTCTTTATACGCTGGCATCGAACAGCTACAACATTGCGAGCGCCACGCGGGAAGCCGACCTCGTGATCGGTGCGGTTCTCATCCCGGGCGCGACTGCTCCCAAAATTGTGACGCGAGCGATGGTCTCGCAGATGAAGAAGGGGGCAGTGATCGTAGACGTGGCCATCGATCAGGGTGGCTGTGTGGAGACTGCGAAGCCTACCTCGCACTCGAATCCCAGCTATGTCGTTGACGGCGTTGTGCACTACTGCGTGACAAACATGCCGGGCGCGGTTCCTCACACGTCGACCCTGGCTCTAACCAACTCAACCTTCCCCTACCTGATGCGGATTGCCAATCTGGGAGCGCGCGAGGCATTGAAGAAGGATCCCGGACTTGCTGAAGGCCTCAATACCTTCAAAGGCAAGGTTACGTACCGCGGCGTGGCCGAGAGCCAGCAGCGGGAGTGGACGTCAGCTACAGAGATGCTGTCGTAGAGTTAATCTCATCCGGCCAGCGATCAGTCTCTGGCCGGTTTCGTATTCGCGGATGATAACGTTCCGCCGGCGGGCAATCAGGCCATTGTTCCTCCAGGGCTTTGTTCCCTCACTCCCTTCTATAATCCCCCCATGCTCTTTGAAGGCGATTCGCGGCGCAGAACCGTACTCCTGCTTGCGGCCGGCGTGTTGCTCTTCTTCGCTCTGTTGGGCGGGCTGAACGCGTTCAATACCTCCAAGGTTCCGTTCCTGAATCCTGAAACTTCCGGCGAAACGCTGGCCTTCACGGGTCTGACCGTCGTCGTCTTTCTCCTTCTGCTGGTTCTGCTGCTTCTACTGCTGCGGAACATCCTGAAGGTTTACGCAGACCAGAGCAGCACGGCGCTGGGCACCCGGCTCCGAACTCGCATGGTGGTGGGAGCGGCTCTGATTGCCGTCACTCCTGCTGTGTTTATGTTTCTATTCAGCTTCGAGCTGATGAACCGCTCGATTGATCGCTGGTTTTCGCCCAACACAACGCAACTGCGTGAAGATTCCACGCGGGTGGTCCTGGAACTAGCAGAGTACGTCACCAGCAACGCCCGAGGAGAAGCTGAATCGATTGCAGGCAGCGGAGCGATCGAAGGCGATCCTGGAGCATTGCAGAAAATCTTCGCTTCGCACCGAGTTACGCTTCAGGGAGGTTTCGTTCTCGTTTACGATCGCGACCACAGCGTAGGAGCGAGCTTCGGAGCCCCGCCGGAGAGCAGCGATGCGAGCCTGATTCCGTGGCTGCCGGAAAAGTCGGGCGATACTCGCCTTCAATCGGTAACTCCATTGCAAGGACCTCTTTCGGCGAGCATCTTTAGATGTGCGCAGCGGAACGACGAGCCCGTCATTCGAATTACGGGACAGGACTATGCTCTGGGTAAGGCGAGGGCAGATTCCGGCGAATGGGTCATCGCGGCGTTGCCTATGCCTCAGGGATTGAGCCAGACCACCGCACGCATTCGTGCAGGCGCCGCCGAGTACTGGAACCTGTTCCGCTCGCGCCGCAGCATCCGCAAT
>Ga0105240_10010790_pt1 | contig 12803 bp, 7 predicted proteins | sample KBSC54metaG_FD_80426 | JGI IMG/M metagenome (GOLD analysis project Ga0105240, IMG submission 80426) | Corn rhizosphere microbial communities from Kellogg Biological Station, Michigan, USA - KBS C5-4 metaG | ecosystem: Host-associated > Plants > Roots > Rhizosphere > Soil | place: Michigan, USA... | reverse complement strand
CCAAAAGCCAGGCCGAACGCTTCAAGCCGCTGGCGGAAGTGAATGCGGTCAGCAAACAGGACTACGACAACGCCGTCGCGACAGCCGCGCAGAACAAAGCCTCGGCGGACACGGCCCGTATCAACCTCATCTACACCAAGCTGTTGTCGCCCAGCTCGGGACGCATTGGACGATCATCGGTCACTGAAGGAGCGCTGGTCACCGCCAACCAGACGACCGCGCTTGCTACGGTGCAACAACTCGATCCGATCTACGTGGACGTCACGCAGCCGAGCGCTGTTCTGCTGCGTCTCAAACGCGAGCTGGCCGCCGGCCAACTGGTGGCGGCGAGCAGCACGGAAGCCGAAGTGAAACTGACGCTGGAGGACGGCAGCAACTACGGTCCGCGCGGCAAACTCCAGTTCACGGAAGTGTCCGTCGATGAGACCACCGGGTCAGTCACGCTGCGCGCCTTGTTTCCCAATCCGGACAAGTTGCTGCTGCCCGGGATGTTCGTGCACGAGCAGATCGAGGAAGGCCGGCGCAACGATGCCCTCCTCGTGCCGCAACTGGCGATCACGCACAACCAGAAAGGCGAGCCGACCGCACTGGTGGTCGGGCCGGATGACAAAGTTGAGCTGCGTACCCTCACGACCGAGCGCGCCATCGGCGACAAGTGGCTGGTGACCTCAGGCCTGAAGGCGGGCGAGCGCGTGATTGTCGAGGGCATCCAGTTCGCCAAGCCTGGCGCACAGGTGAAACCTGAAGAAGTGTCTGCCGCCGCCGCGCCGGCGCCCGGTGCGCAACCGGCGGGCTCGGGCGGGCCACCGGCTCCGGCTGGGCAATCCAACACCTCATCGCAATCCGGCTCATAGGCGGCAGCCCCCGTGTCCCATTTTTTCATCGACAGGCCGATTTTCGCCTGGGTGATTGCCATCGTGATCATGCTGGCCGGCGGGCTCGCGCTGCTCACCCTGCCCATCGCCCAGTATCCCAGCATCGCGCCGCCCGCGATCTCCATCTCCGTGGTCTATCCCGGTGCATCGGCCGAGACGGTGCAGAACACCGTGGCCCAGGTGATCGAGCAACAGATGAGCGGACTGGATCACCTGCTGTATTTCACTTCCGAAAGTGACAAAGACGGCACGATGACCATCACCCTGTATTTCGAGCAGGGAACCAACCCTGACATCTCGCAGGTGCAGGTCCAGAACAAACTCCAGCTCGCCACGCCACTGCTGCCCACCGAAGTTCAGTTGCAGGGTCTGCGCGTAGCCAAGGCAACCAAGAACTTCCTGGTCGTCGTGGGCTTCGTGTCCACCGACGGCAGCATGTCGCCCGCCGACATCAGCGACTACATCGCCTCGCACGTACAGGACCCGATCAGTCGCACACGCGGTGTCGGTGACTACCAGCTCTTCGGTGCGCAGTACGCCATGCGCATCTGGCTGGACCCCGCGAAGCTCACAAACTACAGCCTGACTCCGGATGACATTACCGCTGCCCTGCAGGCACAGAACGTCCAGGTGGCCTCGGGTGAGATCGGCGGCCTGCCCGCGGTCAAGGGCCAGCGCCTGAATGCCACGATCATCGGTCCGCAGCGCCTGCAGAACGCCGATCAGTTCCGCAGGATTCTGCTCAAGGTCAACACAAACGGCTCGCAGGTGCTGTTGGGCGATGTGGCGAAGATCGAGCTGGGCGGTGAAAACTACTCGGTCAATACCAAGTACAACGGCCGGCCCGCTGCGGGTCTTGCGGTAAAGCTGGCGCCCGGCGCGAACGCGCTGGATACCGCCAAGGCGGTCAACGAGACGGTCGAAACCCTCAAACCGTTCTTCCCACCCGGCCTGCAGGCCGTATTGCCATTCGACACGACCCCGTTCGTCCGCATCTCCATCCAGGAGGTGGTGAAGACCCTGTTCGAGGCTATCGTCCTCGTGTTCCTCGTCATGTATCTCTTCCTGCAGAACTTCCGCGCCACGCTGATTCCGACGATTGCGGTCCCGGTCGTCCTGCTGGGTACCTTCGGAATCCTGGCGGTCGCAGGCTTCTCCATCAACACACTCACCATGTTCGGCATGGTGCTGGCCATCGGCCTCCTGGTCGACGATGCGATCGTGGTGGTCGAGAACGTTGAGCGCGTCATGGAAGAGGACCAATTGTCGCCGCGCGAGGCTGCCCGCAAATCAATGGAGCAGATCACCGGCGCTTTGGTGGGTATTGCGCTGGTGCTGTCGGCCGTGTTTCTGCCGATGGCGTTCTTCAGCGGCTCCACGGGCGTGATCTATCGCCAGTTCTCCATCACCATCGTGTCGGCGATGACTTTGTCGGTGTTGGTGGCCTTGGTGCTGACGCCGGCCCTGTGCGCCACATTGTTGAAGCCGCCCAAGGAAGGCGCCGACAAGCATCACGGCGGTTTCTTCGGCTGGTTCAACCGTGGCTTCAATCGCGCCAATCACGATTACGCCAACGCCGTGCAGCACATGACAAAGAAGACCGGCCGCTGGCTGATCGTCTACGTCCTGATCGTTGTGCTGATGGGCGTCCTGTTCCTGCGGATCCCCAAGTCATTTCTGCCAGACGAAGATCAGGGTGTTCTGTTTGCCCAGGTCACCACGCCTCCAGGGACACCGGTGGAAGTCACGGAGCAGGTGTTGGATCAGCTGCGGGACCATTTCCTCGAGGACGAAACCAGCGCAGTCCGGTCCGTGTTCACGATCAGCGGCTTCAGTTTCGGCGGCCGGGGCCAGGGCTCCGGACTCGCGTTCATCAGTCTGAAGGGCTGGGGCGCCGAGCGCGGCAAGGGCGACTACACCGTGCAGTCGATCGCGGCCCGCGCCAACAAATACTTCTCGCGCATCCGCCAGGCACAGGTGGCGGTGTTTGCGCCTCCTGCCGTATTCGAGCTGGGCAATGCCACCGGCTTTGACTTCGAGCTCATCGACCGGGCCAATGTCGGGCACGAGACCTTGATGAAGGCGCGAGGGCAGCTCATGGGGCTGGCCTCGAAGGATCCCAACATCGGCATGATCCGGCCGAACGGCCTGGACGATGAAGCCCAGTACCAGTTGGACATCGACTGGGAGAGAGCCAGCGCGTTGGGCATTTCCATTGCTTCGATCAGCAATACGCTGGCCGCCGGCTGGGGCTCCACCTACGTCAACCAGTTCATTGACCGCGGCCGTGTCAAGAAGGTGTTCGTCCAGGGCGAGCCCAGCTCGCGCATGCTCCCGCAGGATCTGGACAAGTGGTACGTCCGCAATGCCACCGGGCAGATGATCCCGTTCTCGGCTTTCTCCACTGCCCACTGGGCGTATGGGTCGCCGAAGTTGGAACGCTACAACGGCAACTCCTCCCTGGAATTCCTCGGCGCGCCGGCTCCCGGCAAGAGCAGCGGCGATGCATTGAAGGCCATGGAGAGCCTCGTCGCCAAACTGCCCAAGGGCATCGGCTACGACTGGACGGGGTTGTCTTACGAAGAACGGCTGTCGGGCTCACAGGCGCCGGCGCTGTATGCGATCTCCATCACCATCGTGTTCCTGTGCCTGGCGGCCCTGTACGAGAGTTGGTCGATTCCCGTCGCTGTATTGTTGGTCGTGCCGCTGGGAATCATTGGTACCGTGCTGGCCACAACATTCCGTGGTTTGAGCAATGACGTGTTCTTCCAGGTGGGTCTCCTGACCACGGTGGGTCTCGCGTCCAAGAACGCGATCCTGATCGTCGAGTTCGCAAAAGAGAATTACGACTCCGGGATGAATCTGATCGAGTCGGCCGTCACCGCGGCCAGGCAACGTCTGCGCCCCATCCTCATGACCTCACTCGCCTTCATACTGGGCGTCCTGCCGCTTGCAATAGCGACTGGAGCCGGTGCTGGCGGCCGGACCGCGATCGGTACAGGTGTGATCGGCGGCATGGTCACGGCGACGATTCTGGCGATCTTCCTGGTCCCCGTCTTCTTCGTGGCGGTGTTGTCGCTCTTCAAACCGAAAACCCGGCAGCCTGAGCGCAAGGTTGCAGAGGGGCTGCCGCCATGAAGCTGCAGTCGGGCCTCATGGCTGCGGTAGCCGCGCTGACAGCCTGCACGATGGAGCCGCATTACGATCGGCCCGCGGCCCCAGTGCCGGCGACGTGGACGGACCAGGAACAGTCCTCCAACAACACGACACCCGCGAGCCAGATGGGTTGGCGCGACTTCTTTCCTGACAAGAACATGCAGCGCCTGATCGAGATCGCGCTGGCCAACAACCGCGATCTGCGGGTGGCCGCGCTCAACGTGCAGGCCACCCAGGCGCAGTATCGGATTCAACGCTCCGATCTGTTTCCGACCATCGCGGCGACCGGGTTGGAGCAAATTGAAAAGTACCCGTCGGGAGTCACTCCGGCGCAAGGCGGCACCGGCACCGGCACCGGCACCGGTGGAAGTGTGGGCACAGCTGTCAGCACCGGCGGCCAGACCATCCGCTTCTACGAAGCGGGCGTTGGGTTCACCTCTTACGAGATCGACCTCTTCGGCCGCATCCGCAGTCTCAACCACGAAGCCTTTGAAAAGTACCTGAGCTCCGAGGAAACCCGCCGCAGCACGCAGCTGAGCCTCATCGCCCAGGTCGTGAGCGCCTACCTGACCGTGCTCGCCGACGAAACCATTCTCAAAGTCACGCGCGAGACATTGAAGAGTCAGCAGGAATCATACAACCTGACCAAGCGCAGCCTCGATGCGGGAACGACGACAGCGTTGGCGTTCCGTCAGGCCGCAACCACTGTGGATACCGCGAATGCGAACCTCGCCCAATACACACGCCAGGCGGCTCAGGATCGCAATGCCCTGGCGCTCCTGCTCGGAGGTCCGATTCCGGACGACATCGCTTTTGATGCTGATCTCGGTGCCGTGAATCTATCCGCGGACCTGCCCTCCGGAGTGCCGTCGGAAGTTCTCACGAGCAGACCTGATGTGCTCGCAGCCGAGCACACCTTGATCGCCGCCAATGCCGACATTGGAGCCGCCCGCGCCGCCTTTTTTCCGAGCATTACGCTCACCGGTCAATTCGGCACCGCCAGCACCCAGTTGTCCGGCCTGTTCAAATCGGGCTCGGTGGCCTGGAGCTTCGCCCCGCAGATCACCCTCCCCATCTTCACCGGGGGTAAGAACAAGGCGAACCTGGATCTGAGCAAGGTCGAAAAAGACATCAATATCGCTCAGTACGAGAAGACGCTGCAGACCGCGTTCCGGGAGGTCGACGATGCCCTGTCGGCGCGTCAGACATTGGATCAGCAGCTGGTGGCCCAGAGGGCCCTCCTCGAGGACACGTCACAGTCCTACGAGCTTGCCGACCTGCGCTTTAAAAGCGGAGTGGACAGCTTCCTGCCGGTGTTGGATGCTCAGCGGGCGTTGTATTCTGCTCAGCAGAGTGTCATCAGCCTGGAGCTGATCCGGCTCCAGAATATGGCAACTCTCTACAAAGCCTTGGGCGGCGGAATGCGGGAGGCAACGCGGCCGTAGAGAAATGAGCGGCCCAGGGGGCCGCAGGGGGCGCCATCGTGGTCACCTTGACCGTCGAGAAGAGCTCTGTCCCAGCGCCTGAACGACGCAGCGTGGCGCTGCGCAACTTCGGATTGCGTCTCGTTGCCGCAGTGTTGCAGATTTCCGCAACAGTCGCCGTCCTGCAGGCGCTGCCGCCAACCATCGCCGGCATCTATTTCAAGGGATTCGTCATTGCGTACGGCCTTGCGGCACTGCTGCGGGGCAAGTACGACCTGTTTGTCGCGCAGCACTTTATCGGCGCGCGCGATCCAACGCGCTCCAACCGGGAGCTGGTGCGCGGGTTGGGTATCCGAGTCCTGATCCGCAGTGCCATCGCCTGCGCCATCCTGTTGGTCGTGACGACCGATATGGATGTGATGGATGTTCACCTGCGGCCGTATCTGCAGACCTATCTGCCCTTCGTGCTGGCCGTTCCCTTTGCCACGCTCGCACTATACCTGGCGAATGTGCTGCGCGCGGTGAACCACACGCTCGGCAGCACTCTGGTTGCGAGCTACAGCATCAACATCATGATACTTGGAGTTGCCTACGGCGCGGCCGGGTCGGGAGACACCGTCCTCACGCTGCTGTCCTGGGCTTTTTTTGCAGGCACGATGCTGGCCGCCGGCATGGGTGTGTTGATTACCCGCCACGTCTTCCCGCCCGTTGCGCAATCGGCTCCGGTCAATTGGGCGGATGTCTATACGACCTCAGCCCGCAATGGCCTCACCGGAATTGCGCTCGCATGCCTGCAATGGGGTCCGCTGTGCCTGCTCGCGCTGATGGGCAGCGAGATTCAGATTGCGCACTATGCGGTCGTAACGCGCACCGCCAACGTGATCGACTTCCTGATTCCGGCAGCCGTCCTCGTGCCCCAAGTCATGCTGCCGCAGTCGCGGTTGTCCCGGAGCCTCGCTGTCTCCCTGATAACAACCACGTGCTGTGTAGCCATCATGGTTGTTGCAACACCCTGGATCGTGGATCTCTACGGCGAAAGCTATACCGGACTCACGCCGCTGTTTGTACTGCTGTTTGCCACTCAATGGTTGAATGGCGCAGGCCGACCTGCGCTCCGCGACCTGGCAGCCCACTGGAACCTCGCCCTCATCCGCCGCATTCTGTTTGTCAGCATGACGGCCGCGCTCGTGGCGAGCTTCGTCGGAATTCCGACCTACGGAGCGCTCGGCGCGGCCATCAGCGTATGTCTAGGCGCCCTCCTGTTGAATGGACAAGCCGTTCAGGCAGCATTTGCTCGAAGTATCGATCGAACCGGATGAGCGGCATGCCTTTCGGTACGCGCGCCGCACTAGCCGTGGGTGCCGCCCCGATCTGCAATCCTGCCATGTCCGTGCGTGTCAGCTCGATCTTCCGTTGGTACGGCAGTTGGGCCCGTGGCAGCGAGCCCAGACGAATGAGTGAGCCGATCCTGGCGGCGCCGCGCGAGGCGACGCCAAAGCAGAACAACCCCGCGGCCTGGGCATCCAGCCGCTCGAGGGCGTCATCGAATATCTTGATCAGCTGGAATCCACCGACCGCGGAAGGGACCGGCTGCATGCCAACACTGATCTTGAAGCGGGCCAGCCCGAGCGTGACATCGACGCCATACAGGTTGGGATCATCGCCGCTGCTCAGGTACGCGATACCCAGAGAACGGCCCACCTCGATCATCTCGTGGATGCCGCGGACTGACAGCTCCCGCGCCGCGCGTGAGGTTGCTTCGTAGGCGGCGGCGCGCAGACGCAGGGTCTTCTCGACCTCATCGACACTGAGAAGCGCTCCGCCGATCAGCCGATCGTTCTCATCAAACATGAACATCCGCAACACGCCGGGGACGACGGTTGCGTCAGCCTTCGTGGGCAGCGGCAGGTTCAACTTCGCGCCCAAACCCGCGACGGGTGGCCATGAGGGGATGGCGCCGCATTTCGACATGATCTCCGGGACGTACAACTGCGTGTGCCAGGCTTCGTAGTCGCGAAGGGTCATGGGCGCGGTTTCCACACGCACTGTGGTGCTGGCTCGCAGCTTGCGCCGCATCTGACTGCGCAGGTCGCTGCCGGGCAGACGTTCAATCCACTCGGCACCCGAGGCCGGACAGGCCATGACCCAGCGGATCCATTCAGGGACCAGGTGAAAGTCCTGCAACTCCGCGATCTCGAGGTCGGAAGGCTCGCGGATCGCGACGCCGTCAAAACCGCGAGCTTCCAGCTCAGGCTCCAGCTCGCGTCGGAAGTAGGAAGCGGCCAGCGCGGCAAACTGCACAGGCCGCCGCTCGTTGGGTAAGTCTCTAAAATGTAAGCGCGTGTGGCCGAGTCGCGGCCCCGGCACGAGCTCTTCGAGAATCGTCAGGCGAGTTGACAGAATACGGGCCAGCGCGGTGCTCATGTTCTTATTATTTGTTGACCGGACAGGTCAATCTAGCACGTTAGCGCCCCGTCCTGAAGCGGGTCCACATGCGGGTGCGCAAGCGGACATATTCCTCGCTTTTCGGCCGTTCCGGGATGAGTCGCGAGGCCAGGTCACCGGCCGGGAAAATCGCCGTGTTTTTCAGCTCCGGCGCCACGGCGTCCTGCGACTTCTCGTTGCCGTTGGGAAAGTGAATGGCATTGCTGTTTTCAGCCGCCACGGCCGGGTCCATCAGGAAGTTGATAAACAGGTGGGCGTTGGTTGGATGAGGCGCGTCGGTGGGAATCGCCATCACATCAAACCACATGACGGCACCCTCCCGCGGGATGCTGTAGCGGATGTCCTTGCCATTGACCGCGATCCGCACGCGCTCCTGCGCCTGCATCGCATCCCCATTGCTCGCGATGATTACGCACAGGTCTCCCGTTGCCAGATCCTCGACGAGCGAGCCGCTGCTGATCTTGCGGATGTATGGGCGGACAGCCATCAAGGCGGTCTGCGCCCGTTCCAGTTTGCCCGGATCTTCACTGTTGGGCGGCTCACCGAGCCACGCAAGCACGCTCGGCACGATGACGTTTGGGGATTCATACAGGCCGATGCCACAGTCGGCGAGCCGGGCCGCCACCTGGGGGTCAAACAACATCGACCAACTGTCCACGGGCGCCCCTGCGAGTCGCGCATGGACTTTAGCCTCATCGTAGGCAATGCCGGTGATACCCCACGCGTACACCACCGCATGGGCGTTTCCGGGATCGTGAGCAGCCAGCCGCTGCAGGATCCTGGGATCGAGGTTGTGACGATTGGGCAGTTGCGCCGGATCGAGCGTCCGGAATACGCCCGCTTTCATCATGCTTTCGAGATAGGCACCGGAAGGGAATACGACATCGTAGCCGGAGCGTCCCGCCAGCATCCGGGCTTCCAACGTGTTGTTCGAGTCGAAGGTGTTGTAGTGAACCTGGATGCCGTACCGGGCGGTGAACTGCCTGAGCACGTCCGGTTTGACGTAGTCATACCAGTTGTAGATGTTGACACTCTTCTCTTCGCCGGCACGCTGTCCGCAGGCGCTGACGAGCAGGCAAAGAAGTGTGATGTAAATAGACCGTCGCATGAGCGGTCACTATACTCGCACTCCGATGCAACCCGCCCAACCGCACTCCATCCTCGTCCCCCTCCTCCTGGGCGCGCTCATCATCTGGCGTTTCTACTCGCGCATCCGCCGGATGGTCACGCGCCAGAAACTGTCAAAGGTGCGACCGTGGATCACGGTGTGCGTGTTTCCCATTCTGGTGATCGTGTTCACCGTCGTCTCGATTGCACATCCGCTGCCTCTGGCCGCGATGGCAGGCGGAATCGCGTTCGGCATCGGACTCGGCGTCTACGGACTGCGTCTGACCAAGTTTGAAACGACACCGGACGGGAGGTTCTACACACCGAGTGCGCACCTCGGCATCGCGCTGTCTGCGTTGCTCATCGGACGGGTTGGATATCGGTTCTTCCAGATGTCCTCATCCGATGCCTTTCCCGCGCAGCAGCCGATGGTGAGTCCGGGCAATCCGGGTTCGTGGATCACATTGCTGATTTTCGGAACGCTCGCGGGCTACTACGTGACATACGCAATCGGCCTCATCCGCTGGGCTCGCGCTTCCCGCACCTGAGCATTCTGTCGAATCAACACCGTGCTGGTGCGCTGCGGTGCTGCATTTTGCTGCTGTGCGGCAAGTAGGGTTTCACAGTTTTAGTATTGCTGCACCTACGTTGGGTGCTTCTACACGTTCTGTAAGGACGTTGTCGTGTGATGATGCGCGGGCATGAGTACACAACAGCCCGCAGGGAGCGCACATGGGGACCTGGCAGCCATCACGTGGCCGCTGATGCTCACCATGATCTTGATGCTGCTGCTCGGCATGGCGAGCATCTCGACGCTCTCGTCGCTGCGCGCCTATGTGAACGGCGAGGGTCGCTGGTCCAAAGCTGAGAGCCAGGCGATGGCGGATCTGCGCCGCTACAGTGTCAGCGGCGACGAGGCCGACTACGAGCGATTCCGCCAACAGCTCTCGGTCCCGCTGGGCGACCGTGCGGCGCGCCTGCAGTTGCTGAGCTCGAAGCCCGATGCCGAGATCGCGCGGCTCGGGCTCCTGGCCGGCCGCAACGATCCGGCCGACATTCCCAGCATGATCCTGCTGTTCCGGTTGTTCAGCGGCAGCTCGATCATGGCTCCCTCGGTGCGCGCATGGACCAACGGTGATGCGCTGATCATGCAGGTCAGCGACGTCGGCAAACGCATTCATGAGGAAATCGCTTCCGGCCACCCGGACGCGGCCTATATCGACTCGCTGATCGGCGCTGCTGAGCGCCTCCACTTCCGACTCGGGCCGCTCGAAGAGGAGTTCTCGACCGCGCTCGGGGCTGCATCGCGCCGGGTCACACACTTGTTGTTGGCGGTGCTGGCCGTCTGCGGCATCTCCCTGGTGTGCCTCGGAATCGCAATCGTTCGCGGTGTGTTGAAACGCAATGCGCGCATGGCGGCCGCGCTGCGAGTCAGCCAGGAGCTCGTGTACCTCGAGCAGGAGCGCTCCCACGTCACCCTCGGCTCGATTGCGGATGCGGTCATTTCAGCCGACCGCGAGCGGCGAATTACCTATATGAACGGTGCCGCTGAGCGACTGACACTGTGGTCACAGACAGAAGCGCTGGGGCGACCCTTGAACGATGTACTGAGCATGGACGCGCAGTCGCGTGAGCGCAGCGTGTTCAGCAAGTTGGAAAACATCCTGGCGGGAGATGACCTCTCCGGCCCTGCCGCAGGTGTTGTGCTGAAAAGAAGAGACGGCGCCGAGGTGGTCATCCACGAGCGCGCCGCACCCATTCGGGATCGTGCTGGGCACGCGATCGGAATCGTGCTCGTGTTGCGCGATATCACCCACGAGAGAGCCTTGGCCGCGCGCATGGAGTATCAGGCCACTCACGATTCCCTGACCGGTCTCACCAATCGTCGCGAGTTTGAGGCCCGTGTCACGGCGGCGATTGAAGATCACCGCTCGCAAGGTACCGAATACGCGCTGCTCTATATGGATCTCGATCAGTTCAAAGTGATCAACGACACCTGCGGACACGCGGCGGGTGACGGTTTGATTCGCAAGATTGCGTGGCTGATCAATGACGAGCTGCGCAGCACCGACGTGCTCGCGCGGCTCGGCGGCGACGAGTTCGGTGCCCTGCTCCGCGACATCCGGGGCGAGGACGCGATCGCACTGGCCGACGGGATCCGGCGCCGGATCGCCGAGCTGCGCTATGACTGGGAAGGCCGGATCTTCACGGTCAACTCCAGTATCGGTGTCATCGTGATCGATACGACACTGGCCACGGTCAGTGATGCGTTGAGTGCGGCCGACCAGGCCTGTTATCTCGCCAAGGACAACGGCCGCAATCGGGTGCAACTGTACCGGCCGGATGACCAACAGGTGAAGACTCGCCACGGCGAGATGCGCTGGGTGGAGCGACTCAACGTCGCCCTGGACAGCGGCAGCTTCGTGCTCGTTGCTCAGGAGATCCGGCCCATCGCACGCGCGTCGCAGATCGGCACCCGCCACTCGCCCCTGCGCTTCGAGATGTTGATGCGCATGGTAGCGCCCGACGGCACCTGGATCCCACCCATGGCCTTCATCCCGGCAGCAGAACGCTACGGCCTGATGCCACGAGTGGATCGTTGGGTCATCGCGCAGGCGTGTCGTGAGCTGGCCGAATTACGCTCCATCGGCCGCCGGCTACCGGTCTGCATGATCAACCTGTCGGGCGCCTCCGTCAGCGACCCGAGCCTTGCCGATTACATCAGCAGTTGCCTGCGTAAGTACGGGCTTCCGGGCGCGCAGATCGGGTTCGAGTTGACCGAGACCGCCGCGATCAGCAATCTCGCCAGCGCCTCGCAATTGATGACCCGCCTGCGCGGTCTGGGCTCACCCATTGCGCTCGATGACTTCGGCAGCGGCATGTCCTCGTTCTCGTATCTCAAGGCGCTACCGATCGACTTCCTGAAGATCGACGGTGCCTTCGTTCGCGACATCGCCACGGACCCGGTGGACCGCGCCGTAGTCGAGGCGATCCAACGGATCGGTCACGTCATGGGCATCCAAACAATCGCGGAGAGCGTCGAGAACGAAGCGGCGCTGCAGGCGCTGACGGCCATCGGCTGCGACTTCGCGCAGGGAGTGCATGTCGCCCGCGCCGCGCATCTCAGAGAAATCCAGCATGACGTCACGGAGCGGCACAGTGTTCCGCTACGGGCATAATCGTCCGGCCGAACCAACAACAAACCTTTCAGCTGTCTTTCAATAAACCTTTCGACAAGCTTTCCATTCAGGCAGAATCCGCTGCCCTTCCAAGCGCTCAGAGCGATGAATTTACATAAAGCCCCTGCGGTCTTCCGACCGGAGATCGAGGGTCTGCGCGCTATCGCCGCCCTCCTCGTCGCCGTCTTCCACATCTGGCTGGGCCGGGTTTCCGGCGGCGTGGACGTGTTTTTCGTGGTCTCCAGCTTCCTGATCACCACCGGCCTGTTGGGACACATCGATCGCTGGCAGCGCGTGGATTTCGCACTGTTTTGGGGCCGTTTGCTGAAACGGCTCGTTCCGGTCGCCTACTTCGTATTGTGTGTAGTTGTAGTCGTGGGCATCGTGATGATGCCGAAGTCCCGTTGGAAGGACACGATCGAACAGGTCGCCGCTTCCGCCGTTTATCTGGAAAACTGGGCCTTGGCCTTTCGCTCGGTCGATTACCTGGCTCAACACGAGGCCGTGAGCCCGGTCCAACACTACTGGGCCCTCTCCGTTCAGGGACAGTTCTACGTCCTGTGGCCGATGCTGGTGGCAGGAGCCGCGCTCATTGCCCGCCGCGTGGGAATTGCGTT
>Ga0105240_10010787_pt1 | contig 12806 bp, 15 predicted proteins | sample KBSC54metaG_FD_80426 | JGI IMG/M metagenome (GOLD analysis project Ga0105240, IMG submission 80426) | Corn rhizosphere microbial communities from Kellogg Biological Station, Michigan, USA - KBS C5-4 metaG | ecosystem: Host-associated > Plants > Roots > Rhizosphere > Soil | place: Michigan, USA... | reverse complement strand
CGGTTAGGCGACCCCGCGGAAATTGCGCAACTGGCGGTGTATCTCGCCTCGGACGCCGGTGCCTTCGCGACGGGTCAGGCCTTCGTGGTGGACGGTGGGATGAGTCTGTGAACTTACCCACGGCCGGCCGTCTTAAAAAGGGGGCCATCGGACCCATCGGATTGGCCGCCCTGGCCATCGGCATTTTGTCCCCGGCCCTGGGGTTGTATGCGCTGTGGCCGCCGATCCAATCGCAGGCCGGGCCCATCGCGCCGCTGGTGTATTTGTGCGCCATGCTGGTGGCGCTGCCGACGGCGATCTCTTATGCCGTGTTGAATGCGGAAGCGCCGTCGGCAGGCGCCGGGTCCACGTGGTTGTGGCGCTCGCTGTCACCCGCGGCGGGTTATCTCCTGGGTCTGACCATGACCACTTACCTGATCATGGGCGCCATCGCCCAGCCGCTGCTCTTTGGACTGTTCGCCCAGGACCTGGCCGCCTTTCTGGGGTACTCGATCTCGGGGACTTCGGTCATGTTGGCATCGATCGCGGTGTCCACTATCCCCGTGCTGTGGATGACGCGCAAAGGAGCGGAGACCTCGGTGCGCACCGCCGTGATTCTGATGCTGATCGAGAGCGTGATCGTCGTCGCGCTCTCGATCACCATTCTTTACGTGAAAGGTCAGAGCGTCGAGGGAATCACCCTGGCCCCTTTCCATCCTTCCTCGGCCCTGGGCGGCCTGTCCGGATTTTGGAGCGCCATGGTCATCGGCGTGTTGGGATTCGCCGGCTTCGACGTGGTGTCCACCGCCGCCGAAGAGGCCGATGCGCCGCGACGCCAGATTCCCATCGCTACTTTGCTGACGGTCGTGGGCGTCGGCATCTTCTGGATCTTCAATTCCTGGGTGTACACCCAGGCGTTGCCGGCCTCGGCGATCGAAACCTACACCCACCAGGGCATGACGGCCGTAACCCCGATGGCGAAGGTGTACTGGGGCCGATGGAACCTGTTGATCATCTTGACCGCGTTCACCGGCGTGACGGCCATTTATATTTCCAGCGTGATCGCCGCTTCACGGCTGCTGTTCTCCCTGGCCCGCCATGGGTTGCTGCCGCGGCCCCTCGCTCTGTTGCATCCCCAGTACCAAGTGCCTACCTGCGCGATGCGCTGGGTCTTTGGTTTGGTCGTCCTCGCCAGCGCCGCGACCGTTCTCGTGCTTGGCAACGGCGTGGCGGGGTTCCTCTGGTGGTCGAACGCCATGGTGTTCTTTCTGACCCTCACCTTTGCCGGCGTGAACGTCGCCAACATTCTGTACTTCAGAAAAATCGTCCCCGATCGCTTTCGATGGAGCGTGAACGCGCTCGTTCCGGTTCTCGGCATCACGATCAACGGCTACCTGCTGTACGAAGCCTTCTTCAAGGCGCTGTGGGTGGCGGGGGACGCCAACAGCCGCACGGTGATCGTGTTCTGCGCCAGCCTGCTCCTGTTCTGGCTGCTCTGCATCGGCGTGGTCAGGATTTTCATGCCGCAACTGCTCCGGGGACCACCGCCAATCCGCGCGGATTGATGTATCTCAAATCGCTGGGTTGCGTGCGCCCTGTGAGCCATTGAACGAATCTGCAAGGCCATCTGAGCACAGCGGCTATGGCTGGAAAGGGGCCCGCAATGATCTCCTATCGCTTTGTAAGATGCCGAAGAGGGCGCATGAAAATAATATCGATCAATGCCGTCGGTCTTCGCGGTCAGACCCCCAAGGGGGGCTGGGCTGCGGAACTCAGCCCAGAAGATGCGGTTCACACCCTCATTGCCGTGCACACGGACGAGGGCGTTACGGGCTACGGCAGTGTGTTCACCAACGACCGCCTGGTACAGGCGGCCCTCAAGGTAATGGCGCCTTACTTCCTCGGCGAGAACGCTCTTGAACCCGAGCGGGTGACCGAGAAGCTGGCACAGAACACGTTCTGGATGGGCATGGGTGGCACCCTGACCCACACCCAAAGTGGGATCGACATTGCCCTGTGGGACATTCTCGGGAAGGCCACGGGACAACCCATCGGGCGTTTGCTGGGTGGGCAATACCGTTCCAAGGTGAAGCCCTATTGCTCGCTGCTGATGGAAGAACCTCCAACGATGTTCGACTCGGTGACCGCCTACAAGTCCAAAGGCTTCCGGGCCTTCAAAATCGGTTGGGGGCCCTTCGGGCGGCGCGGCAGCGCCAAGCACGACGAGGCCATCGTGCAATCGGCCCGCCTCGCCGCCGGGGACGACTGCGATCTCATGGTGGACGCCGGCGGCAGCGATGCCTATTGGCCCCATGGCTACAAGTGGGCACTGCAAACGGCGCAAATGCTCCGTCAGTACAATGTGGCTTGGTTCGAGGAGCCTTTACGACCCGAGGCGATGTCGGACTATGCCCTGTTGCGCCGGGCGAGTCCGGTGCCCATCGCGGGAGGTGAGGTTCTCACCCGTCGTCAGACATTCAAGCCCTGGTTCGTCGAAGGCGCCCTCGATATCGTGCAACCGGACGTCACTAAAGTGGGCGGTATCAGCGAGCAGCGCCGTATCGGCTGGATGGCGAATGACTTTGGCATCCAGTACATCGGTCACGGATGGAACACCGCCTTCGGGTTGGCGGCCGACCTCCAGCTCGCCGCGGCCTTTCCCAACACCGAACTCGTCGAATACATCGGCGGTTCGCCCTATGTAAATGACATTACCGTCGGCGGTTGGCAGCTGGATTCCAATGGTCTTTTGGATATTCCCGACAGGCCCGGGCTGGGCATAGAACTGGACCGGGATCGTATTGGAAAGTACACCGACGATCCCACCCCTCTATTCGTCCCATGACAGTTCGCGGTGAATGAACCCCGCCTAGCCATCGTCACGGGTGCCGCCCGCGGCATCGGTGCCGCCATCGCCACGCGGCTGGCGACAGACGGCGTCACCGTCATCCTCGCCGACATCGATCTGCCTGAAGCCAGCGCCGTTGCGCACGCCATTACGCGGTCAGGAGGCACGGCGGAGCTGGTTCATCTGGACATCGCGGACGCCGCAAGCGTCGCAGACTTCACGGCGTTGATCAAAGACCGCTTCAATCATTGCGATGTCCTAGTGAACAATGCCGCTATCCTGGATTCCACACCACTGTCTCATCTCGACATGGAACGATTTAGACACGTCCACTCCGTGAATCTGGACGGTGCTGTCTCTCTCACGCTGGCGCTTCTGCCGATGCTGCGCCGCTCCGCCAGCGCACGGATACTCAATATAGCTTCCATCATGGGACTGCGCGGCAGCCGCGATTCCCTGGCCTACTCAACGGCAAAGGGTGGCCTTGTCAATTTCACTCGATCTCTTGCTTGCGACTTGGCCGATGACAACATACTTGTCAACGCCATCGCCCCCGGTTTTATCGACACTCGCATGGCCTTGCAGCCGGATGGTTCGGGCCATGAGCACCAAACCGACTGGTTCAAGGACATTTACCTAAAGCACGGCCGCATTCCCTTGCGACGTCCCGGCACACCTGAGGACGTTGCGGCCGCGGCCGCGTTCTTCTGCTCTGATGATTGCCGCTACGTCACCGGACAGATACTGCTCGTGGACGGTGGCCTCTCCGCGACGTTCTAGCAGTAGTCGATATTTAGCCGTTGAGGAAAGAATGGAAAAGCTGATGTACGCGGTGTGGAGGCGGGATGATGAGTCGAACGACGCTTTGAACGGTCGACTGCTCGGTCTAGTGCGAGAGCAGCTTCTCGAACTCGGCGCCGAACGGCTCAAGATCAACGTCATCGACGAGCGCGTTGCCCATGCAGCTTTGTACACGCCCGCGCTACGACCTTCGCCTGTAACCCGCGAATTTCGGACAATTTCAACGTAATCTAGAAATTATACGAAGCGCTCCGCGCGACCTAAGTTCTTGATCGATCGGCGGTGTAGCTTGGCCTTCGGTTCAGCAATTCGGGGAAAACGACAGCCGTTTTTCGTTGCCCCAGAATTTTTCTGAGATAGATATTTATCTATATTGGGGCCATCGCCGTTCTGATGGCAACCGTGAAACACGAGCACGCAGCGCGTGCTATCCGAATTTCAGTGGTCCAAGGCGTTAACACCGAGGCCGACCACTTCCCGTAGCGCCCGTCGCCGTCCCTTTGTGGTCTTGCTGCGTTTGTTTTCGGACCACGTACATCCTCATTCGACATGCCTGGCCTGACTCTCCGGTAGATTCGCGACCAATCGATCAAGCCAATCATCGACCGTCGTGACGCACTGTCGAATCAATTCGCCCATCGCCGGGGGAATCTGTAGTGCAACTTCAGTAGGGTCGTGTTGGAGGCAGAAATATGAGAAGGCTGACATCGTGTCATAGGCATCAATCGCCACTAAGGGCAGCTTCATCGGTTTAGGCAAGCCATTGGCTGGACGAGCGGTCTTCCCTAGATTCGCCAGCTCCACAATGGAGGGTGGGGAAGGACTTTCCACGCGGGAGTTAAAGTCATCGGCAGGGACGGAAGCCACTCGTAGCGCGGTTTTGCGCTGATGCTCTGACAGTCCGGCATTATTGGCTGCGACAGTGCGCGTAAACTCAGGAGGATGCTTGCCTGCGTTTTTAGTCGGCCGCCCTCCGGGATGTGCTGGAATCTGCTTGAGCAGCTCACCGCATCGCCGTTGGGCTCGTGCCTGAATCCGAACAGCCATGACCCGCAGGCTGTCGTCTTTTGCTTGTCTCGCATAGCTGGCGAGAGCGGCGGCCTTGTCCGCCCAGCCTTTGCATTCGTCAATTCGAGCGCATTCGGCAATAGCCTTTTGTGCCGTTTCGTAGGCCATCGGCAGTTTGGCGTTAGATAGATCGGCGAGGGTGGGGAGAGTCGCTATGTTATTCATCGTCATGGCTCAATCCTTCGTCATCGAGACGGCGTTTCTTGATCAATACGTCGTTCCAGTCCTTCGCCGGAGCCGGGGGAATGCGGATCTCAAGCTTGAAGCGGCCTTGCAGCCGCTCCATGAGTTTCAGAGCAGCCGTCAGACCCGCCTCGTCACGATCTACGTACAAGCGCAGCGTCACCACATCTGGAGGCGGCTCAAAGCGAGAAAGGAGTGATGTGTTGAGGGCGGCCCATGTAGGGATACCATCTAGAAGTGATGCCGATATGGATGTCTCGATTCCCTCGGAAAGACCGAGAATGTCCCGGGCAGGCATCAGACGGACGGCGCAGCCTTTACGTCCAGTCATTGGGCCGAGCAGCTTTCGTGGATCGTGAGTCGCAAGCTTTTTCCCATCGCTTAGATAGGTGACATGGCAGGTAACCAGATCACCGTTGATATCAACGACATCGGCTAGCAGGCCCGGATATCGTCCAGTGCGCCGGCCGTCTTGGAAGTAGTCCAAGCAGACATGGGCCTGCAGCGTGCAGTCTTGAGGTAACGGCCACAGGCCGCGGCTTTTGAGATAGTTCACCGCATCGTCGCAGTCGCCGATCGCGCACCGACTCAGGCGCAGGCGCGTTACTCGGTCGGATGGCGCTGCAACCGTTACCTCGCGAGACGGGCCCAAGATGGTTGGCATGGCAGTCAAGTAAGCGGCGTCGGAGATGCCAGCTGCCTGCATCACCCGGTTGCGCGCTTCCCTGAATGGCCAGTCGTAAACGCGTTGTAGCAACCGGAAGCCGTCACCGGCGCCGCAGCCGTTGCAATAGTAGTCTCCACGCTGGCGCCTGTTGTCGAAACGATAGCGATCCGTGCCCCCGCAGGCAGGACATGGCCCGGGCTTGTCGCGCAGAGCAGCTGCAGGTATTCCGAGCTTGGCCAAAATCTGAGGCCAGCTCCCACCGATGCGGGCGTGAATGTCAGCGGCTTGCATCAAACGACCCTCGCTTTTGACTTGGCGAACTTGATAAACCGGTGTTTGATCCAGCCGGACACTTCGATGGATGGCGCGAAGGGTGGTAACTCCCAGTACGATTTCGGCATAACCAGTTCCCCGAACTTGAACTTATCCCGGGTCTGAACCCATGCCCACCATCGCCCGGAGTTAGGCTTTGCCGCCCATCGATCGGCCCGGTGCTGGGCATACCAACCACATGCCTCGCTATAAAAGGTTTTCACGCGAGCATCAGCCGGCGTCGGCCTGATCTCATCGTCGGTTATCTCCGCGAGATCGGCAGACTGGACTGTGATCGGCCTGGCTCTGGGCGGCAGCGTCCAGCCGCAGGAGGGGCAGCAGTTGCCCTCCTCGGAAGTCAGCCATAGCGTGCTGCACTCCGTGCAGGTACGTGGTCCTTCAGTGGTCGGAACCCGACTGTGAACTTTGAGGGTCTCGGCGTTGACGTTGCGCTTTGGATCGAGCGTCCATCCAAAATCAAACTGCGGCAGACCAAGTGTTTCAACCACGTGGCCATGGTCAATAAGGATGCATTCCGTTTTGCCGGACGATGCCCGTAATCCGCGGCCGACCTGCTGCAAGTACATCGTCAGAGAGCGGGTAGGACGAGCTAAGATGATGCACTCGACGCTTGGAATATCGATTCCGTAGCTCATCAGGAAGCAGTTCACAATGATTCGCGTGGCCCCGCTCTCCAGGCGGGCAATGACTTCCTCGCGTGCAGTCTCGTCGTCCGCGTCGGTGAGCATTTCCGCGGCAATACCTTGCCTGCAAAATTCGATAGTGAGCGCCGCGGCATGCGCCTTGTTGACGGCAAAGCACAGCGTTCGCTTCCCCGGCGCGATCCTCAGCCAGTTCGTAAGCACATCGCCGATCAGCTTCGGACGGGTAAAGACATGGCCCAGCGCCGACGTTGCGAAGTCGTTGTCGGCATCCTTCGGCAACGCCTGCAGCTCCGCCCGCGTGATTACTGGGGTATTGTAGATGCGAACGGGCACCAGCACGCCGGCTGCGGTTAGTTGTCGGATCGACGGCCCCAGAATGAGGTGGTCGAACACCGCGCCAATTGATTTGCCCGACTTTCTTGCCGGCGTTGCCGTGCACCCAATCCGCAATGCGGACGGATAGCTCCGCAAGATGTTCAGCCGTGTGTCCGCTGCGGCTAGATGTGCCTCGTCGAAAATCACAATGTCCGCCGAGGGCAGCGGCATACGTCGATCAGTGATTGCCCGTCGATGCAGGGTGTCCACGCTGGCGATTTGCACGCGCTCAGCGTGGTTGACCAATTGCGGGTACGGGGCGGCCAATACGCCGTGCGGTACTCCAAAGGTATCGAGGCGCTCATGCACCTGCAAGGTCAGGCGCGTGCGGGTGACTAGTACTAGGACACGCAGACCAGCCCGCGCGGCCGCGGCAATGACGGCCGCGATAACGTGAGTTTTACCGCCACCGGTCGGCAACTGCAGGAGGATACACATCAGCCCTGCGCAGTACGCCGATCGAAGCCGAGCAATCAGATCCAACTGATATGGACGGAGGCAGTCAGCTTCCGGAGGGAGAACGTCGAGCCAACCAGTCGGGAGCTGTTGCACCGAAACGGAAGGCTGGCCAGGAAAGGCGCCGGCTTGAATGAGCGCGTTCATGCGGCCACTCCCGTGCCAATCTCATCAGCCGCTATAGTCTCTACTTTATGCCTCTTAGCTAAACCCTCGCCCTGGTAGGCATTCCGAATAGATGTAGATGTAGATATAGGCGACCCGCTCAGCGACTCGTTGATCGATCGCCCCCCGATTCGCTGAGCGATCATGCCAACCTCCCGTCATCATTGGCCTGGGACGGTGTGCCCCATCGCTTTGCATTGGTTTTGTCGGCTCCGAGCCGGTGCAATTTGCTGAGTCTCGCTGATTCGGACCGGTGCTTCTCCAACCTAGGATTGCGGCGCACTCCATCGCTGCATAGGGGAAACTTGTCTTGGACGATCGACCAGAGTTTCCACTCGCTGGCCGATGCCCCGGTAAGTCGCTGCAGGGCAGAAGGATCGGCGGGGATGCTCCCCATTTCCCACTGGCAGTCGAGAAGTTCCCGGTAGATTCCGCGCGCAGTGAGAGGCCATCCCCGGGTCGAGGACATGAAGTTGGCAGGGAACCATGGCATCATCGGAAAGGACTTTTTAGATGCCGGTGCGATCCGTCCGACGATAGGTGCCAGCATCGGTTTCTTGCAGTCGCTCACTGTCGCAACCTCCTGCCCGGTAGAGTGCGCCACAACTCTTCTGCCACGCCGCGGTCGATTGATCCGGCTTTCTTAAGCTGCCAGATAGAGAGGCGAAGATGATTTGCGAACTGACTACGGAGCTGGTGCGGGCTACGCGCCCCGGTGTTTGTGTCGATGCGGACGACAACAAGAACAGCGTTGATCGTCAGGTTCATACGCGCCCACCTTTAACCTGGTCACTGGCGTCGAGGTAGGTGGTTGCAGCGTGATAGACCCGCGTCGACCAGTATGAAGCCGCACGGAATCCATCCGAGTGAAGCAGTCGCCCCTCCTGGGATCGAGGACCTCGGCATGCGGCCTCCACTTCGCTGCTCACGTGTTGACCAAATCGGTGACAGTCGCGGATACGTCTTTTGATCTTGCGCGCCGTCTTGAGCGGGGTGAGGAACGCGGTTTACGCCGGCCGGTGAGCCCAAGCCACCACCGTAAAAAGGGCGGCTCATGAATGATTGTCTTGCCACTGCGACTTTCAAAGACAGCTCTCGCCTCCTTGAGGCCATTAGTCTCACGATTTCGGAGCGCCCATTCCAACCGCTGCACGGTTAGCAGATTAGGATGCCGAGAAGAAAGTTCTCGTACACCAAACAGCTCTAATGTAGGGGGAATGGGTGGCAGCGGAGTAACCACCTTTTCATCCACAAGCAATAAATCGCTTCTTGAGTTCTTACCCGCTAAGGAAGAGGTTGCTCCTTTTGGGGTATTTCCACACACTGCGTTACGCCTCTCAGACATTTGCGCTCCCATTCACGACAGGACGCGATGCTACGCAATGTGGTTCTGGCCCTCAAAAGTGAAAAATCTTGCCTGTTTTCTATTTAACACTACTGCTTCGCCAGCGCTTCAATGCCTCGCTCGCCACAGCAACCACATCCCCCCTTTTTAAAGCACCAGACTTGGCGCGCCTCCCCGCTTTATCCAGGCATGAAATCAATAGTTGCGGGAATGACTGCTCTTCATGGTCCGCAGCAGAAAACTGCGGCTTCACGCCGATACCACTGAGGATATGACAAAGTTGCAGCGCGAGATGTACTTGTAGCTCAAATATTCCCGACGGGCGGCCGCGGGATCTTTTGGCTCTTTGCCAATGCTCCGGAACTGCAAGTGCCTTTGACGCACTAACGTGCAGAAGCCGCAAGTCCTGGCAGACTTGATTTATTTTTTGGCGTCTCTTCATCTGTAGAAAAGCAGTAGCTTTAGTGTTGGATCCACGGTTTATGTACTCGCCCGGTGCCCATAGCTTTGGTATTGCCTGCAGGCCGATGAGAGTGGCAGTCGCCTTCTCTGTCTCAAGTAATTTAATGAGAGCGTCCGCATGCTTCTGAATCTTTTCAAGTGCAGCACGAGTATGTTTGGATGAACTGACTGAGGTGTCCGACATCCGCGCAGCGAGGCGATAATCCAGTTGAGCACCACGTATGCGTTTTAGGAGTTCTTGGGCAGTCCTTTCTGTGCGAGGAAAGTGGTTCCCAAGAATTGAGCGGATCGTCGAGTCGTCAATTTGTGACAGAGACATACGGGGGGATTGCCTAAATCACTGAGTGTCCAGGCGGATCTGATCGACGGCAAATGCGTCCTTAGTACGGAGCATCACACGGGCAGCCGCTCGGCGACCTTGTGACGAGGTCTTGGGCCACAAGCACTATAGTCCTTTTGTTCTCGCCATTTTTTCGATCACGCTAACCTTATGTGATTGCGCCAGGTGAGAATATCGCTTCACCATAGACATGGTACGGTGCCCCAGAGTGTCCGCTATCTCAAGCAGGCTGGCGCCTTGTTGCGCAAGATAGCTTGCCGTCGTATGCCTCAAATCGTGAAAATGCATATCCTCGACACCCGCGGCTTTCAAAGCGGCGTACCAGTGTGAGTCGAAATGCAGATAAGGCCCGGGGAATCCGCTTGGCTGCTGAAAGACGTAGTCACTCTGCCCGTTTCCCTTGAGCTTCAATTCACGCAGCGCGGTGAGCGCCTTCCCCACGAGTGGGAGCACGCGCGGGTCGCCGTTCTTGGTTTCATGCACAACCGCCCGCGCGGCCTTTAGATCCACGTCCGCCCATTTCAAGTTGATAAGCTCGCCGCGGCGCGCACCGGTCGAAATCGCCAGTAGAATGAGCGTGTAAAGCACGGGCCATTCGGACTTGGTGGAAGCAATAAGTAGAGTCTCGCGCTCTTCGTCCGTCAGAAATCGAATGCGCCCCCGTGATTCTTTCTTCTTCGAGATGTCGTTCACTGGATTGCGATCGATCAGGCGCCATTCCCTCTTTACCACAGTGAACATATGGCTGAGGGTGGCGAGATAGCGATTCACGGTGGCGCCCGAACGCTTGTACTCCTTCGGCACAATCACTTCGCCGGTTCGTTTTTTCACCTGCGGCTTCGCACGCCTGTACGTGCCGGCCGCTAATTCATCGCGGGCTTCTGCCAGTTTGTCCGCTGTGATCTCGGCGAGAGTCTTGCCGGCGAATCTCTCCAGCCACCAATCAAGATGCAGTCCTGAATCCTTTTCCCGCTTGGTTCCTTTGACAAAATGTTCCCGGTATCGGGTAACGACTTCAGCAAAGGTCGTGCGCATGGCTTTCATGTGAGGAAAATTACGGCCTTCGCGGATAGCGGCTTCGACGCCATTTGCCCACCTCTCGGCGTCCTTCTTGTTCGGAAATGTTCTGCCCTGAGTTTCATGCCCCTTTACTCGCACTTGCGCGCGGTAGGTAACTTGGCCAGTTAGCGATGATTTGAGCTTCTGGATCGATGCCATTTCGTACCTCAGTGCATGCTGTGCAGCGATGAGTTAGTCGATGCACAGAAGGTGCACGAAATGATCGATAGATGGAAGTGCTATCTTGTCGATGGTCGGTTAAGCGCTTGTTTTAATGAGGAATGTGGTGCCGGCTGAGGGAATTGAACCCCCGACCAGCGGTTTACAAAACCGCTGCTCTACCGCTGAGCTAAGCCGGCAATCGAAGACTGGCGTGGAGTGGCGTATTGTACCCGCAAATGGCGGCGGGCGCAGGCGAAGATGAGGCGTATATGTCTGAACACCGGGCGACGATCAGTTGGAAGTGCACCAGTCCGGATTTCGTGAAGGGCAGGTACTCGCGGGAACACACTTGGACGTTCGACGGAGGAACGGTCGTGCCGGCTTCACCGTCCCCTTCGGTGGTTCCGATTCCCTGGTCCAATCCGGCGCATGTCGATCCGGAGGAGGCGTATGTGGCTGCGATTTCCAGCTGCCACATGCTCACCTTCCTGTATCTGGCCGGGAAGGAGGGTTTTCATATCGACAGTTATGATGACGAGGCCGTCGGTTCAATGGCCAAGAATGAACGGGGCGTGCCCTGGGTGAGTTTGGTAACGCTCCATCCCGCCATCGAGTATGGCGGAGCCAAGCGGCCGTCCGCGGACGACGAGGCACGCCTGCACCACGCAGCGCATGAGCAATGCTTCATTGCCCAGTCGATTAAAACAGAGGTCGTAGTCCAGCGGGGCTAAGCCGCGGCGCCCGCCGGCACGGGCGGGTGGAACACTGGCTGCTACCAGCAGTTCAAGCGTTAATCGCTAACGTTTGAATTGTAGGGAAACCGCCTTGGTCATGCCATCCAATCAGCCCTTGCCAGCCACCGGAACGACTCGGATGTGCCGTTCCGGCCGCGACGGGAAATCGGCATGCCGCTAACCAGCCTGGTGGTGAAGGGCGTAACCGGCCTGGCAGCGCGAGGCGCGTACGCCTTCCTGCGAAAAAAAACCGCGGCGAAAATCGGTGGCGCGGGCACCGGCGGGCCGGGAGTGGCGGAGCGGCTGGATCGATTGAGAGATTCGCTGGTGGCGGTCGCGCATGATTTGTCGCTGGCGGCGGCGAATCGGACCGAACTGGCAAAGATCGAACTGCGGGAGCAGCTCACCTACCTCGCCGAAACGGCCGTGTGGGGTGCCGTGTGCCTGGTGGCCGCGGGCGGCACGGTCTTGATGGGAGCGCTGGCTATCATCTTCTCCCACTGGAACACGCATCGCGTGCTGGCATCGGTGTTGGTCACGAGCGGCGTTTTCGTGATTGCCGCCTTCGCCGGCGTCATGGCTTATCTACGCCTACGAGCTCTCACTCATTCGCCGCCCCACTCGCTGCCGCATGGGATGCAGAAGCTGAACTCCCGCGGATCGGCCAGTCCCTCTAAAAGCCTTCCTCCCAGCGAATAAGTCCATCTCGTTCGAGATCCCTCGCCACGGCGGCCGGTGGCTCCCGGTATTCGGGGCTGGGTCACAGTTATTGCCACGCGTGAGCGGGAAATGTTGCGGGAATCCAGCGGATCCAGCAGCATGTCAGCCCATTCAAGCGAGGCACACCGGGCCGCCGTAACGCACAAGAGACGAACGGCGAGCGTCCTCGGCGATCCTGGATACCGTGAAATCAAATTCTGCCGCAACCGTTGCCATAGAGCAGGTCCGGAGGGCGTCTGCCACCGAGGCCTGGAGCCCCTGGCGTGCCGCCCGCGTGCGCCGCCTCCTGACGGGCATCGAGCACGGTGTTCCGTTCTATCGTGACCTATGGCGCGCAGCAGGTGTCGAGATTTCCCGCATTCGGGGTCCGGAGGATTTCGCCCGCTTGCCCGTCATCGACAAATCCGCGCTACTGGCGCGGCCGATCGACGACCGCGTCGACCCGCGAAATTCACACCGCCGGCT
>Ga0105240_10010785_pt1 | contig 12807 bp, 12 predicted proteins | sample KBSC54metaG_FD_80426 | JGI IMG/M metagenome (GOLD analysis project Ga0105240, IMG submission 80426) | Corn rhizosphere microbial communities from Kellogg Biological Station, Michigan, USA - KBS C5-4 metaG | ecosystem: Host-associated > Plants > Roots > Rhizosphere > Soil | place: Michigan, USA... | reverse complement strand
CGCGCCCGTCGATCACCGCGACGCAGATGCTCGACTCGATGGTGACCTCCTCGCGTCCGACACGGGCGGAGGTGGCGGACGTGTTCAACGCGATCCTCGACGGGACCGACGCGGTGATGCTCTCCCAGGAGACGGCGATCGGCGCATACCCGGTGGGGGCGGTGGCGATGATGTCGGCGGTCGCCGAGCAGGCCGAGGCGATGGCGCCCTACGAGCTCTGGAACACCTCGCGCGTGCGCCGCGCCGAAGCCGACCCGGCACACACCGTGGCGCACTCGCTTTGCTTGGCGGCGCGCGAACTGCACCTCGACGCGCTGATCGTTCCCACGCTCTCCGGACGCTCGGCGCGGCTCGTCTCCGCGCACCGCCCGACGGTGCCGATCTACGCCCTCTCCCCCGGTCGCGAGACGGTGCGCCGCTGCGGCCTGATGTGGGGAGTGCAGGCCTCCTCGATCCGCCGCCACGAGACCACCGAGGCGCTGATCGCCGACTCGGCCCGCCGCGTTGTCGAGCTGGGCTGGTGCAAGAGGGGCGCGCGAGTCGGGATCACCGCCGGGCTTCCGTCGGGGCGGCCGGGGACGACGTCGTTGATGCAGATTCAGGTGCTCTAGGCCGGACCGCGTCCCTGTAGTGGTCGGATGGATCCGACCGACGGCTCCTCAGCTCGCCCAGAGCGCTTGCAATGGGATCGCCCAGGTGCGCTCGCCGAAAGACAACGTGTTCGCCCCCGCGTAGAGGATCGCACCGCCCACCATGCGTTTGCCCACCTTCTCGCGCAGGTGACGCAGCCCCGCGAAGTCGCTTGCTCGTACCGTCGCGCTTGCCTTCACCTCCACGCCCACGATCTCCCCGGACGGACGCTCCACGATCACGTCCACCTCGCGACCGCCTTCGCGGTAATGCCAGAACGTGAGCGGCTCAGCAAACCACGCCGCCTGACGCTCGATCTCAGTAGCGACGAACGTCTCGAATATGGCGCCGGCGAAACCGTCGTCCTCCCGGATCCGAGATGTGTCAGCGCCCACGAGAGCGCCCAGCAGCCCGGTGTCCGATACGTACAGCTTCGGAGCCTTCACCTGCCTCTTCCCGAGGTTCACGTGCCACGGTCTGCGCACACGGACGAGGAACAGACGCTCCAGCACGTCCAGGTGACTCTTGACGGTCTTCCCATCGATCCCCACGTCGCGAGCCAGTGCGTCATAGCGCACCAGGCCACCGGAGCGGGCCGCCAACAAACGCAACAAGGTCCCAACCGACGAGTTGTCCCGCACACGCGATGCATCGCCAACATCCCGCTCGACGATCGAATCCACATAACTTGAGAAGAACATCGAGCGCGCTGTCGCGGGTCGCTCGCGTGCCTCTGGAAAACCTCCGGCGAGCAGCATCTCCGCATATTCGTGCCGGCCCACAGGCGCATCCGGCACAACAGGCGCCTCGCCCGCGAACAGTTGCGCCAAGAACCGCTCCCGGCGCCGCGCCAGCTCACCCTGACTGAGCGGCCACAGTGTCAGATAGTCAACCCGCCCCGGCAAGGCGTCGCTCACGGTTGGGATGCGACGGAGATTCGCCGAGCCGGTGATCAGGAACTGACCTGGCCTGGTGTCTCTGTCCACCCGCGACTTGATCGCCAACAGCAGCTCCGGAACACGCTGAATCTCGTCGATGACCGTGCACTGCCCACGGCCCGCCAGAAAGCCGGCGGGGTCGCCCGCGGCCAGCGAGCGCACAGGATCGTCGTCCAGCGAGAGGTAGTCGGCCGACAACCGCTCATGCGCGAGACGACGCACCAGCGTGCTCTTCCCCGCCTGACGCGGACCCAGCAACGCCACCACACGGGCGAACTGCATCTCAAATGCCACCGCGTCGGTCACGTTTCGATCGATGTACTGCACCATCACTCCTACTACCTCGGAGAAAGCGCTCTGCTAACTCGGAGTTTAGCTGATGCTAAGTCGGAATAACAAGCGCGCCAGCCACGCTCCGTTTACTAACGGCCGGTTGCGCCAATAGCGGTACGCCCGTAGAACTCTTCCTCTTCGCGGCCCAGCTCCGTTACCGCCGGCTCGCCGTACATCCACTCGCGGGCGATCCGGTGCCAGTTGGCGCGTGCATGCATCTGCGAGAGGACCGCGAGCGTGAGCATCTCGGTGCGACGGCCGATCAGATGCTCGGGCTGCATCGTCTGGTGGCGCATCTCCCGAAAATGGCTGGAGCGGGGGTCCGAGCTCTCGATCATCACCTCGGTGGCGATCTCCGGCGTGAGCTGCACCTCTTCGTCGGCGGTCGTATACCACCAGATCGCGTCCTCGACGAAGGCGAGCAGGTGGTCGGGGTCGACCCGTTCTGGTTCGGGCAGAAAGCCCGCTTCGTCGAGCAGTCGGTGCACCTCCTGGGCGTCACCCACGGTCACGGCGCGCTGGCAGGCCAGCTCCAGTTCCACCGGCCGCGTCTCGATGCGCTTGTACAGGCCGAAGTCCAGGAACGCGACACGGCCGTCCGCGAGCAGCATGAAGTTGCCTGGGTGCGGGTCGCCTGAGAATTCGCGGTGGCGGTAGAGGCAGCCGAGATAGAAGCGGAAGACGATCTCGCCGATACGATCACGCTCGGCCTGCCCTCGCTGCTTGATCGTCTCGAAGCCGACGCCCTCGACGAACTCGGTCACAAGCACCCGCTCGCGCGAGAGCGACGTCACCACCTCGGGGACCGCGATGAACGGGTGACCGGCGAAGATGCGAGCGAGCGAGCGCTGGTTCTGGGCCTCCAGCTCGTAGTCGAGCTCCTCGACGATCCGCTCGCGGATCTCCTTGGCCAAGGCCTTGACATCGAGCGCGGGGGTCATCCGCTTCATCAGGCGCAGGATCATGTCCAGGTTTTGCATGTCCGAGCGGACCGCGCTCGCCACACCGGGGTACTGCACCTTGACGGCCACGCGGCGGCCACCCTCGCGCAGCGTCGCGCGGTAGACCTGCCCGATCGAGGCGGCCGCTATCGGCTCCTGCTCAAAATCGCTGAAGACAGAGCCGATCTCCTCTTCTAGGTCGTCCTCGATCACTCGACGCATCTGCTTGAAGGACACGGTCGGCGCGGCGTCGCGCAGCTTGGCCAGCTCGCGCTGGAACTCCTCGCGGTGCTCCTCGGGGACGAGGCCGACATCCAGGAAGGACATCACCTGGCCGAGCTTCATCGCAGCTCCCTTCATCGTCCCCAACACGGCGACGATCTGCTTGGCCGTTTCCAGCTGCCGGCGCGCGCTGGCCTCCCGCGCGCTCTGCTCGTCGCGCGTGAGGTTGACCGCGCGCGTGCCGAACTGCTTGACGGCCTCCTTGGCCGCCAGGCTGCCCACGGTCGCCGTGCGGCGCACCCTCGATGTCGGAATCCGCTCCTGCGCCACCCTTTTGATTCTAGGTGCGCTCGCCTAACGGGGAGCGACGGGCACCTGGGAGGAGGGCGATCACCTGCGCTCGTGTGGCGGGGAGCCAGATGAGCGCAAGCAGCCGTTACGTCTCGACGCGGCTGCCCGGGACGATGTCATCCCGGCCGTCAAACCAGCGGATCCACGCCTTCTTGCCGCCGTCGTAGTCATCGCCGAGCAGAACCAGCGTGGCCGGCTCGCCCAGCGCGGTACAGAGCGCGTCTCCCTCCTCGTCGAGGCCGCGCCACACGCGGATGAAGGCGTTGTGCTCCCACTCGCGCCCGACCGTCGTGGCGTCGGTGTGACCGGGATAGACGATCGTGTCGGGGGGCAGCTCCATCAGCGTGCCCATGATCGAGTCGCGCAGATCGGTGTAGGTGGTGTGGCCAGGCGCGCGCACGCCCCCGACCGAGCCCTTGAACAGGGTGTCGCCCGTGAAGACCGCGGCCTCCTCGGCGCCGTCGTACCCACCCGGTCCGGCGCCGACCCCGAGGCGGCCGCCCCGGCTGGGCGGGGAGACGAGCAGCGACAGCATGCCGGCCGTATGTCCAGGAGTGCGCAGCGGCCGCACCTCCAGCTCGCCGAAGATGAGCGTCTCCCCCGCCTCCAGCGGCTGCACCTCCAGCTCGTCGGGCATCGCCCCGGAAGAGAGCAACGCAGCGAATTCAAGCGGATGAATCATCACCTTCATACGGGGCCAGCGCTCCAGCAGCGCGCCGGCCTCGCTGACGTGATCGAAGTGATGGTGTGTGAGCAGCACATGCGTCGGCTCGATCGCGAGCCGCTCGGCAGCGTCGATCAGCGACTTGACCGGCCCACCGGCATCAACGAAGAAACCCGGCCCGCCGTGGCCGTCGGCGACGAGATAGGTGTTCGACACGAACTGCGGATGCAGCGAGCGCTCGACGATCACAGCCAGATCCTTGCAGGTGTTTGAGCTACAGGCTAGGTCCCGAGCAGATGCTGCAGGACCACGGCGACCGCAACCGCGACTGACACCCAGCTCAACCACCGCGATCGAGCACCATTTGCGGCAGGCGGATTGCCCTCGTGCCACCGGCGCCGAGCATCGATCAGCCAGTCGAGAAGTTCCTCGAGGAAGGCAACCCATGCCCGTATCCCGGCGGATGGGCCGGAGCCGCCCACGGTCTCGAACGGGTAATCATTCCGTCCTGAGGGACGCGTACAATTCGACACAATTATGGACGGTACCAGAGCTTGCAATCTCATGCAAATGACAACTTGTCGCCCCGGCTGCGCGAACGTTTGTGATCTCCCCATACGCGCGAACGCGAGCTTACGACATGAGTGACATTGAGGTCTTCGCACGCAACGTGATGCAGGCGCGAATCCGCCGTCGGCTGACGCAGAGCCAACTCGGCGCTCTCTCCGGCATTCATTTCACCGAGATATCGCGGATCGAGCGCGGTCTTCGCGACCCCCGACTGACCACATTGATCCGTCTCGCGCGAGCGCTCAAACTGCGCCCGGCACGACTACTGGACGACATCTAGCCCACTCGGCAGCCGGAAAGCTTACGATGCCGCCATGCCCCTGATCCACACCTGCTACCGCATCACCGACATCGACCGCTCGATCGCCTTCTACAACGCGCTCGGCTTCGATGAGATCGGCCGCATCCCGATCGGCGAAGAGGCGATCAACGTGTTCATGAACCAGCCCGGCGACGGCGACATGCCGCGCCTGGAGCTGACCTACAACTTCGGCGTGGACTCCTACGAGATGGGCACCGGCTACGGTCACATCGCAATCACGAGCCCCGACCTCGACGCGACGCTCGCCAAGCTCGCTGAGCAGGGCATCGAGCCGGAGAAGCCTCCCTACAGCGTGCGCGAGGGCGGCTCGCGGCTCGTGTTCGTCAGAGATCCCGACGGCTACCGGATCGAGATCATCGAGCAGTCCTGAGTGGCTGGCTGAACAAGAGGCAGTAACTACTGATGCCGAAGCGCGCATCATGCGTAAGAGTCGACCGATCCGGATGTTCATCCAAATGAGGAGAGTGTGATGGCACCCCTGATTGGCAAGCGTTTTGAGAACGCAGACGAGGTTCGCAAGTTCACCGACGGCATGGGTCAGGTCGAGATCGTCGATCTGAACGGGAATGCCGTCGGTCGCGGGACTTTCCAGCCGGGCTGGCGTTGGTCTACCAACGTAAAGCCGATCGTGGGCACTGACTCCTGCCAGGTCAGCCATATCGGCTATGTACAGCAGGGCCGCATGGCGGTGAAGATGGACGACGGCTCAGAGCGCGAGTTCGGCCCCGGCGACACCTTCGACATGCCGCCCGGCCACGACGCCTGGATCGTCGGCGATGAGCCGTGCGTACTGCTGGATTTCGGCGGCTTGAAGGGCTACGCGCAGGCCAGTTGATCTAGCGAGCGTAGATCGCGGGTCGATATCGTTGCTCATTTGCCATGGCTCCACGCGCCAGCCGCCTGAGTAGCTTGCGCTCATCCATTCCCAGAACGCTGGTCCCGGGGGGCGACGATTCTCACGCAGATGCCGTGCCTATAGTGACCTCCTCGTGGAACTCGGCCTTGCCACCTTCGCCGATGTAGCCCCCGGCGCGCCCTCTGCTCGCGTGGCGCAACGCCTGCACGAGCTGCTCGAGGAGATCGAGCTGGCCGACCGGCTTGGGCTCGACGTGTTCGGGCTCGGCGAGCACCATCGGCGCGATTACGCCGTTTCCGCTCCAACCGTCGCGCTCGCCGCCGCCGCCGCTCGCACCGAAAAGATCCGACTCTCCACCGCAGTCACCGTGCTCAGCTCCGCCGATCCCGTGACCGTCTTCGAGGAGTTCGCCACGCTCGACCTGCTCTCGAATGGGCGAGCCGAGATCATGGCCGGGCGCGGGTCGTTCACCGAGTCCTTTCCGCTGTACGGGTATGACCTCGAGGACTACGACGAGCTGTTCGCCGAGAAACTCGACCTGCTGCTGGCGCTGCGCTCATCAGAGAAAGTGACCTGGTCGGGCAAACACCGTGCCGCCTTGTACGAGGCGGAGGTACACCCCCGACCGCTGCAACAGCCGCTCCCCGTCTGGATCGCCGTCGGCGGCACGCCCAACTCCGTTGCCCGCGCCGGCGTGCTCGGTCTGCCGCTGATGATCGCGATCATCGGCGGCCCGCCCGCCCGCTTCGCGCCGCTGGTGGAGCTCTACCGCGAGGCCGTGGGCCACACTGACGTCGACACCTCGCGGGCCGCGGTCGGCATTAACTCGCACATGTACATGGCCGACAGCGCCGGGCGCGCGCGCGACGAGTTCTTCGGCCCCTACTCGCAGATGATGAATCGGATCGGGCGCGAGCGCGGCTGGCCGCCGATGAGCCGGGCACAGTTCGAGGCCGGCTGCGAACCCGACGGCCACCTGCTCGTGGGCACGCCGGATGAGGTGACCACCAAGATCCTCGCCCAGCACAAGCTGTTCGCCCACGACCGTTTTCTCGGCCACATCAGCGTCGGCGTGCTGCCGCACGAGCGCGCGCTGCACGCCACCGAGCTGTTCGCCACCGAGGTAGCCCCTGCGGTCCGTGCGGCGATCGCCGGCAAGGCGGGCGGCGTTACGCTTTCGGCAAGCGATGTCTGACGCCGGCAAGATCGCCAAGAACCTCGAGCGCTTCGCGCAGGCCGTGGCCGCACACGACCGCGAGAACCCGACGCACACCGCCTGGGGCATCGGCCTGGCCCACTTCGATCTGGACCGGCTCGGCTTGGAGGAGGGCGAGGAGATCCTCCCCGGCATCACGATCCACGCCGACGGCGGCCAGAGCGCCAACTTCAGGGTCCTGTGCGACGGCCAGCACGACGAGGGCGCGGTCGAGAGCGAGGAGGAGGTCGTCGAGGCCGTCTCCACGCAGGCGGTGCCGGTCGGCCCGCCCGCACCAGGGCCGACCCGCGAGGTTTGAACGCCCGCTCGCAGCGCGAAAGCGTGCGGCTAGCGCAAAACTAGCTGCACCGAACAACCGGCTCCGGCACACCTGCCCGCGTCGCGATCATCGCCACCAAGCGCTCGATCGTCGGGCACTCGATGCCGTGCCGCGCCGCCGCGCGCAAGACCGCGCCGGGAATCGCGTCCAACTCCGGCGGACGGCCCGCCGCGATATCGCGTTGCATCGAGCTGCCGAGCGTGTCGTGCGCCGCCGTCAGTTCGCCGAGCGGGTCGCCCGCCGGGATCTCCGCGCCCTCCGCATGAGCGACCGCGCAGCCCTCCTCGATCGCGCTCACCAGCTCGGAGCGGAGCTCGGGGGTCGAGCGGATCTCGCCTAGCAACTTGTCGAAGGCGCTGGTCGTGCAGGCCAGCGCGTTCAGGCGCACCAACTTCGACCACATCACCTGCGGCTCGGACTCGCACACGCGCGCCGGCACGCCGGCGCCCGAGAGCACCGTGGCGAGATCCTCCATCGGTGCGCGCATCGCCGGGTCGTGCGAGGCCATGTCGATGCGCAGAAACTGGCTCGTGTGCACGACCACCCCGGGCTCAGGGCGGTCGGCCTCGATGCGGATCGTGCCGGCCACGACCGCTGAATCGCCAAAGCGCTCACGCAATGTGACCAGGTGGTCGAGACCGTTCAGCAGCGGCAGCACCAACCGCGGCTGTGAGCGCACCCGCTCCAACGCCTGCGCCAGCCCCGCCGCCTTGGTGGCGACGATCAGAGCGTCAACCGGCTCCTCCAAGCTCTCGGCCGTGTGCGGATGGGCGGTGAAGTCGCCAAGTACGACGCTTGTTACGCGCAGACCCTGGGACTGGATGACGCGAGCCGTTGAATCTCTGGCAAGCACGACGACAGGCCCGCCCTCCCGCGCCAGCGCACCCGCGACGAGGCCACCCACGCCCCCCGGGCCGAGCACCGCGATGTTCACGACAGAGGGTCCACGAGCACGCCCGGGTTCATCACGCCCGCCGGATCGACAGCCGCCTTCGCTCCGCGCAAGGCCGCCGCGAACACATCCGGGCGCTGCTGGTCATACCAGGGGCGGTGATCGCGCCCGACCGCGTGGTGGTGGGTGATCGTTGCGCCCTCGGCGATCAGCGCCTCTGAGACCGCCGCCTTGATGGCCGCCCACTGCTCGACCTCCTCGCCGCGCCGCGCCGGCGCCAGCACCGTGTAGTACGGGGCCGGGCCGTCGGGGTAGACGTGCGTGAACCGACACGACACCCGCGCCGCGCCCGCGACGCCGTCGGCGGTTGCATGCGCGGCGGCGATCACCCGCTCGTGCAGCGCTCCGAAGCGTTCCCAGGTGATCGCCGTCTCGAACGTCTCCGAGAGCACGCCGATCGCCACGAACGTGTCGCGCAGGTAGGGCGCGCGCAGAAACGCTTCGCGCCAGGCCCCCATGCTGCTCGCCTCGCCCCCGCCCGCCGCGGCGCCCGGCGTCGATCCGCTGCCACCCCCGGCGCGCTCGCGCGAGCCGCTCACGCGCCGCTCGCCGACGGCGCCCCCATGCTCCGCACAGATCGCAAGCGCGCGGTCCAGCAGCGCGGTCACCTCGTGGTCAAAGGACTCGAAGCCGAGCACGAGCAGCGCGAACGAGCCGTCGCCGGAGAACGTCAACAATGCCTCGGAGGGGTCGATCAGGCGGCAGTTGCTCGGGTGCAATCCCGACTGCCCGAGCGCGCGCACGCACTCGGCGCCGGCCATGAACGTCCCGAAGCGCACGCCCGCCGAGGCGCGATGCGTGGGCCGCGGCTGCACCCGTACCCACGCCTCGGTCATCACCCCGAGGCTGCCCTCCGAGCCAACCAGCATCCGATCGGGCGAGGGACCCGCGCCCGAGCCGGGCAGGCGCCGCGACTCCCACTCGCCAACTGGCGTGATCGCGCGCACGGACTCGACGAAGTCCTCGATGTGCGTCCACACCGTCGCGAAGTGCCCGGCCGCTCGCGTGGCGATCCAGCCGCCGAGCGTGGAGAGCTCGAACGACTGCGGGAAGTGACGCAGCGTCAGCCCGTGCTCGGCCAGCTGTGACTCCAGGCCGGGGCCGGTCGCACCACCCTGAATGCGCGCCGCACGCGAAACCTCGTCCACCTCCAGGACACGATCTAGCAAGGACAGGTCAAGCGAGACAACCCCCGCATACGCCGATCCGACCCGCGGCTCGACGCCCCCCACCACGCTCGTGCCACCCCCGTACGGCACCACCGCAACGCGCTCGGCCACGCACCACTCCAATACCCGCTCGACGTCGGCCTCCGCACGGGGGTAGGCGACGAAGTCAGGGGGGTGCTCGAAATGGCCGCGGAAGCCCTTCACCACATCCGAATAGGACTTGCCGAGCGCATGCGACGCGCGAGCGTGCACGTCGGCGCCGCAGATCTCGCTCAGCGAGGCGGGCGCGGCCACGCGCGGCGCCCGCAGCTCGACCGCGCCAAGCGCCACCGGCTCCTCGACTTCTCCCAATGGGAAGCCAAGGTGCTCGGCCAGCCCCCCCGCGGCCGCGCGGACCTCCGCCGGCGGGACCTGCTCGTCCTCGTAACCCCAGCCCCAGTGCTTGCGTCGCCGCGCGCTCACGATCAGCGAGTCTATGCGCCGGCCAGCGCCGGCGCTTGTGTTGACGCGGCTTCACGCGGCTTCACCTTGACGCGGCTTCACGCTGCTTCACCTATTCGCGCGCGCGGAGCACTAGCCTGTAGATAGATGGCCGCGACCCCACAGCCAACCGTCGAGGAGGGGCCCGAGATCCTCGCGCGCGGGCCCTGGGAGCTCGATCGCGTGCGGACGAAATGGCTCGCCGAGCACTTCGAGCCCTCCACCGAGCACACGCGCGCGGCCGACGACGCGATCGCCGCTCTCGCCCAGCGCGGCTCTCCAAGCCACGACGGGCTGGCGGCGCGGCTGGTCAGCTACAAGGACGGGGCCGAAGGGATCGAGATGGAGATGCAGCCGCTGCGCTGGGCATTGCGGCTGGTGAACGGCGACGCGTCCTCGAGCATGGCGGCGCTGTGCGTGACGCGCTCCGCCGACGGGTGCTGGCTGGCCGGCAAACGCGCCGCCTGGCTGTCCTCGTGGGCCGGGCGCTGGGCGCTCGGCGCCGGCGGCGCGGTCGACCTCGGCGAGAACCCCGCCGACACGCTGGTCCGCGAGCTGCACGAGGAGTGGGCGGTGACGCCCACACGGGTGCGCGGCGAGGCGCTTGTGCGCCTGCCCCACCGCCTGGTGATGTTCGTCGGGCAGGCATGGCTGCCCGAGGGCGCCGAGGTCACCCCCGACCACGAGCACGACCAGTACGCCTGGTGGCCGGCGGAGATCGACCAGTGGCCGGCAGAGGCCGAGGAGCCCCTGCGCAGAATGGCGCACTGGCTGTCCCAGTGAGCGCCCTCAGGGGCACACCCAGAGGGCGCAGGGCAGGCGAGCCGGCGCATGACGCCCCCGTCCCCATCGGCGACGCGCCGGGCCCGGGCGCCCACGCCGCCGCACGCGTCTCGCCCGCGTTCACGCGGCTGAAGTGGACCTCGTTCTTTCATTCGTGCGTGTACTTGTCGCTACTGCTGTGCGCGTTTGCCTTTGGCAAACCGCAGCCAGAGACATTCGCGCTGGGGATGACGCACGGCCTGCTCTGGATCGGCATGTCGCTTGCGTGCATCGCCGCCGCGCGCATGCGGATCGTGTCTCTGCGCCTGGCGGTTGCGGTCGCCGTGCTCGGCGGGATCGGGCCGTTCTTCGGCAGCTACGAGTTCCTGCGAGAGCAGCGCGGGCGCAAAGACCGTTAAGACATGTGAAGGCTTTTAGAACCACGCCCCCTGTCTGAGTTTAGGGAGCGGCGCGCGCTAGAGTGGAGGTCTAGATGCCCCCCGGCACGACGACCACCGAGACAATCGACGTCGTGACCCCAGCAGCAGGCGAGTCGGTCACCGAGGGAACGATCCTCGAATGGCACGCGAAGGTGGGCGACTTCGTCAAGGTCGACGACACGATCGTGGAGATATCCACCGACAAGGTGGACGTCGAGCTGCCGTCTCCCGCCAGCGGGACGGTCACAGAGATACTTGCGCAGGAGGGGGACACCGTCGGCGTCGGCCAAGTGATCGCGAGGCTGGCCGTCGGAGACGATGCGGCAGGCAGCGTCCCTTCTCACAGCGCCGATACGTCAGACTCACCCGCCGACGGCGAGGCTGCTCCCGCCGCATCCAGCGACGTCTCTACGTCGGCCGTGACACCGCCCGCGAGCGCGGATGGCGCCGCGGCTCCCGACGGAGCGGCCACAGTGCCCGACGGAACCCGCGTCTCCCCTGTCGCCGCCCGCGCGGCCGCGGCCGAGGGGGTTGACCTGACGGGCATCGCCGGCAGCGGGCCCCGCGGGCGGATCCTCAAGTCCGACGTGCTCGACGCGAGCGGTAATGGCGCCCCCGGCGCAAACGGGGCCGGCACCGCAGTCACCGAGCCGGCGGGGGAGCGGACACTGCTCAGGGGCGGCGCCGCGATGCTCGCGCGCTACATGGACGAGTCGCGCTCGATCCCCACCGCCACGAGCTTCAGGACCATGACCGTGACGGCGCTCGAGGGTCGCCGGCGCGAGCTGAAGGACGCCGGCATGCGAGTCTCGTTCACCCACCTGATCGCCTACGCGATCGCCCAAGCCGCCAGCGAGATGGACGTGATGACCCATCATTTCGCCGAGGACGGCGGCAAGCCCTACCGCGTCAGCGACGGGCAGGTGAACCTCGGACTCGCCGTCGACGTGGAAAAGAAGGACGGCTCGCGCACGCTGATGGTGCCTGTCATCCGCGGCGCTGGGGAGCTTTCTTTCGCGGACTTCCTCGCCGCCTACGACGCGCTGGTCGAGAAGGCGCGCACGAACACGCTGACAGCGGATGACCTCGCCGGCGCCAACATCACGCTCACCAACCCGGGCGGGATCGGCACCGTCGCCTCGGTGCCGCGGCTGATGAGCGGGCAGGGCACGATCGTCGCCACCGGCTCGATCGCCTACCCAGTCGGCCTTGGCGCCGTCGGTGCGCAGATCGGGGCCGAGAAGGTGATGACGATGACATCGACCTACGACCACCGCGTCATCCAGGGCGCGGAGTCGGGACGCTTTTTGGCTCTGATCGAGCAGCGACTGCAGGGGGCGGACGAGTTCTACGAGAGCGTGTTCGCCTCGCTTGGCGTGCAGCCGAGCGCGACTCCTCTCGCCGCTCCCGCCGCAGTCGCCGTGGCCGCTCCCACCGTCGGGCCCACTAGCGCCGTGCCCGACGAGACGATGCTGCAGGCCGTGCAGGCCGCGAGCACGCTCGTGCACCGCTTCCGCAGTCATGGGCATCTGGCGGCGCGGCTTGACCCGCTCGGCTCAGAGCCCGAGGGGGAGCCGCAGCTCGACCCCGATGTGCAGGGGCTGACGCCGCAGCTGATGGCGCAGATACCCGCGCACATCCT
>Ga0105240_10010778_pt1 | contig 12813 bp, 11 predicted proteins | sample KBSC54metaG_FD_80426 | JGI IMG/M metagenome (GOLD analysis project Ga0105240, IMG submission 80426) | Corn rhizosphere microbial communities from Kellogg Biological Station, Michigan, USA - KBS C5-4 metaG | ecosystem: Host-associated > Plants > Roots > Rhizosphere > Soil | place: Michigan, USA... | reverse complement strand
GTCGACCTGCTCGAGCTCACGGCCGACTCGCGCATCCGACCGGGACCTGACGGGCCGACTCCGCGTTCCTAGTTCGGGTAGACTCGGTGGGCTTGCGGTGGCTGACATCGCGGTTAAAACATTGACATGTCAGGATTCGTCGAGACTCTGGATTCATATCGAAGCGGGACGCTGTCCAGAGACGAGCTGCTTGCCGAAATAGAACGACAACTGGCAGCAGGTGGTGCCGACCCCGGCGCCCTGCTCGCTGCATTGAACAACGAGCAGGCGCGGGAGCGCCTGCCCGGCAACATCCACATTGAAATCGTGCGCAAGCTGCTGCGTCGCCGCGATACGCCGCTGGATTTGAAGGCTTTGCGGGCGCCGAAAATTGTTGCGCTTCAGCTACACGATGACGATGCGGCCACGGTGCTCGTGGACAACACGCAGAGCCGCCCGCAACCCGCCCCACCACCGCCGCGGCGCAAGTCCTTCATCTCTGTTGGAACGGTGTTGCACAACCGGTTCCGGCTGATTGAGCCCATCGGCGAAGGTGGCATGAGCACCGTGTACAAGGCCATCGACCTGCGCAAGGTCGAGGCCCGCGCGAGCGAAACGCACGTGGCCGTCAAACTCCTGACCGTACCGCTGAGTGATTTCACCGAGTCGCTCGCCGTGCTGCAGGGAGAGGCCCACAAGCTGCAATCACTGCCGCATCCGAACATTGTCCGCGTCATCGACTGCGACCGGGACGGCCGGATCGTGTTCATGACCATGGAGTACCTGAGCGGCGAATCGCTCAAGCGCAAGCTGGCTACCACGGAGCAGAAGGGACTGCCGGCCAAAGAGGCCATTGATATTGTCAAATCGATCGCCGGCGGCCTCGCCTTTGCCCATCGCAACGGCATCATCCATGGCGATCTGAAGCCGGGCAATGTGTTGGTGACCGACAGCGGCGAGGTCAAGATCATTGATTTCGGCATCGCTCGTCTCATGACGCGGCATCCGCGGGCTGCGGGTGTCCATGGCGATGAGCGCCCGCGACTGAGCGCGTTGACGCCGCCCTACGCGAGTCCCGAGATGCTGGAGAACGCGCCGCCGGATCCGCGCGATGATATTTATGCGCTCGCCTGTATTGCACATGAGTTGTTGACGGGACGGCATCCCTTCGATCGGATGGTGGCGAACGATGCGCGCGACAGCGGCCTGAAGCTGGTGCGCCGTGCCTCGCTGTCCGCCGCGCAATTTCGAGCCATCGCCCACGGACTGGAATTCGATCGCGACAACCGCACGCCCGGTGTCGAGAAATTCATGGAGGAATTTACGGCGGGCACCGGTATATCCCGCTCGCAACTGGCCGGCATCGTGGGCATCGGAGTGCTGGCGGTGTTGGTGGGCGTATATCTCCTGGCCCACCGGCAGATCGAGCACTGGCTGGCGGTGAATCGCGGTGCGGCGATTCCGATACCGACGCAGGGCGAAGTCTTTCGTGACTGCCCGACGTGCCCGTTGATGAAAGCGTTGCCGCCGGGGCAGTTTGTGCAAGGCGCTGCGCAGGCCGATGCCTCGCCTCTGGAATTGCCCCGTCACCGGGTCAACATCACCTACCCGGTCGGCATGGGGGTATACGAAATTACCGTGGGTGAGTTCAGGGAGTTCACCCAGGCCACCCACCACAAGGCCGCGGGCTGTCAGGTGTATGACGGCAAGTGGCAGGACAACCCCGAGCTCAGTTGGAACAACGCGGGGTTTACACAGACTTCGCTGCACCCGGTCGCGTGCGTGTCATGGCGGGATGCGCGCGATTTTGCTGCGTGGTTGTCGCAGAAGACCGGCCAGAAATATCGGCTGCCCACCGAATCAGAATGGGAATACGCCGCTCGCGCCGGTTCGGCGGACGCCCGTCCCTGGAAAGACAAGATCGAGGGCGCCTGCACCGAAGCCAATGTCGCCGACCAGGCCGCGGGCCAACAATACCCCGGTTGGAAGGTTCACCCGTGCAGTGACGGCTATGTCTACACCGCCCCGGTCGGCTCGTTCCAACCGAATGCGTTTGGCCTGTATGACATGCTGGGCAACGTTTTCGAGTGGGTGCAGGATTGCTGGCATCCGGACTATCGCGGTGCCCCGGGCAATGGCTCAGCGTGGATGGCCAACGGCGATTGCAGCCAACATAACTTGCGAGGCGGGTCCTGGTTCACGGCCCCGCCCCTGGTCAGCACCTCGGCACGCAACCGCTTCGAGGACTCGTACCGCAGCAACAGCATTGGATTCAGGCTGGTGAGGGAAATAACCCAATGACCATTTCGCGGGTGCCGGCGCTGCTGGCCGTTGCGCTGGTTCTGCCGTTGGCGACAGGTTGTGTCAGCCGCCGGGCGCCCACGGTTGCCCATGTGCATATCGGACATGCCATCACGGGCGTACACGTTACGCCGAACAAGGAAGGTTACATCGTTAGTGCCGAGCGCCGAGCGAAGGAAACCGTCGACTACACGGCGAAGGCAGCCGCTTCGCATGACCTCGCTGAAATCAAGCGCGACATCGCGCTGGCCGCCCAGGCCACCAACGCGGATGACACCTTCGGTGTGAAGGAATCCGTGGTGATGGCGGTCAATCACATCACCTTTGCGGCTACCTCTGATGATGCGACGTTGAACGTGCAGAAGGCAGCGCCCGTCTTTGCGTCGGATTCGGCGCGGGTGATCGAGCGATGTGACCTGATTGGGCTCCTGGGTAAGGACGTGCAGGCGAGCACGTCGGAGAAGGAAGCCTCCCTGTTGGTGGGAGAAATTGCCAAGCTCGCGCAGGCGAATGTCACCGGCGATGACTCCAATGGGGACGGTGTTGTGGGATCGGTGCCGTCGGAGTACGGTTTGGTGCAGCTGCGCAAGGAGCTGGAGGACATGATCGCCCGGGAGAAGCCGCCTTATGTCACGGTGGATCAGTGGTACCTGTTCAACCTCGTGCGCTTGCCCAACGGCAAGTGGGTGTTCGACAAGTTTGGGCGCGGCGGCAATATTGAGGGTTACAAGTAAGGAATGAATGGTCGCCTGGCAGTCGTTGTGTGTGTCGGGGCGGGCTTCATTTTTCCCCACGTCCAACCCGTTGCCGCTCAGGCGGACGTTCATGCGCGCGCCATTGCGCGGGCGTCCTGTCAAAGCGGGAAACACTCCGATGCCGTCGTCGATGCCAGATCCGCGGTCGAACGGAACCCAGACGACCTCGGCCCCCGCATGCGGCTGGCCGATGCGCTGGTGGACGAGGGTTGCTACCAGGAAGCCATGGAGATCCTCGAGGCGGCCCAGGAAAGCTTCCCTCGCAGCGCGGAGCTCAGCGGCAAACTGCGGAATGTCCGCAGTCTCGTCACTGAACAAACGTACATCGAGGGACTCACGCAAGCTGCAGAGAGCGCGAAGCTCGCGCGCAACCAGCTTCGCTGCACGAAGTTAAGTGACATCACTGCCTGCGAAGACGCCTTGCGCGCCAAGCCCGACGATGTGGCGCTTCTGACAGCCAAGGGCGACGCCCTGATGCAGGCCAACCGCCCCGCCGACGCGGTTACGGCCTACCACCACGTGTCGACGTTGAAGCCCGGCGACGATGCCATCAAATCCAAGCTGGCTAACGCCGAGGCGCTGGTAGCCAAAACCCAGCCGCCCGCACCACCCGCCGTGGCAGCCAACACCCCACCACCCAAGGCGCCGAAACCCGCCAAGAAACCTCCGGCCCTGGCGTCCGCCAAACGGCCACCCCCAGAACCCACTCCCCCCGTCGTTGCGCTGGCCCCGCCCCCAGAGAGTAAGATTTACTCTAACGACGCCCCTCCAGGTCAGACCAACTAACGCGCCCGACACGGGCACGAGCGGACTGACGAAGAGGGGTTACGACGTCGGCTTGCGCGCATAACCGCCCGTCGATCGAAATTCACCGAACGGCTGTCAGCTCAAATCGACTTACAAAAGAGCCGCCGACCCAGCCGCGACAGGCGACGTCGTAACCCCTCTTCGCCAGGCCGCGCCCCCAACCCCGGCACTCTTAAACTACCGCGGTGGTTTGGTGGTGTTGGGCGCCACGAAATCGCGAGGTTTGACGATGTCGCGCTCCATGGGCGCCAAAATAACCATTACCTTATTCTGCAACCGATAAGGTACATGCGCCTTCTCAAACCCGATATACAGGTCCTCCACGATCGCGTTGAACATGGCTTCGTTGATGGCCAGCTTGGCATGCGCCTCGTGCATGTCACGTCCCGTGTACTTACAAGGCCCACCCGTAACATTGCACAGCTGTTCATAAAACAGCTGCGTAAACTTCTTCACGTCAGACTCGGCAAACGTAAAGTTGATCCGGTCATCCGCCAGGATGGCGGCCGTGAACTCCTCCGCAACTGCTTTGCACTTGGCGGCCCCGCCGATCTTCTCGTAGAGCGTGGTGTCGGCCTGTGCCGCCGCCATGGCGCACATCAACACCACCGCCTGCAACCCCTGCACATACAGTTTCATATCAAAACCCCGCCTGCACAGACAAATACGGACCATCCTGGTGCCGTGAAACCTGCGTCACGGGTGCCAGCACACTTCCAATGTTCAAATACGCCGCCACCAACGAGATATTCTTGGTCGGCGTCCATCCGACAAACACCGTCCAGGCGTTACCCTGGTCGTCAACGCTCAGGTTATGAGGCCCCGTCCGGATCTCCCCGCCCACGGCAATCCGCCGGCTCACCAGGTAGGCCACACTCGCCTCCGGCTTGGTTGAATACCCCCGGTGCCGATCCCCACCAAAACCCAGCAACCCAAACTGGTTTGCCTTGGTTTCCCGCACCACCGCATTCACCAGCAGACTCTGACCGAGGAACACCTTGGTCAGCGCCAGGTAGTAGTCCGTCGAGTGCTCCGCCTCGGCGCCCAGCTGTTTGGGGTTGATGAGCCCATCGAGCCCAACCGCCTCGGCATGTTTGATCCCGTCGTTGTGCCGGTACTGCGCACCGACCGCCACCTGCGGTAGGAACGAGTCCTGCTCAAAAATAGCGTTACCGATCAACTTGACCTTCACGCCGAACACGTCCTGTTTGACGCCCAGCCCATCCAACGGCCCGCTGGTAATGTCGAGCTGCTGCCGCGTGTATGACAGCTCAAACCGGTCCAACCCGCCAGCCGCCACACCGTAGGTATACAAGTGCAGGTCGCGCAGCTGCATGTTCGTGAAATGGGCGTTTGCGCCCCAGCTCTGGTCCGAGCCATAGCCGGTGATAAAGGCCATCGGCACCAGACCGCCGCCGCCCGCCCCATCCAGATCACTGAAACCCGCGGTGAGGTGCAACTTGCCCTCATCGGCTCCCAGCAGGTTGTCTGCCCTGGCACTGCCCGTGCCCACGACTCCCAGTGCCACCGCCAAGGTGGTCACGACGGTCATTCTTCTCATGCGATGGTTCCCGCCAATCCGTTGCATCGACGCTGCGGATCTTACGGCATTTGGGCGTCCGCGGGCGCGTGTTGTGTAGCACTCGCGCGCTGCACCGCACGCACAGGAGTCCGAAAGTTGGTTAGTGCGGTTGGGTCTGCTGCCCGGCAACCCAGTTGTCAACCTGCTTCTGCAGAATGCTCAACGGCAGCGAGCCGCTGCCCAGCACCACGGCATGAAACTGGCGGATATCAAACGCCGCGCCGAGTTGGGCCTGCGCGCGGCTCCGCAATTCCAGCATTTTCAACATGCCGATCTTGTAGGCCAGCGCCTGCCCAGGTATGACGAAGTAGCGTTCGATCTCGCTGACGACCTCACCTTCAGCCATCCCCGTCTTTTCCCGCATGTAGGCAATCGCCTGTTCACGCGTCCAGTGTTTGCGATGGATCCCTGTATCCACAACCAGGCGCACGGCGCGAAACATCTCCGATTGCAACCGGCCGAAGTTGTCCAGCGGATCGCTCTCGAATCCCATTTCCCAACCGAGCCGCTCTGCATACACTGCCCATCCTTCGTCATAGGCTGAGAACGGCAAGATCTTGCGGAACGTGGGCACGTCGGTGAGGCGCTGTGCGATCGCACCCTGGAGTTGGTGTCCCGGAACCGCCTCGTGATAGGCAAGCGTACGCATCTGATACTTCCAGATGTCCCGCATGTCGCGCAGATTCACATAGAAAACCCCAGGCCGTGATCCATCGAGCGAGCCTGTGTCGGCATAGGCCCCGGGCGCAGTCGCTTCCTTGAATTGCGGCACGCGCTGCACTTTGATGTTGAAGCGGGGCGGTGCGGCAAAGTCCGGCGCCAGGCCGCGCTCCATCTGGTCAATATAACGTTGATAGTCTGCAAGACACGCCGCGCGTCCCACATCGTCATTCGAATACTGCAGGTGCGGATTGCCGGTCAGCCGGGTCACGCGCTCTGCAATCGTGCCATCCGGCAGCCCCTGCGATTGCAGGACGGCATCCAGCTCCTTCTCGATGCGAGCCACCTCCGCGAGACCGATGTTGTGAACCTCCTCGGCATTCAGAGAAGTCGTGGTGTGGCTGCGGATCAGGTGATCGTAGTACCGGTCCCCATCCGGCAGCTTCCAGACACCATAGTCCTCCGTCACCTTCGGCTGCAGCGCCACAAAGTAGTCGATCAACCGGCCATACGCGGGATACACCTTGTCCCGAATGGCCTGCTCGGCTTCACCCAGCAGCCGGGCACGGTCGGCCGTGGGAATGGCGCCCAGGTGCCCCATCTTGTCACGCAGGTTGGTGTAAAGAACGTTCTCGCGCGGGGGCATGGCCACGAAGGCGCGCATCTCCGCCAACACCCGCTCGATGACGAACTTCGGCGGCACCACCCCGTTGGCCTCCCGCAGGCGCAAGCCTTCCAGCAACCCCGAAAACTTCGCCTCAAAGGCACTGAGCCGACGGATGTAGTTGTCAACATCGCGGCGGCCGCCGATGGGGTGGATCTGGACCATGAAATCCGGCGTGGAGCTCTGCACGCCGAACAGTTGGTTGACGGGATAGTCGTGGAACAGCCAGCGCTGGCCTTCGACCAGGTCCTGCAGGAACCACTCCAACACATCGTAGGAGAGCTGGTGCGACGGTGACAGCGAAGCCCGGTCATAGGCGTGCAGCGTTTCCAGGTCATCGCGGGCCATCTTCGCAAGCTTCTGCTCGTGAGCCGGCGACACATCCGTCAACATGCCGTCGAAGCCTTTGTAACCCAGTTGCTCGAACACCCCGAGGGAGGAGATGGCTTCCGGGTCCTCCAGCACGAACTGGATGAAGGCGCGCTCGAAGAAGATGCCGATGGACAGAGGCCGGTAATACCAACTCTGCAGCGCGAGTCCGATGGCGAGGATGATCGCAAGTCCGGTGAGGACCCCCAACCACTGCAACGCGGGTTTGATCCGGCTCAATGGGGTTGTACGCCTGCTCCGATCACGAGTTGCGCCAGCGGCGTGTAGTTGCCCCCGAAATGATGGCCGCCGGGCAACTTGATGATCCGCGCATGCTGGGCGTTGAGCTTCGGACAGATCGACTCATTGTCGTCATCGCCGTACACGCACAGCGTGTCGTTGGCCGACAGCTTGTCCATCTCCGGGCGGATCGGCAGCCCGTCGCTGTCACCGCCGATCCAGTTGGCCACGTGGAACTCGAAGGCGGCGTACTCACTCACGCCGATCAGGGTTGTCTGTTTCACCAGCGCGCGGGTCGCCGGCGGCAGGCGGTTCACTGCAAAGGGGAGCACGTCCGCACCCTGCGAATAACCCACCAGCAGTGCGTGTTTCTTCTTCCAGTGGTACGCGTAGTAGCGCACGATCCGGTCAATGTCCGTCGCCAGTCCCATAGGCGTGCGCGCGGTCCAGAAGTAACGCAGTGAGTCGATGCCCGCTGTTGGAACACCGCGATCCGCCAACAGTTGCGCAACCTGTTTATCGATTCCGGCCCAACCGCCATCGCCCGACAACAATACGGCGAACGAGTCGGAGGTCGGCGTGCCGGGTGTGGGATCGACTTCCACGATGGGCAGGTCGGCCAGGCTCGCCGGCGGCGCCGGCAGACGCGGGGTGACCTGGGTGGCCACAATCGATTCAAAGGCCGCCTTGAACTGCGGCAGCCAGTCCACGGTATCCGTTCCCAGGTAACTGTGGCCGACGTTGGGAAGCTCGATCAGCTTGGCGTCCTTGGTCTGCGCGATGAAGCTGCGCGCTTCGTTGATCGAGCAGACATGGTCCTTCACGCCGTGCAGCGCAATCCACGGAGCCTGTAATTGCGTCGGCGGCAGCAGGTGATAGCCGCTCTTGATCTTCGAGTACTTCAGCCCCTGTACCTCGCACAACGGCTTGCGCAGATCGAGATCGACACAGAATGACAAAGTGAGCGCGCCGCCGAAGATGCCGCGGGGCGCCTGCGCAAGGCTCGTGAAGGCGAGTGTTGCTCCCGCGGAGTGCCCGATGAGAATCGGCGTGTAATAGGTGGGGACCTTGTAGTAAGCCTGCACGTAGTGACTGAGATTCTCGAGGTCGCCGTCCGGCAATACACAGGTACCGCCATCCTTCTCGAGGTCGGCGAACAACTGTGCCGTATCGACGCCCGCGACCAGCGTGCCGTCCGAAGCCAACGCGCCCGCCATTCGCGCCAGGCGTGAAGTCCAACCCCCATCACCTGACATCAGCAGCGCGAAGTGCTTCACTTCACCCTGCGGACGGAACACTTCCACCTTTTTGAAACGGCCATGGGAGAGCATCTCGGGCTTGGAAACGGGCATGGGCTCCTCGGCCGCCGGAGCAGGCCGGTTGCCGAGTGCCACTAGCAGAATCAGCACGAAGGTTAAGACGCCCGAACGCAAACGCACTACCGGGATTCGCTCGTAGGAGTCGCGGCTGCGACGGGCTGTATGGAGGGGCTTCGAGTCACGACTGAATGCATTTCGCTAGTATTGCAGTATGAGAACTGTGAGCGCTACTCGATACGTCACGCCGCTGCACGAAGGCGGCTCGCTGCCGGCCATCGTGGAAGCCGATGACGATGGCATGTACGTCCTCAAATTCCGCGGCGCAGGCCAGGGTGCGAAGGCGCTGATCGCGGAGCTCGTGGCCGGTGAGATCGCGCGGGCCCTGCGGCTGCCGATCCCGGAAATTGTGCTCATTGAGCTGGACCCCGACCTCGCCCGCACCGAGCCCGATCCGGAGATCCAGGAGCTCATCAAGGCGAGCGCCGGCATGAATGTCGCCCTGGACTACCTGCCGGGAGCGGTGATGTTCGATGCGCTGGCGGAAAAGCCGCCGGCCGGCCTTGCCTCCGATATCGTCTGGTTTGATGCATTCGTCACCAATGTCGATCGGACGCCGCGCAACGCAAACATGCTGATGTGGCACCGGCAACTGAAATTGATCGACCACGGTGCCGCGCTCTACTTCCATCATTCCTGGAATCAATACCTGGAGCGCGCGGGAGATCCCTTCACGCGGGTGAAGGATCACATCCTGTTGCCCTTCGCAGCCACGCTCGAAGAATCGGACGCGCGCCTGAGCGCGCTCATGACGTCCGAGGTGCTGGAAAATATAGTGGCGCTCATACCGGAATCGTGGCTGGGCCTGGACACGCCGTTCGCCACGCCACAGGAAAACCGGGAGGCTTACACAAAGTATCTGCAGCTTCGATTGCAGCAACGCCAATCATTTGTGCAGGAGGCGCTCCGTGTCCGCTCACAGCTCGTATGACTACGCCATAGTGCGGGTCGTTCCGCGTGTGGAGCGCGAGGAGTTCGTCAATGTGGGCGTGATTGTTTCGTGCCCGCAGAAAGGATTTCTGGAGGCCCGCATCGAGGTGGACGAAAGCCGTCTGAAAGCACTGGCGCCTGATATCGACATCGAAGCGACCCTTGCCCACCTCGCCAGTATTCCGGCCATCTGCGCCGGCGGCAGCCAGGGAGGGACGATCGGCAAGTTATCCCGTCGCGAGCGGTTTGATTGGCTGGTGGCGCCTCGCAGCACCATCATTCAAACCTCGAAGGTTCACACGGGCCGCTGCACCGATCCGGCCACCCTGCTGGAGCATCTGCTCAATACAATGGTGCGCGTTCAGTCCCCGACGAATTGAAATTCAACTTCGATATCCAGATCCGCGAGCTTGCGGGCGCTGGCGCTGCTGAACGTGAGCGATGCATTGGCAGTCGGGGCCAGCTCGACGAGCAGTGACACCTGGCCGCCGTCGCTTTGCAGCTTGGCGAAGAATTCGCGGTGACGGGACAGCTGTACGAGCTGTTGGCTGAAGAACAGCTCGAGGGGCATGCTGGCCGGCCCCGTCATCTGCGCGGGAAGCATGGCGGACCAATAGGAATCGCGATGGTTGCCACCCAGGGGCGAACCGGACTGTGAGCGTCGGGGGTCGCCCGCCGTCCAGGTGAATGCCGGCTCGAGCCGCAACTTGTCGGTGAGCACGCTGAGATCTTTCGTCGGATGCCGGACACGCAAAGACACTGCGTAACTGAAAGCACTGGCGGGCAAAACCTGGCCGACATTACTCGAGCTCATTGTCCATCACCTCAGTGTCCTTCCGAAGACGAGCACAGAAGAATAACCGTCCCGAAGGGACCTGTCTTGGCTTCAATCAGTTCCCGGGGTGTCGCAGATGCACAGACCTCATGTCGCCCTCGTGCAACGAGGCGAGCGTAGTGCCCACACCACAGCGCGGTGGGCCGTAGCCGAATTGACAATGGGGCGACGCAGGGTTCAGATAACTCAAAGTGGGGTCGTAAGGGAACGGATTAAAGGCGTTGAGCTCCAGAGCAGAGCCCGTTGGCACCGTTGAAGTCGCGCTCGCACACGCGGCCCGATTGCTCGAAAGCAATCCGCAACTGGCTATACAACAGATCACCGAGATTCTCAAAGTTGCGCCGACTCATCCTACGGCGGGCCTGCTGCTGGGCACTGCACATCGGCTCCTGGGCAATACCGACATCGCGCTGCAGGTGTTGACGGCCGTTGCGCGCGCGCAACCTCAATGGCCGTTTGCGCATTACGAGCTGGGATTGGTGCTGGGTCGCTCAGGCCAGCGTGAAATTGCGATCCAAGCCCTGCGCCGGGCGGTCGCTTTGAAGCCCGACATGGCGGACGGCTGGCGTGCGTTGGGTGATCAGCTCATCGCGACCGGCGATGCGGCCGGAGCTGACAGCGCCTACGCACAACAGATCAAGGCCTCGACCAAAGACCCGCGCCTGTTGGCAGCCGCCGCCGCGCTGGTCGAGAACGATATTCCGCGCGCGGAAATGCTGCTGCGCACCCACCTGAAGAGCTTTCCAACCGACGTCGCCGCGATCCGCATGCTGGCTGAAGTCGCCGCGCGGCTGCGCCGCTATGGCGATTCCGAAAAGCTGTTGGAGCGGGCCCTGGAGCTCGCACCCAGTTTTACGCCGGCCCGCCACAACTACGCGGTGGTTCTGCATCGGCAGAACAAGTTTGTGGAGGCCTTGCGGGAAGTCGACACGGTGTTGGCCGCCGAGCCCGGGCAACCGGCTGCCGACAGCCTGAAAGCCGCCATCCTGGCCCGCATCGGTGAGCTGGACGGCGCGATTGAAATCTACCAGCGCGTGTTGGCAGCCTTCCCGGGCCAGGCCAAACTGTGGATGAGCTACGGGCATGCGTTGAAAACCAACAGTCGGGAAGCCGACAGCGTGGCGGCCTACGCCAGGAGCATCGAGCTGTCACCCAGTCTCGGCGAGGCGTACTGGAGTCTTGCGAACCTCAAGACCGTGCATTTCAGCTCAGTCCAGTTGGAAGCCATGCGGACCCAACTGACCCGCACCGACCTGGGCGCCGAGGATCGCTTCCACCTGCACTTTGCCCTCGGTAAAGGCCTGGAGGACGCGCAGCAATACGCGGAGTCATTCGAGCACTATGCGGCGGGCAACCGGATTCGGCGCGAGGCCATCCGCTATTCGGCGCAGGAGACAACCACTCATCTGCGTCGCTCCAAGGCTCTCTACACACGCGAGTTCTTTGGCGAACGCAGCGGCTATGGGACGGCGGCCCCTGACCCCATCTTCATTGTCGGCCTGCCGCGCGCGGGCTCGACCCTGATCGAGCAGATCCTCGCGAGCCACTCGCAGGTCGAGGGAACGATGGAGCTGCCGGATATTCCGGGCATCGCCAAATCGCTGTCCCAGTCCGGCACGAGCTACCTGGAGGCGGTTGCCCAACTGAGCGCGCAGCAGTGCGCGCAGCTCGGCGAGCGCTACCTGCAACAGACGCGCATCCAGCGCCGCACCGCCGCGCCCTTCTTCATCGACAAGATGCCGAACAACTTCGCGCATCTCGGGCTCATTCACCTGTTGCTGCCGAACGCGAAGATCATCGACGCGCGGCGCCATCCGCTCGGCTGTTGTTTCTCCGGATTCAAACAGCACTTTGCGCGCGGCCAGAACTTCACCTACAGCCAGGAAGACATCGGGCTGTACTACCGCGACTACGTGGAGCTGCTGGCGCATTTCGATGCCGTGCTGCCCGGCCGCATCCACCGGGTCATCTACGAGTCGATGATCGATGACACCGAGGCACAGGTACGCTCGCTGCTGGCCTATTGCGGCCTGCCGTTCGAGGAATCCTGCCTGCGCTTCTACGAAAACGAGCGCGCCGTGCGTACGGCGAGCTCGCAACAGGTTCGCAGACCGATCTATCGCGAGGGGCTGGAGCAATACCGCCATTACGAGGCGTGGCTCGGGCCCATGAAGGGGGCACTCGGAGCGGTTCTCGATGCCTATCCGGAGGTTCCGGATTTTCCGAGGGGGCAAACATAAACACCATCAAGGGGTATACCCAGTGACACGCAGTCGACAACGAAAACTACGGCGCCTGGAAGCCAGAAAAATGCG
>Ga0105240_10010776_pt1 | contig 12814 bp, 14 predicted proteins | sample KBSC54metaG_FD_80426 | JGI IMG/M metagenome (GOLD analysis project Ga0105240, IMG submission 80426) | Corn rhizosphere microbial communities from Kellogg Biological Station, Michigan, USA - KBS C5-4 metaG | ecosystem: Host-associated > Plants > Roots > Rhizosphere > Soil | place: Michigan, USA... | reverse complement strand
CGTCGCCGCTTGGATGGCGTCGGTCAGCGCCAGGACGGCGCGGAGGTCGGCGGCCATGCGGTCGGCGCGGACGCGTTCGTCGATGGGCTGGAACATGCTGAGGCCGGCGAAGCGCAGACCTCCCTCGATCACGGCGATGAACTCGCCCTCCCAGAACGCGCAGCGAAGGTGGCGGCCGGCGAACGCGCGCTCGAGCGCCGCCAGCTGCTCCATGAACGTCGGGGTCAGCAGGGCGCGGGCCGCGACCTGGTCGTCCGAGAAGACGGCGAAGGCGGTCTCGAAGCGCGAGGCCTCAAGGCCCACCGGTTCGAGGCCCTTGGGCGCCTCGAACTGGGCGCGCCAGCCATCCTCGCGAAGCACGATGGTGGTCCCCTCGAACCGGCGCGGGAAGGCGATGGCAAAGATCTGGCCGACGAAGTCGCTGCGCTGGGCCGTGCCGACCGCCGCGGCGGTGAACTGGGCGGTGCAGACGGAGAATTGCGCCCCGCCGCGCCTGCCCTGCAGCAGGTCGAGGAAGGCCACCGCCTTTTCCTTGGGCAGGAGACCCAGTTGTTGCAAGCGGGCAAAGGCCGGCAGGGTCGCGGGCTTGGCGGTGTAGGCGACCCCCATCGGCGCAGTCAGGGACTCCAGCAGCCGGGCGCGGGTGGCGAGGGCCACGCGGTTCAGCGGCATCAGGCCCACCAGAAAACCGACGGCCAGCGTGGGATAGAGGACCCAGTCGCTCGGCTTCCAGTCCCGGCCGTCCGACAACCAGCCGGTGAGCGCCGCCTCCACGCCGATCAGGAGCAGGAAGCCGAACCAGATCAGCAGGGCGCCGCGCATCGCCCGCTTGCGATCCGCCTCCAGAAGCTTGAGCTTCGGGGCGATCTGGTCGGTCCACAGCGTCTCGAACGCTGGGCCGCTGAGGGGGTCGATGGGCGTATCGGTCACGATCAGGGAGCCTAGCCATTGCGCGGCCGAAGGGAAGCCGGGCCGTGGGCGACGGGCGCCGTGAGCCTCGCCCTGGCCCAGACCGCGCTGGCGTTCTGGCGCACGCGCCGCCTGGCGCGGCGCCTTCGCACGCCGGACGATGTGCAGCGCTGGCAGGCGGCGCAGCTGGCGCGGTTCCTGGCGCGCACGGCGCCGAGGGTGGGCTTCTACGCCGGCCTGGGCGCGCGGACGCTGGCCGAGCTGCCGGTGATGGACAAGGGGGCGGTGCTGGCCAGTTTCGCGCGGCTGAACGTGAGGGGCGTGACCCTGGCCGAGGCGCGCGCGGCGCTGGACTCAGGAGCCGACCGCGCCCGCGGGCTGATGGTCGGCCAGAGCACCGGCACCAGCGGCAACCGCGGGGTGTTCGTGATCAGCGAGGCCGAGCGGTTCGCCTGGCTGGGGGTGATCCTGGCCAAGGCGCTGCCGGACTTCCCGCGGGAGAGACACCGGGTGGCGCTGGCCCTGCCCGCCTACAGCCGGCTCTACGCCTCGGCGGGCGAGACCGGGCGGCTGGCGGTGCGGTTCTTCGACCTGGCGCGGGGAGTGGACGCGTGGCGGGACGAGATGGCCGCCTTCGCGCCCGACACCCTGGTGGCGCCGCCGAAGGTGCTGCGGGCGCTGGCCGAGTGGCGCGGGATCGCGCCGCGGCATGTGTTCTCCGGCGCGGAGGTGCTGGACCCGCTCGACCGGCGGGTGATCGAGGCGGGGTTCGGGACGGTGGTGCGGGAGATCTACATGGCCACCGAGGGCCTGCTCGGGGTGGCCTGCCCGCACGGGACACTGCACCTGGCGCAGGACGCGGTCGCGTTCGAGTGGGAGGACGCGGGCGCGGGGCTGGTCTCGCCCCTGGTCACCGACTTCACGCGCCGCACGCAGGTGATGGCGCGCTACCGGATGAACGACCTGCTGCGCCTCAGCGATGCGCCCTGCCCTTGCGGCTCGCCGCTGCAGGCGGTGGCGGCCGTGGAGGGGCGACAGGACGACGTGTTCCTGCTGCCGGCCGCGGCGGGGACGGGGCGGGTGATGGTGACGCCGGACGTGCTGCGCAATGCGGTCGTGGACGCGGACCGGCGGATCGAGGATTTCCGCATCGTGCAGACCGGGGCCGCGGAGATCGAGCTTGCTTTGGCGACGGGGCTGCCGGCGGAGGCGGCGCAAGCTGCGGCGGCGGCGCTGGGCGCAGCGGTTTCCCGGGCCGGGAGCGGGGCGGTCGAGGTGCGGCTGATGTCGGGGATCGAGGTCCCCTTCGACCGCAAGCTGCGGCGAGTGCGGCGGGACTGGGGGCCGGAGGCGCCGGGATGACAGGGAGGAATGGTTCAGAGCTGAACCACCACCGTCGTCTCGGTCGCTGGCGGCGCATCGCCGTCGGCGAGGGCCTGGATCGCGGGGCGCAGGAAATCCAGCGGGCCCTGGGCGTAGCGGGGGGCGCCGAAGGGTTCGATCGAGGCGCTCTGGCGGGCCAGGGCGGCGCTGTCCTGGGCCAGGACCGGCGCGTTGAAGAGACGCAGCGCCGCCTCCTTCATGAAGGCGGGGACGCGGCCAGGGGGCGTGGCGAAGTGGGCGAACGGCCGGACCAGGTCGGAGGCCTCGGGGGTGAAGTAGACGGTGACCACGAGACGGGGGCCGGTGTCGGCCTCGAACGCGATCTGGCCGATCGTGGGCGGCAGGTAGCGGCCGACGCTGCGGGCGCGCTTGCCCTCGAGCATCCGGGGCATCCAGGCCGCGGCGCGGGCGTTCTCGACGTAGATCGCCTCCGCCAGGCCGGGCCCGACGCGGACGGTGACCTCCACCGGGCGGCGCACGGTCGCGGACCGGACGATGCCGGCGTGCAGGAAGTGCGGATGCGCCGGGTCCAGCAGGTTCTCGATCGCGTCGACCAGGGGCGCGCGGGAGGCGCGGACCGGCCACAGAAACGTATCGAAGCCCTCGGCCTCGAGTGGGAACGGCAGGGCGGGGAACGGCGCCGGGTCGCGGGCCAGGGTGGTCCAGACCAGGCCGGCGCGCTCGACGGCGGGAAGACGCTCGGCCGCGACCGACGCGGGCTGCGCGGCGCCGGGGGTCAGGGTGCAGCGGCCGGCCACATCGAAGCGCCAGCCATGATACGGGCACTCGATCTGGCCGTCGCGGACGCGGCCGAGCGACAGGGCCATGTTGCGATGTGGGCAGCGGTCGGCGAACACCGCCGCGCCGCCGTCGCCGCGGAACACCACCAGCGGCTTGCCCATCAGGCGGCGGGACAACGGGCGGCCGCGAACCTGGCGCGACGCGGCGATCGGATGCCAGCCGTCGGCCACGGCTTTCGGCCAGGCGCTCACAGGCCCCGTTCCCTCATGAGGGGCACGGCGACCTTGTCGAGAACGCCCTGCAGGCCGGCGATCAGGGCGCGGCGGGGCGCGGGCAGGTGGCGGGACCAGACGGCGGTGTACTCGACCTGCGCCCGAGCGCCCCGGTTGCGCTTGAAATCGGCGGCGCCGGCGGAGCCGTTGAGGCGCGCGCCGCGTTCGGCGGCCATCCGGGCGAACAGCACGCTGGCCAGACGGTAGAGACCGCAGGCCTGCGGCCGCGCGGTGTCGTGGCCGACCACCGGCGTGGTCAGGACGCCGTCGCGGACCAGGCAGCCCACGACCGCGTCGAGCACGCCGTCCCGACCGCGAAGGCCGGCGTACTGCAGGAAGCCGCTGCGGTGGGTCATCTCGACAAAGGCCGGGGTGAAGGCGGGGTTCAGGGTGGAATAGCGGCCACGGTAGAGCAGGTCGTAAAGAAGCGCGATGCGCTCGGAGTCGCCCGGCTGCAGCGTTTCCAGCGGGTCGAAGCGATAGGACGTGCGGTCGAAAAGGGCGAGGTCGCGGCGGGTGTCGCGCCGGGGCGCCCAGTCGCGGTCGAGGTCGTCGGTGACCCAGACCTGGCGGGCCGGCAGCAGCCGCCAGCCGTCGGCGCGGAAGGCCTGGCAGAGCGCCGGGTCCGACCAGGGGTTCAGCGAGCGGACGGCGATCAGGTGGTCCGGGAAAGCCACCGTGACCGCCTCGCGGATGGCAGGGATCTCCCCGCCGCGCCAGCCGCCATGGAGGTTGGTCGACAGCATCCAGTTGCCTACGTGGACGATCCGGTTGATCCGCCCGGCCCGCATCACCGCGCCGGCGGCGTCGGCCAGGACCCCGAGCGCGGGCGCCCAGGGACCAGCGTCGACGATGCCGAGCTCTGCCTTGGCGTAGAGGGCGTAGGCGCTGTGGGGCAGGCAGACGTAGGCGTCGCCGTACTCGGCGTCGTTGACGGTGACGGGGAGGACGCGGTCGCCGGTCGCGAGTCCAAGGACACGGGTGCGGAGGTTGGCGATCAGGGCGGTCGAGCCGTGGGCGGCGAAGGCTTCCAGGTAGGCGCGGTCGGGGTCGCTGCCGGCAGGCCAGCCGCCGTGGGGGCCGGCGACCGGGTCGAAGAACTGGACCTCCCTCGCCTTCATGGGGAGGGACAGTGACGCGCAGCGTCGCAGGGTGGGGGAGTCTGGTGCGCGAACGATTGTCGATGGGTTCGGCGCCTGTCTCCAGACTCCTCCACCCTGACCGCTTCGCGGTCGTCCCTCCCCATGAAGGGGAGAGAAGATCGGAGCGGGGCGTCAGGGCTCATGCGATCGGCCCGCCGTTCCACTCGATGTCGTCGGTGCTTTGCCCGGACGCGGAGCGGCCGCGGCTGAGGCCGATCAGGGTGAAGCGCCCGGCGTCGAGCAGGGCGCCGAGGCCGAGCCAGGGCTCGCCGGAAAGGCTGAGGACGTCGCGGCCGCGGGCGAGGTCGCGGCGGAACTGGGGCCAGCGGCCGGCCACAGCGGCCTGGGGCGCGCCCAGCAGCCACATGGCGGGCGCGAGGCAGCGGACCTGGGCGGCGGGCGCCGCCGGCGGGCCTTCGCCGAGGACCGCGCGAGCCAGCGCCGGGTCGGCGTCGAACAGGTGGATGCCGCTGACGCCGCGGGGATTGCACTCCAGCGGAACCACCGTCCCATCGGGGCGCCGGATCACGTCGAAGGAAAGCTGGCCGGTCGCCCCGGTCGCGTGGGCGATACGTTGGGCGAACTCCGGCAGCGCGGGGTCGTCGTCGGCCTCGAAGCAGAAGCTGGCCGAACGTCCGGCCCGCCAGAGCGGGCGATAGGCGGCGAACGCCACCACCTCGCCGGCCCGGGCAGCGGACCACAGGCAGAGTTCCTCGCCTTCCACGAAATCCTGCACGGCCCACGGGGCGTCTGGCGTGGGGCGTAGACGATCCACCTGGGCGGGCGTGGGGCGGACCAGGGCGTGGGAGGCGAAGCGGGAGAACTCAGGCTTGAACACCAGCTCGCCGGCCCGGCCGCGATAGCGGGCCAGGGCGTCCGGGTCGGTGACGCGACGGGTGCGGGGCGCCGCGGTCCCGGCCGCGCAGGCAAGGGCGGCGAACTCGACCTTGGAATGCAGCCGCGCCAGCATCGCGAGCGGCGGGGCAAAGATGCGGTGGCCCTCGCCAATCCGCTCGGCGGCGGCGGCGACGTAGAACACCTCCTCGCAGGTCGGCACGATCAGGGCCGGGTCGAGGCGACGGATCAGGGTGGCCAGGGCCTCGGTGAAGGCGTCGAAGGCGAAGCGGGGCGGCGGCAGGCGGTGCAGGCGGCCGCGCGCGGCGCGCGACAGGCGGGCGCTCCAGGGGCGGATCGAGTCGGCCAGATGGGCGTCGTGGCCGGCGGCGGCGAAGCTGCGCGCCAGGTCCAGAGCGATCGGGGCGCGCGCACCGGTGACGAGGATGGTGCTCACGGCGCCGGGACGGCCCGGATCGCCGCCGCCCGCTCGCCGCAGTGGGCCGGGGTGATCAGCACCTCGGGCGCGGCGCCGTGCATCTGGTGCAGCCGCGCCAGGGTCTCGCGGTAGGGCCCGGTGCGGCCGAGCAGGGCCGTGGTCAGGGCCGGCGGCGGCCGGTTCTCGCGGATCGCGCGGCTGGACCAGGCGGCGTCGGCGGCGAGGAAGTGCAGCCGGTCGTCCTCGCCCTTGGCGACGAGCCCCCAGTGGCCCGGGCAGTGGCCAGGCAGCTCCACCGCCAGCAGCGCGCCGTCGCCGAACAGGTCGGCGCCGGTGTCGAAGGGGGCGAAGGCGCCCGGCAGCGGCGCGGGCGGCAGGTCCTCGAAGCAGACCAGGCGCGCGTCGATGTCGGCGGGGATCAGGGCGCGCAGCACGCCGCTGCGCAGCGCCCGCCAGGCGCTGCCGGCGCGCGCATCCTCCAGCCCGCGGCGCGAGCAGGCGATGCGGGCGGCGGGGAAGGCGTGCAGGCCGGCGATATGGTCGCCGTGAAAGTGGGAGAGCACCACCCAGCGCACGTCCGCCGGGGTCAGGCCGAGGCGGCCGAGCTGGGCGGCGGGGCTGGTCTCGGCGGAGATCGAGGGCGGGGTCAGCCAGCGGTAGAGGCGCTCGGGAAACGGCCGGGTGGCGGCCAGGAAAGCCGGGTCGTAGCCGGTGTCGAACAGCACCGGTCCCTCGTCGGGGTGCAGGAAGACGCCCACCAGGGCCGGGAACACCACCGACGTCAGCCTGCCGCCGCGCAGGGTCGCGGCCTCCGGATGCCGGCAGCAGCCGCACTCCAGGAAGTGGGTTTCACACCGCCGCACGCGCCCTCCAGGCCTCGGCGGTGCGGGCGATGGCGTCGCCGGGCGTGAAGCGCGGCCGCCACCCGAGCCGATCCGTGGCGGCGGCGAGGTCGAAGGTCTGGGAGAAGGCCAGCGTCGAGAGCGAATAGGCGGTGGCGGGCGGCTCGGGCCGGCCGGGCAGGCGCGCGCAGATCGCCTCCATCGCCCGGCAGGCCAGGGCGGCGGGGGCGTAGGGCGCGCGGCGCAGGCGGACGGCGAGGCCGAGGGCGGCGAAGATGGCGGCCAGGGTGTCGGCCACAGGCGCCGGGGCGCCGCCGGAGATGTTGAACACCTGGCCGGCGACCTCGGCGCGGTGGCGGTCGGCGGCGAGTGCCGCCCGGGCCGCGTCGCGCACGTCGGTCAGCTCGATCAGCGCCCGGCCGCCGCGGAACAGCGGGAACCGGCCGGACTTCGCCACCCGCACCAGCCGCGGCAGCAGCACCTTGTCGTGCGGTCCCACCAGGGCGCGGGGGCGCAGGGCGATGGTGGCGAAGCCGGGCGCATTGGCGGCCAGGACGCGGCGTTCGGCGGCGTGCTTGGTGGCGACGTAGGCATTGGCGAAGCGGCGGGCGAGCGGGCTCTGCTCGGTCAGGCCGAGGCGGTCGCGCGGCTCGGCGTAGACCGACGGGGTGGAGATGAACACGAAGGCGTCGCCGCCGGCGGCCTGGGCGGCGGCCAGCAGCCGATCGGTGGCCTCGACGTTGATGGCGCGGAACGCGGCCGGGTCGCCCCAGGGGCTGGAGAGGGCGGCGGCGTGGAAGACAACGTCGACGTCCCGCGTCAGGCGCGCGGAGGCTGCGGGGTCGGTGAGGTCGGCCGGGATGAAGCGCGCGCCGAGGGCGCCGAGGGTGTCGGCGGCGGCGAGGTCGCGGCCGGTGGCGCGGACGGTGTAGCCGGCCTCCGCGAGCGCCTCGACGAGGGCGAGACCAAGGCCCCCGGTGGCGCCGGTGACGAGCGCGCGGCGGGTCATGCGCGCTCTTCGCCCTGTCTGTCTCGCACCGCCTTCTCAGTAGCCCTCTCCCACAGCGTGGGAGAGGTGAGGTGAGGGCCTTGGCGGGCAATGGAAACCGGCCGTGGAAGTTTTTCAGAGGATGCGGCGCGGAGGGGCCGTCCCCTCACCTCACCTCTCCCCGTGAACGGGGAGAGGGTTACTGCGGGGCCGGAGCCGGGCGCCATCCTCAATACCGCAGCACCGCGCCACCCAGGGAAACCCCCGCGGCGGTGCCGACCAGGAAGGCGACGTCGCCGCGCAAGAGGCGGCCGGTGGCGATGGCGTGGTGCAGGGCGCTGGGCATGGAGGCGGCGATCTGGTTGCCGTGGTCGGCGAAGATGTCGACGACCCGGTCGGCGGCGGCCGGAAAGGCGCGGCGCAGGTGCTGAAGGGCCGCGGCGCTGGCCTGGTGCGGGATCACCACATCGATGTCCGCGGGCCGCACGCTACAGGTGGTCAGCAATCGGTCGGCGAAGCGCGGGAAGCGGCGCGCGGTGGCCTTGAACACGCCGGGGCCGTCCATCCGGAACCGGGACCGGGCCAGGAAGGCGTCGATGCCGTCGTGCGGCCGGACGCGGGTGCCGCCGGCCTCGAGCCGGCAGAGTTCGGCGCCGTCGCCGTAGGTCTCCAGCCGCAGGCCGAGCAGGGTCGATTCGCTGGCTGGATCGGCCTCCAGCGCCACCGCTGCGGCGCCGTCGCCGAAGATCACCGAGGCCTCGGGGTCGTCGAAGTCGAGCGCCGCCGAGGCGATGTCGGCCGAGACGATCAGCGCGCGCCGCCAGCGGCCGGCGGCAAACCCGAGCGAGACCACGTCCAGCGCGGCCAGAAACGACAGGCAGGTGGCGTTGACGTCGAAGACCGGGATGCCGGAATCTCCGAGGCCGAGCCGACGCTGGACCAGGGTCGCGGTGCCCGGGATCGGCTGTTCCATCACCGCGCAGGCGCCGATGATGATGTCGAGGTCCCGAGGGCGCCAGCCGGCCGCCGCCAGGGCGGTCTGCGCCGCCTCGGCGCCCAGGCTGGAACTGGTCTCGTCGCCGGCGGCGACGCCGCGCTCGGCGATGGCGAAGTTGGCCAAGGTCCAGCCCGCGGGGCGGCCGATCCGCCGGTCGATCTCGTCGGAGGCGACCCTGCGCCGCGGCCTAACCGCTCCGGAGCCCGATATCCGCAGTCCCATCACCGGTCGCCCAGAGGTCGTTACGGAAGCGGGACCTTAGGCAATCGCGGCCCGCGACGCGAGTCGACCGGGCCGCTAGTGTCCCGATTCCGAAGTTCGCCAGCGCGAGCGGCTTCTCCAGTCGAACTTCGGAATCGATAGGGACACTAGCCAAGTATATATTTGTAGTGTGGTTTACGGATCAGAAGTTCGCCACCGTTGCCGCCGCAACATCAGGCGAACTTTTGATCCACCACACTAGCGCTTTTGGCTGGCGACGCACAGCTCGCGCAGCTGGCGCAGCAGAGCGGGGCCGGAGAGCTGTTCCACGCCGTACCCCTCCGCCTTCAGCCGTTCGCGGATGTCCTCGAGCTTGGCGCACTCGCCGGAGCGGGCCAGCTCGAAGGCGCGCTCGAGGGCGAAGGGTCGACCCATTTCAGTCATCCAACAAAGCTTCGCTTCGCCCCGCAGACAGGCTGCACGCCCACCCTAGGACCCTCGCGTGACGTCATCGACGTGGTCGATAGACGCGCCGTCCCGGCGCGGCGCCGGTAGATTCGCCCTTGTGCCTGTAGACCAGGCGGCCGCGGGTCAGATCGTAGGGCGTCATTTCGATCGTGACGCGGTCTCCGACCATGGTGCGGATACGGTTCTTCCGCATCTTGCCTGCGGTGTACACGAGGATCTCATGCTGACCGTCGAGCTGCACGCGAAACTGAGCGTTCGGCAAGATTTCGATGACGACGCCGTCCAGCTCGATCGCGTCTTCTTTAGCCATGCGCACTCCTAGCGGCGGACTACGGCCCCCGCTCTATGGTGGAGGCTCATGCTCAAGCAACCTGCCATCAGAGCGGGCGCTGTCTTTCAATCCTTCGATGGCGGCCAACAAACCCGCGACCGCCCGCGGAACAAGCTCGGGAGCTAGCCGCCGATGTAGCCTGCTTCGCCATTCATCCTGACCTGGCAGCCGCGATGAACGTCGTGGAGTTCCCGCGCTCGTTTGGAGGCGTGGGCTTTCGCGACCTCGCGGTCGTAGGAATGGCCGAAGAATTGGCCATCCTCTTCAACCGCCCAACCGCCTTCGTGGCGCATGACCCGCAGAATTGTACGGTTTGGCTCTCTTTGCATGGGACTGTGATACCACGTAGCCGCGCGCAAGCCCCCCGTTTTCTTCCCTGGCGGGCTGAACGAGAGGTGGCGCGGCGCAGAGGAGGCCGCCCGGCGAACCGCCGGCGCCGCACTTCATGGCGCGACGTCGCCGCCGTCGTCCGTCTGTACGTACACGCACGGGATGCGGCGCCCCGCCGCCCATCTCACGGCCCATTGCACGGCGACCTCCAGGTCGTCGGCGCCGCCGAGGTCGGACGAATAGACCCGCGTTGCCCCGTTCTGCATGGTGAAACGAACTTCCACCCGCTGGGGCGACACACGCACGACCGTCAGGGTTCCGAGCGTGCTCGGCCCTTCGCCTGCGCTGACCCGCTTGACCTCAACCGACATGTGTCACGCCGGCTCCGATCTCCCGGAAAACCCGCCCCGGGCCGCAGCCGGGTCTGCCCCACCCGCGATGGGTGCGGCAGACCCGCTTCTCAGGTTCGCGGACCGAGGGAATCGCTTGCGTCATCCAACCTGCTGCTGGTCTGACGCAGCGCTCCTCGGCCGCTGCGTCGAGCGCAGACCTCTAGGCCTGCTGGAGCTGACCGGCCGACATCTTGCCGCTGCGCTTGTCGCGCTCGAGCTCGTAGCCGATCTTCTGGCCCTCGTGGATCGAGCCGAGACCCGCGCGTTCGACGGCGCTGATGTGAACGAAGACGTCTGCGCCGCCGTCGTCAGGTTGAATGAATCCGAAGCCCTTGGTTGCGTTGAACCACTTCACAGTACCGGTCGCCATGGTGTTGTCTTTCAAGTTAGCTGTCGCACCCCTTCGCCGGCGCGAGATCAAATTGTTCGAGAGGGGGTGTGGTGGGCCCGGGCTCGTTCCGAAGAGCAAGACGTAGAAAGCACCGACCCGAAAACGAACTTCTATCGCCTGAACCCTTACCCCAGCGATCGGTGGCTGCCCAGGGAAATCGCCATCCGTCGCTTCAGGGCGTCGGAGCAGGCCGGAATCGAACAGGCGCGGGCGCCCTGGAAGCCTGACTCGAGCGGCTCGGCGCGGCGCTCGGGCGTGTGGGCCGAGCCGCTGCGGCTAGTGCGAGCGGGGGGTGACGACAGGCTTGACGTAGATGGTCCTGGGCCCGCGTCCAGCCAGCAACAAGCCCAGAATGAACCCGCCCAGCACCGCCAGCCCCAGGGAAAGGTAGGGCTTTTCCTGCACGAAGGGATCCACCGTGTCGGCGATGTCCTTGGCCTTGTCGGAGGCCCGCGAGTAGGCGTCGCTGACCTGATCCGTCGCACTTTCCAGCGCGGCGCGGGCGCGGTCGGTCGCCTTGCCGATGATTTCCTTCGCGGCCGCCGCGGCGGCCTCTTCTGGCCTGTGGGCCGAGCCGCTCGAACCGTTGGGATAGTCGACTGACATCTGGCCTCACCTCTGGCGCAGGAGATTGCGCGGATCGGAAAGCGCTCGCCGGGCAAATCGTTCCGTCAACGCCTCGGGCGACCGGCGACCAACGGTGCAAGCGCCTGCGCCAGGAGCGCTCACTGCGACGATGAGGCCTCCTCCTTCTTCCAGGCTAGCGATGGGACCGGATCGTCTCTCCCCCCGCGGCAGGGGCCATCGTGGCAAACATCTCAAGCGTGAAAAGAGCGAGGCCATCCCCCTTCGCGACCGTCATGCGAAAGATGTCCGCGTTCCAAAACGCCTCGGGCTCGCCGGCGAGAGCATCGGCCACCAGCTTGACCGCGTGGACCTTCGCCGCATCGATGTCGGCGTGTTTCGACCCCTCCTTGTCCGGTAAGAGCCGGATGTGTTCTAGATGGAAGAAGTAGCGAGGCATCGGGAAAATCTCCTAATGCCGATAAGCATTTAGCTAGCGGTGAAGTTTCCCCCTATAAGCGCCGCCGCCACCCCGGGCCGGCGAGGGCGAGGCTCGCGTGCGGCGCCGGGCCGTGCGACGTCCGGCCCTCGAACCGCGTTCGCATCTCGGGAACGAAGAGACTTGCTGAGGCGCTTCTCCCTCTAATTCCCAGGGAGAGTTCCATGTCCATCCTCGACAAGGCGATCGCCGCCATCACGCCGCCCGTCAGCAAAGAAAAGCGGGAGCAAGCCCATGCCAAAGCCCGGGCCGCGGCGAAGCCTGGCGAGTGGCTTTCGCAGATTCTCGATCATCACGAGGCGATCGAGCAGGCTTTCGCCGCCACCAGGGCGGCGGCGACGGCCGACGCGCGCCGTACCGCTCAAAAGCGCTTGGGCGTTCTGCTGAATGGACACGCCATGGCCGAGGAAGCGGTGATCTATCCGGCGATCGCGCATGCGGGCAATCAAGGCCATGCGAACACCGCCTACACGGAACAGGTCGCCGCCAAGATGCAGATGGCCGCGCTCGAAAGCCTCGATCCGATGGGCGAGGATTACGTCGACAAGCTCGGACACCTCGAAGGCGCGGTGTTGACCCATGCGTATCAGGAAGAGAGCGACTGGTTCCTCGACTTCATGGAAAAGGCGCCGCCTGAGGCCCAGGCCCACGCCACCACCCGTTATCTGGAAGAGTATGGCCGCTACATCGACGGAGGCGCGATTCCAGGCGTGGCGGGTGAACCGCGGTCATTCGTAAGAGATGCGGCGCAGCCTTCCGATCCTTCGGTTTCGCCCGGAGCTTCTTCCACCGGGCTCATCTGAGCAGAGGTCCGGTAGAAGCCGAGCCGGAGAGGTGACCGCCGGCGTGGCCGACTTAGGTCGAGGCCTAGGCAGAGCAAACTGGCGGCCCGGCAAAAGACGAGGGTTGAATGGCCCCTGAACGTCCCCCTCACACCGTTGTCAGGAAGGGCACGTTAGGAAGCCGCTGTTGGTGCGCGGCGACCTCTTTCCCGTCCCTCGTGGTTTCCGCCTTCAACGGCCCCGGCCTGATCTCCAGGCCGGGGCCAATCTTGCACGCCAAAGAGGGTTCCCCTGATCAAATCGAACCCT
>Ga0105240_10010775_pt1 | contig 12815 bp, 7 predicted proteins | sample KBSC54metaG_FD_80426 | JGI IMG/M metagenome (GOLD analysis project Ga0105240, IMG submission 80426) | Corn rhizosphere microbial communities from Kellogg Biological Station, Michigan, USA - KBS C5-4 metaG | ecosystem: Host-associated > Plants > Roots > Rhizosphere > Soil | place: Michigan, USA... | reverse complement strand
GCCCCGTTCAGGGTTGCCGAAGTCACGACCTGCAGCGGGTTGAAGCCGGCCTCCTGCAACAACTCCAATTCCTGGATGTACCCGAAACCGTAGGTTTCGAAAATGAAGCCGCTGTCGGAGCCGGTCGTAACCCGGCCGCCCATGTTCTTATAGTCATTGATCAAGCGCATGTACTTCCAGTAGAAATTGCGCCACTTGACCTCCGTTGCGGTCGTCCAATCATAGAAATAGGACCCGTGGTTCTCACGTGACGACTGGTAGAACTCCCAGAGCTGGGGCATGGTGTACTTGTCGTGCCAATCGGCATTGCGCATGCGCATGAGATCGCGCGACGCCACATAGATGGTCATCGTCGGATCGAAGACGACATGATTGGCCTTCTGGTGCTCGAGATAGGCCTTCCATTCCGGGGTCCCCGGGTCGTAACTCTGCTCCACGAGGTCGGCCACATCGCCGAACCGGTCCTCTTCCTCGTTGTAGTTATACTCAGGCCGGAAATTCTGGATCTGTCCGTTTTTCAGCAGCGACTCGAAGTGACCATAGTGATGCGTCACCGTGTTGAGGCCGACATCGCCGGCCTGCTGAGCGTCCATTCGCCCCTCGCCGGTAGCGGACAGGTGAGAGACGGTGCCGATGTGCATCTTCCGCGCTTCATCACACAGAGCAGCAAAGGTCTCGGGGTCCTGGTCCGGTGTGTTGAATATCTTGACGCCATCGATACCCCGCTTGGCCGCATAGTCAACCCAGGCGCGCGCCTTTTCCGGGGTATTGGGCTCGCCGCCCTTCCAGCCGTCACCTTCTCCTGGACGTTGATAAGCGAAGATGTGAGGAGCCACGATTTCATTCCTGGCCGACCGCGCCTTCTCGCTCAGTGAGACCTCGAGGGGAGCCAACGGCACTCCGCGTATGGTGGTTACACCGTGTGCGAGCCATAGCTTGTAGGTATAGCTGAGGTCCGGAGCCTTGTCGGCGGTGGCACCGTGCGTGTGTACGTCCACGAAGCCAGGCAACACATACATGCCGCTTGCATCCAGCTCGTAATCCGCATCCTTGGGCGGGCGGCCGGGTTTCATGGCCAGACCGGGGGTGCCGGCCTGTTTGATTTCCACGATGCGATTGCCCGCGATGATGATGTCGACGGGGCCGCGGGCAGGTGAGCCCGAACCGTCAATGAGGGTGACTCCGCGGATCACGAGCTTCTTGTAGGGCCCCAGACCCTCACCGGACTGACGTGGAGGCGCGGGTATTGCATTTGACTTGTCCGACTTCTCGGCAGCCGGCGTAGTGGTTGCATCGGCTGCCTGCGTCGAGCCGCAGTTGAGGGTGAGCACTGCCGCTGTGCCAAGAACGAGCCATCTCATGAATCTCTCCCTTACTGGAACTTATAGGTCAGATTGAGACCGAAGGTACGTGGCGGCAGACTGTATACCAACGACTGTCCCGGCGTGTTGGAGCTGCTGCTCTCGCTGACGATGGCCACGCTGTCGGCGATATTGTTGACGTAGAGATAGGCGCCCCACTTCTCATCGTCCTTCTGAACGCCGAAGCGCACGTTGCCGACCTCATAGGCGGGCAGATTGCGGCGATAGATGTCGGTTGGGCTGATGCTGCTGTAAGAGCCGCCCACCAGGGTGGTGTCGATGTGGAAAAACGCGTCGATGGGGCCTGTTATGGGCCGCAGATACTCGAGCGAAGCGCCAGCGGTGTACTGAGGTACATACGGGAGCCGATCGCCGGTCTTGCCGGCCGCAACCACGACGGTGCTGACCTGGTCCTCGGACAACCGGGCATCGGTGTAGCCGACGTTGGCAGACAGAGTGAGGCCGGGCAGCAACGTGGCGGTCAATTCAGCTTCACCGCCCCAGATCCGGGCGGCGCCGGCATTCGAGATGAGACCGAAGACCGAACCCGTTCCGGAAGTGCGGCCCGAGACCTGGATGTTCTGCCAATCGATGCGGTATCCGGTGAGATCCAGGTAAACGCCCTTGGCCAGGGTGCTCTTGATACCCAACTCATAGTCCCACAGGCTGTCCGATGAGTATGCGGCGAGGGCCGCGGGCAAACCGATCACCTGGTTGACACCGCCCGGCCGGAATCCCTGCGAGGCCTGTCCGTACACGAGCAGTCCGTCACGGGGCTGCCACGAGAGATTGAATTTGCCGATGACACCGTGCTGGCCCGATTCGGCTACCTGCTCCGGCGTGATGACAGAGGCGTAATGGATCTGGCCCACATCGACCCGACCGCCTACTGATTTGTCGTACTTGTAATAGCGCGCGCCCGTGGTGAGTGTCAGGTTCGAGAGAATTTTATAAGACAGCTCGGCGAACCCGGCAATCTGGCTCAAGTGGTCATCGATTGTGCGGTCGTATTCGATGTTTTCGGGGACGAAGGGCTGCAACACGCCGGTCGTGGGGTTTGCGATCAGGAGAGTGCTTTCTACGCTCGAGATGCGATTCTCGGAATAGACGCCGACAGTCCAGTTGAAACGCCCATCACCCGAAGAGCTCATGCGCAGCTCGTTGGTGAAGTCGTGCACGTACTGCGGCTGATAAAGACTGGATGCGAACAACTGCCGTGTGTTAACCAGGTAGGCGGACAGCTCATCCGGCGTACACGCTCGGGTCTTTGTCAGGTACGTTTTGCAGCCCGTCGCGGTATCGCGGCCCAGGAAGGTGTTGCTGACATCACCGTCAGTGGTCTTGTTGCGATCGAAGTAAGACGAGACGCCCGTGATGGACGCGAAATCCATGTCATAGTGAGCGGTGACCGAGAAGATGCGGTCCGTGTCGAAGTTGCCCGACTCCGCCCGCGCATTGGTGGTCCAGGGTTCACCGGACTCCAACACCCAACGGGGCGATCCGGTGGCTACATTCTGGTAGTAGGCTGCCAGGTCGACAGTCAGCCGATCGATGGGCGTGATCCGCACCAACCCGCGTCCACCGGTCGAGAAACCATCATTGATATTCGTCAGTCCCAACCGGTTGTTGTCGACGTAACCGGCATATTTCTGGTAGAAGCCCACCAGCCGGGCAGCCACCTTGCCGTCAATGACGGGCAGATTGACCATCGCGTCGACGGAACCGCCGGCGCCGCCGTGCTCAACTACCTGGCCATCCGCACGGGTCGCGGCCTCAAACCTGTCCATGTTGGGCTTCTTGAAAATCACCCGGATGGTGCCGCCCATGGAGCCCGCTCCGAACAGCGTGCCCTGCGGACCGCGCAGCACTTCTGCCCGTTCCACGTCGAACAACCGGAAGTCGGGCGTTGAGGAGGCCGCATCGCTCGTCGTTCCAACGGAGCCCGCGACGGGACTCTCATCATAGTAGACGCCTACCGTCGGCTCACCGGAGGCCTGGATGCCGCGAATCAGGACTCGGCGCTGGCCCGGGCCGCTGTCGACGATGCGCAGGCTGGGAGCTGTCCGTGTGAGTTGGGTGAAGTCGGTGTTGCCTGCCTTTTCGAGGCTGTCGCCAGTGACCGCGGAGATGGCGAGCGGGGTGTCCTGGAGCTTCGTGTTGCGCTTGAGAGCGGTGACCACGACCTCCGCCATGTCGTTGGAAGCGCCGCGCTCGTCCGCGGAGCTCTCACCGCCTACTGCAGCCACTGCTTCAGGCTTTCCCGTATCTGCCTGAGCCAGGCGAAACCTGTCCCCGAAGGACCTCTCGGCCTTCGGTTCTTGCGCAGGCGTCGTGTTGACCGTTGCCGACACCAGTGCAATCGACCGGTCACCGACAAACTGCGGTGTCAGCCCGCTGTCAGCCAACAGCAGTTGCAGCCCCTGCTCCGTTGAGTACTCGCCGGAGACGGCATGCAGGTGCTTGTCCTTCACGTTCTCGCCGGCTACGAGAATCTGCACCTGTGCCTGTGATGCAAACACCCGGATGGCCGCGGGCGCTTCCTGCACCGGGATGTCAAATCGGTGGGTTTCGGTTGCAAATGCCGGGGCGCCCGCCATGAGGAATTCCGCCGCAATGAACAACTCAATCACGGGGAACCGTACCCGGATTCCAAAGCTCATGAATCATCTCCCCAGTCGCGCATCGAACGTGCGCGTCAGGAGGAAGATGCATGGCGAAGAAAAATCCCTCCATCAGGATGTCAGATTGACATCTATTGACCGGAGGCCCGGCGCAGGTGAATGCCGTCATCCTGTTCGATGCTCTGCGCTCCCAGAGCCACCGCCACTGTGGTTGCGAACCCCGCGGGATCGCTGGCCAGGAACTGTCCAACCACCGGTCGCGCCGCGAGCAGCGGATCGTCGACGACAATGTGTTTGCTGTTGTGGCGATTCATCTCACCCACCGCCTCCAGCAACGACTGACCCTCGAAGTCCAACAGCCCGTCGCGCCAGCCCAGGCGGCGGGACACTTCACTGTCATCCAGGTGTTGCACTTCAAACCGGTGAGTCTCCTCAACCGTGGCGTGTTCGTTTGCGCCCAACCGTCGCCGCAGAACGTGCTCCGGGTTGCTGTCATCGACGAGCTCGACCATTCCCTGAGTGACCGTGACATCCACTCGGTGATGGGTTGCCTTCACCGAGAAAACGGTTCCAATGGCACGAACTGATATCGCTCCCGTGCGAACCACAAACGGACGAACCGGATCCTTCGCAACCTGGAAGAAACCCTCGCCTTTCGCAAGGTCGATTTCGCGATGCGCATCATCGTACTGAACGGTGGCGCGCGTTTCCGTATTGAGGACCATGTTCGAACCGTCGGCGAGATCCACGTGGCGGACCTCGCCGACCTGGCTCACATAGACATTCCGGTGGCTGTGAACCCACCATGCTGGAATGGCGCCCACCAACACCAATGCGATGCTCGCAGCGACAGCCCAACGTCTGCGGGCCAGGGGCGCGGGTTCGGGTTGGGATTCGGGCTGGGAAGCCTGGACGGCCTGGGCCAGTCCGCCGGTACCGGACAGGGCTGCCAGGCGATCGAGGTCCATCCAGGCCGCGCTCGCGCGCAGAAATGCGCCCCGGTGCCGGGGATCAGCTTCGAGCCAGGTGTCCAGCTCCGCCTGCTCCTCCGCGCTCAATGCACGCGCGTGGCTCCGTACCGCCCACTCGGTGGCCTCGGAATCAATCCGTCGACTGCTTCGATACATGTCCGTTGGTTCCTGACTCAGGTCGACCCATGGCCCCCTCTCCGTCCTGTTTCAGAGCATCCAGCACGCGCCCGAGCGCGATGGCCAGATACTTTTCCACGGTCCGCTCCGCGATATTCATTTTCAACGCAATCTGGCGCTGTGACAGGCACTGGAACTTCTGCAACTGGAAAGCCCGGCGGCACTGCTCCGGCAGTCCCGCCACCATGCGCTCCAGCCGCTCCAGCTCCTGCCGGGCACTGACCCGGCGATCCGGTCCCGGCTCCTCGCTGGGAATGCGCAGCATCTCGATTTCTCCGAGCCGCTCCATGGGCACGATCCGCGCCCGCCGGGCATTCTCGAGCAGGAGATTGCGGATGATGGCGAACAGGTAGCCGCGCGCGTTGGTGATGTGGCTGAACTCCACACTCCACAGCCGCGCGTAGGCATCCTGGATCAGATCATCGATATCCGAGGGCGAAAGGCTGTGCACGTGCCGCCGGAGCCAGGCGCGCACTTCGCCTTCGTGTGGCAGGACGTGCGTCGCGACCCATTGATGCCGGGCTCGGTCTTGCAATGCCGCTCACCCTCGCCGAAGAAGTCGTATTGAGGTAGATGAACCATAACGGCATTTCCCCCCAACAGGCGCTGAAAAAACTTTCGCGTTTAGGCCTTGGGGCCTTAATCATTATTCACGTTGCCCGCGCGGCTGCGGCGTTAGCATAGAGCTGGGAGTAACGCACCCGCGAAGTGTCAGTCCGGGAGACAGACTATGCGCACTTCTCTCATCACTTTGGTTGCTATTGTCGGTGTTGCCGGGTCAGCGATTGCTGCTGCGACCGCAAGCCCCGGGGCTGTGTCCGCTTCAGGCGGCGGCGGGGGCGGCTTCAGCTCGGGCGGTGGTGGCGGAGGCCACGGCGGTGGCGGCGGGGCTGGCGGAGGCGGTGGATCTGGCGGTGGCCACGGAGGTGGCTCGTCGGGCGGAGGCGGTGGGGGCGGAAGCCACGGCGGAGGTGGATTTAGCGGCGGTCATGGCGGTGGTGGATTCAGCGGTGGCCATGGAGGCGGTGGATTCGGCCACTCGAGTGTTGGCGGAGCTGGCGGCGGCCATGGCGGTGGTGGGTACGGTAGCCACCAGGGCGGCAACGGTGGCGGGCATGCTAGCGGCGCTGGGCACTTCGGTGACAGCGGTGGCCGGCATGCCGGCGGCGCTGGGAACCACGGTGATAGCGGCGGCGGCTACGGGCGAAGCGCTGGCGCTGGACGTGCAAGTGAGGGCGCCAACACCGGTTACGCCACTCGTGGAACCTACATCGCTCGAGGCGAGCACGGCGCGCGCGGAGGTTATGGCATCGTCGGTTCCGAATCCGCTGGTTTGAGCCACGGCATTGCGGTCACACGGGCCGGCAGTGCCCACAGTCCTCTCCAGCTGGGTCCGCGCACCGGCAGTGCGGCGACAGCGACCCGCATGTCGGATCGAGCTCATACGGCCCCGCAATCCGGTGGAGATTCAAAGGACGGCTCGCATCATCATCATCACCACCATCATCCCATCCCCAGGGACTCCCAATTTCAACTGAATGCGAACGAGATTGCCCGGGGCATAGAAAACGCGGGCCGGTTCTGCGAACCCACAAGCATTGACTGGAGCTGGTGCCACCGCACTGACCCTTCACGAGCGGCTCCGCGGGCGGTCAAAGTAAAGGCTCCAACCAGTCCCTGATCGGTTGCGGCACCATGCGTTCACGTGTTGAATGCCTGGTACTTGCCCTCCTCGTCGGCTCCTGTTCGACAACCAGTCACAAAGCACCCACGACGGACGCGCCCGCCGGACTGACAGCGCAACTCAACTACGCCGAGTTCCTGCTCAGCGGAGATGCGAGTACCTGCAATGACCGCCTGACCCGGGCCCAGGAGCAGATCGGCAGTGTCGATGCGAATCCGAAGACGCGTGTCATGTATCCCGATGGCTGGGCGGCTGTGGCCGATCTCGAATATCGCGTGCATCTGGCCTGGGCCGAGTGCGCAGGCGCGGCACACCGCGAGGAACATCTGCGAACCGCTGTCTCCGCAGCGCGCCATGCCGCAGAGTTGTATCGCGACATGTTTGATTATCACTCCATGGTCGTACTGCAGTTCGACGCGAGCGTTGCCTTGCACGATCTGGGTGAAAAATCCGCGGCGATTGCCTCACTCGAGACGACACTCGGGATGGATCGGGAATTCGGCTTCGCAGACGATGCACGCGAGAACTACGAGTTGTTATTGGCCTGGCGGGGTGAGCCGGCGGGAGACGCCCAGGTTGCAGCCCTGATGCAGGACTTCCCGAAGCGACAGGTGGAGATGAAATTCCAGTGGGGACCCCGCGATGCGCAGATTACTCTCGAAAGTCGCCGCGCCTGCCTGTTGGACAGGCAGGTGGTTTCCAGCCGTGCATCGGCATCTTTCGACGGTCAGATCCGTGCCAACGACAACGGAGGCTGGAGCGTCTCGTACGCGCGGCGCCTGACGAATTACGAGCCGGGGGTCTGGCCGATCATGCAAGGCTCACCCCCCATGGCTTTTCCACCTGTGTTGATTCCTGAAGCGGGCTTTGAGGTGAGCGCCTCGGGCGAATTTAACGTGGTTACAGAGCCGAAGGCCTTCGCGGAACAACTCGCCGCGAGGACTGAGGAACTGATACGCACATCGGCGCAGTCAGATGAGCACGCACGCGACATCGTGGAATTGGCCGTCGAAAAAACACCGGCCGACCTGTCACCGGGCCTGCTCGAAGCCGTCACGGCCGAGAACTATCAGTTCGAGACAGCGATGTGGATTGGCGCCACTCTCGATCAGGGTGTCTGGTACGAAGTCAGCGCACCCCTCTCCCTGCCCGGCATGCCGAGGGCAGTCACTCAAAACAGTATTCAATTCGCTTTTACGCGGATGGTGCCCTGCTCCGCGGAGGCGATGACTCAGCCCACCTGTGTCGAAATCATCATGCGCGCCGCGCCGGAACAAGAGGCGCTGAATCGTCTCCTCGCTGACTACAACAACCACGCCGATGTCGTGCGCGTCGATTCGTATACAGCGTCAATCACAACGCGGCTCGTCACTGATCCTGCCACTTTGCTCCCCTTCGCTCATGAGAAGAAGGTTTACTGGTCTGCCTCGGTCGGGAAAGGAATTTCCCTGTTGCAATCGGAGCATGTTTTAGCCACTACGCGCTACGGCGGGTGGTCGGAGGTGACCACCCGCCGCCCATGATGGCTGGCGGAATCCGGCGAAGTGCCGCCGAATCCGGGATCAGGTCTCGAGAGTGACCAACCCGCCCAAGGCCGGATCCGAGTAGCTGTCACGGCCGGTTTCGACGTGACCGGCGAAGCGCCACTGGAAAGTGGCATCTTCAGTGATCTTCAGGACCAGGTCATACCAGCCATGGAATCGATCGCAGCGCTGATCTGACTCGAACGACTGACCAGGCATCAACATCCGCAGGCTGTGATCTCCAGTGTAGGCATCGTGCACAACCACCGTGGCTTTGGTGGCTCCCACATTGGTGATACGAAGGCCGATCGAGCCGTGACCCTCCTTGTCATAGCGAGTGCGAACATCGAGGATGCCCGCGAAATGCCCTACGCTACCTTCGTAGTAGCGGGCAAACCCGTTGGGGCCATAGACGCTCAGATCGTACTTCGACGCAAACTTCCAGCTACCGCTGAGTTGTTTTCCATGCTCAACCGTGTAGGCACGGACATTGTCCGCCGCGTTTCCGGAGCGGACCTGAAACACCGCGCCGGCTTTTCCCGTGTTGATGAAATCCAGCCCGAAGGTGCTGGCAGCAGCATTCACATGACCATTGACTATGAGCTCATAAGGCAGAGCCCGCGCGGGGCGCACACCCTTCTCCTGCGTGGGCAGTCCGATCAGGATTTGACTCGGTGCCGGAATAAACGTGTCCACATTGCCACCCGCCAACTCGTTCACGGGCGGGAGGAAGGCGTCAGTGGACGGCAGGCGCGCATGGCTCTCATTCGGGTTGGTAAAGTTGAATGCGGTTGTCAGATCACCGGCAACCGTCCGGCGCCACGGCGAGATGTTGTTCTCGACCACGCCAAAGCGCTTCTCGATGAATTGAATCACCGAGGTGTGATCGAAGACCTGGGAATTGACATAGCCGCCCTTGCTCCAGGGTGAGATCACGAGGAACGGCACGCGCGTGCCGAAACCGATCGGTCCGTTGGGCGTGTCGGTTGTGACAATCTCGTTGTGGACATCGACGGTCGAGGCGCCGAAGTCAGGAGACTGCGGTGGGAACGGGGGAGTCACATGATCGAAGCTTCCGTCCGCCTCGTCGTAGTTGATGAGCAGGACGGTCTTGCTGAAGACCTCTGGGTTGGACACGAGAATGTCAACAACCTGAGAGATGTACCAGGCACCGTAGTCAACCGGCCAGTTGGAGTGCTCGGTGTAGCCGGCGGGAGCCACGATCCACGAGACCTGCGGCAGCTTGCCGTGCTTCACGTCGCTCCGCAGTTGATCGAACAACGATTCCTGCCAGGCTTTCCAGTCCTTCACAGGGGCATCTGTCGCGGGAATGGTCTTGATGATTTCCGTTCCTGTACAACCATTGTCGAACAGTGGGTTGCCCGGCGCCGAGGTCGCGTACTGATTGAAGTACAGAACGGAGTTGTCACCGTAGTTACCGGCGAAGGAGTTGGAGGTGCCGTCGCCGAAATCCGGGGCGAACGGCTGCCCGGCGATGTCCTGGTAGATCTTCCAGCTGATGCCGGCCTTCTGCAGCACTTCCGGGAATGTCGAGAAGGTCCAGTAGGCCCCGTTGTGGCTCTGACCGTTGAAGGTCATGGGCCCTGCCCCATGACCGTCCGTACCGCCTGCGCCGAGGCTGTCGAGATTGCCGATGCAACCGGTCCACAGGTAGGTACGATTGGGATTCGTGGGTCCCATTACAGAGCAGTGGTACGCATCACCCACAGTGAACGCATCCGCCAACGCACAATGGTATGGGACATCGGCGCGCGTCATGTATGACATCGCGATCGGGCCGTTCACGGTGGCCCACATGTCGTATTGACCCTGGTTCCAGGCGCGATGTGTATTTCCCCAGCTATGATCCGTTCCCGGGAAGTACGTGAGGCCGATGTCCTTCGCAAGCGCCTTGGGATCGACGCGGAACGGCGGAATGACGGGCACGCCATTCGCGGGACCGCCCAGCGAGCCCTGATCGGGCGGCACGCCATATCCGAGCGCTACATTTGCCGCACCCGCGGGTTGCAGGAACACCGGGGCGAGCGTGGTGCCCGTACCGTTCTGCAGGGGCAGATGAATGTTGACCGCGCGGGGATCATTGAATCCGCGCACGCCCTTGATCGTCCCGAAGTGATGATCGAACGGGCGGTTTTCCTGCATGAGGATGATGATGTGCTCGACGTCCCGGATACTGCGCGTGCGATTGTTCGCGGGTATTTCGAGGGCCTGGGCAATGCTCGACCCGAGCGAGCTCGCCATGGCGCCCATGCCGAGCAACTGCAGGAATTCGCGGCGATCGGTATTCTTCACTAGATGACTCCTTATCAACCAACACATTCGACCAAGGGCGAAGACTACGGAGCGCGAAGTTGCAACCCCGTGACGATTCCGTGAAGTTAGTTGGACAGCGCATCGAGTCACTCGAGCGCCGTGTCAGCCAGAATCCGGCGCTTCTGTCCGATTGGGCCGAGCTCGAACGGTTGTACCGTGCCAGCGGCGACACACAAAAAGCGTCGCTCGCGGCGCGGCACGTGGAGGCATTGCGGCGGCTGCCACCCGCCCTCGTTGCGGCAGGCAGTCTTTTCTCAGCGGGTCAGATGGCTGCCGCCATACAGGTTTTGCACGCATTTGTGCGCGAAAATGGCACGCACGTGGAAGCGTTGCGGCTGCTCGGGAGGATTGCGCTTCATGGCAATCAACTCGAAGAGGCTGCCAGCTCGTTTGAACAGGTGTTGGGCGCCTCCCCCGATTATCGCGCGGCCCGGGCCGACTTTGCGCGCACGCTCATTCAACAGCAGCGGCACTCTCGAGCCCGGCATGAAATTGACATTCTTCTGAAGCTGGAACCGGACAACTGGGACTATGTTGCGCTCGATGGAACCGTCCTGGCAGGACTGGGACAGCACGAACGCGCCATTGCGGTGTTTCAGAAAGCCGTCACCGCAGTGCCTGGCTGGGCGCACCTGTACCTTCTGCTGGGCAACTCGCTGAAGGCCATTGGACGGCAACAGGAAGCTATCGAGGCCTATCGGACCGCGGCAGCGCGGCGCCCTGGTTTTGGAGATGCCTACTGGAGTCTCGCCAACCTGAAAACCTACCGGTTTGCGGAGGACGAGATCAAGCAGATGCGTGCCGTGGAGAACGCACCTGCCACACAGGTCGTCGATCGATACCATTTGTGTTTCGCGCTCGGCAAGGCGCTGGAAGATCGGGGCGAATACGCGAGCTCGTGGCGCTATTACGAGCGCGGCAACGAGTTGAAAGCTGGGCAGTCGCCTTTCGATTCGCTCGCCATGGAGCGCAATACGGATCGATTGATCGAGGCCTATTCAGTGGAGCTCGTGACATCGCACACCGGAGCGGGCTGTTCGGATCCGGATCGGACGCCGATTTTCATCGTGGGGCTGCCGCGATCCGGGTCAACACTCGTTGAGCAGATTCTCGCTTCCCATTCCCTGGTGGAGGGTACCCAGGAATTGCCTACTGTTGGGCGGATTGCTCGTGAGTGCGGCGGCGCTGTCGAAACCTCGACCTGTGCCGTCGACTATAGTCGGATGGGCGCGCGCTACCTGGCGGAAACCCGCGCCTACACGAGCCGGGGAAAGCGCTTCTTCATTGACAAGATGCCCAACAACTTCAGGCACATTGGGCTGATCCACCTGATGCTGCCGACTGCGAAGATCATCGATGTCCGGCGCGATCCAATGGCCTGCTGTGTCAGCAACCTGAAGCAACTGTACGCAGCCGGCCAGGAATTCACCTATAGCATCGACTCCCTCGCCCGCTACTACAAAAGTTACCTGCGGTTGATGAATCATTGGGATGCGGTGCTGCCGAACCGGGTTCTGCATGTTTCCTACGAGGACCTGGTCGACGATCTCGAGACCCAGGTGGCCCGCCTGCTGCGCTTCTGCGGGTTGGATGTCGAGCCCGGGTGCCTGCAGTTTTATCGCACCGATCGATCCATCAATACGGCGAGCTCGGAACAGGTGCGGCAGCCTGTTTTCCGCAACGGGCTGACGGACTGGCAGCATTTTGAGCCTTGGCTGCAGCCGCTGCGCGAGGCGCTGGCATGAGTCGGGACCCTGCGGCATCCTTCCGCCGCATGCGGCCCATTTTTAATGCGAAGCTCGTCAACGGGGTCTGGGGTGACCCCGGAGTGCTCATTGATTTGAAATTCTCACGCCGGGCTCTGCTGTTCGATATAGGCGAGATCAGCAGTCTACCCACGCGGATGTTGCTGCGAGTCAGTGACATTTTCGTGAGTCACACGCACATGGATCATTTTGCCGGCTTTGATCATCTGCTGCGCGTATGCCTCGGCCGTGATACCGGCGTGCGTATGTATGGGCCGCCTGGATTCATCGACCGGGTCTACCACAAGCTCGCGGCCTACACCTGGGATCTGGTACAGAATTACTCAACCAACTTTGCCATTGAGGTTCACGAGCTGCATCCAGACGCACGTGTACTGC
>Ga0105240_10010774_pt1 | contig 12816 bp, 11 predicted proteins | sample KBSC54metaG_FD_80426 | JGI IMG/M metagenome (GOLD analysis project Ga0105240, IMG submission 80426) | Corn rhizosphere microbial communities from Kellogg Biological Station, Michigan, USA - KBS C5-4 metaG | ecosystem: Host-associated > Plants > Roots > Rhizosphere > Soil | place: Michigan, USA... | reverse complement strand
CGCGTTTCACAATCGTGAAGACCGCCACGCCCTTGTAGTACTTCCCGGCGGTCGCCGCGTCCTTCTTGCCGCCACTCACGTCACCGCTCACACCTTGCGTGCCCGCGCTCCCTCCGGCTGCGGCCGTAATCGCGACGACCTGCACGCCGGCGTCGAATTCGAAGTTGCCCTTGGTGAACTCGTCGAAGGCGCGTTTGTCTTCGAAGAACACGATCTGACTGTAGCCTTCACCGCCGGCCTGGAAACCGACACTGACTTGTGTCAGCGAGGTGTCGCCCACGTATTTGCCATGCTCATACACCCGGCCGGTACCGTGCGCGCCGCCGACCACGAAGGCGCCTTTGCCGATGGTTGGAAACACGGCATAGCCATAGGAGTGGTTGAAAAACCAGGCGCTTTGGCCGGCGTGGCGGAACAGGTCGATGGTCTCCTGGTAGTCGCCGGCACAGGCAACACTGGCGGCGAGCAACAGGGTCGCGGCCATCCAGAATTTACGCAGCGCATTCATGGGTTATGTTCCTCCAACCGTTTGTGTAGGAGCAGTGTACGGCGAAGGCGAGCTTCAGCCGAGGCGTTGGAGCCACAATCAGCGTTTGTCCTACAGGGGCGCGACGCATGCGTCGCGCGGGTTGGCCCGTGAGGGCCAACACCGGGTCGGGAGCAGGCGCGCCTGCGCACCGTCGGCATGGAATCGAGCCTGTATGTGTATACAGACCCCCATTCCCTTGGGTTGGTGCGATTCTTCTGGCAACCGGAGGCGTTTTCCGAACATGAGTACAAGACGTGAGACTTTGAGCTTTGGCCTGGCGCTTGGGACCGCGGCGTTGGCGCGATCGTCGAGCGGTTGCGCGGTGCCGGCCACACGCGTGCTTCCCCTGCTGACGAAGGCGATTCCCTCCACCGGTGAGAAGTTGCCGGTCGTGGGCCTGGGCACGGACCAGTTCCGCGCCAGCGAGCGGGACAACATACGGGCAGAAATCCAACGCCTGCCACAGTTGGGCGGCTCGGTCATCGATACCGCGGCGGCCTACGGCGACAGTGAGGCGTTGATCGGGGAGGCGGTGGCGGCGCTCGGTATCCGCGCTGAGATTTTTCTGGCCACCAAGCTGTCGGTGGATGAGTCCGGAACCGCCACCCGCAGCGGCGAGGAAAGCTTCAACCGCTCCCTGGCGCGTCTGAAGACCCAGCGCATCGATCTCCTGCAGGTTCACAACCTGGAGGGCGTCGAAGCGCTCATGCCGGTGATGCAGAAATGGAAGCAGGCCGGCAGGATCCGCTACATCGGGATCACGACTTCCCGAGTGGGCCAACACAACCACATGGTGGAGTACATGCGGCAGTATCCCCTGGATTTTGTCCAGGTCGATTACTCGCTCGCCAATCGCGATGCCGCCTCCAACGTGCTGCCGGTGGCGCTGGAGCGGCGCATCGCCGTGCTGGCCAATGTTCCCTTCGGTTTCGGCTCGGTGTTGCGACAGGCCCAGATGCGTAAGCTGCCGGACCTGGCGGCCCGTATCGGTGTCCTGACCTGGAGTCAGTTCCTGCTGAAGTACGTGATTTCTCATCCGGCCGTCACCTGTGTCATTCCCGGCTCCACCAAGGTCGAGCACCTGGAGGATAATCAACGCGCCGGCCATGGCCTGCTTCCGGATGAGGCCACGCGCAGGATGATGGAGGAGGTGTGGGATGCGGGATAGGGCACGGCTACGCTTGGTTGTTCTTCGTTAGAGACAAGAGCGCCGCGGTCAGGGCTCGCCCCACCAGCCCTCGACCTGACTTACTGAACGCCGCTATTGCCCCTGAGGGCGGCTGCATGTCGCGCCCGGGTCGGTTAAGGTATCCGCAGATCATCCGGACATCGTCAGGACTGCGTAATGCTCGATCATCTCGTCCACTGGTTTTCCTCCGCGGGATTCATGCCCCATGGAATGTGTTACCTGTGGCAGCCCGACATTCTCGCGCTCCACATCATTTCCGACTCCCTGATCGCGCTGGCGTATTTTTCCATCCCGCCCACACTGCTGTATTTCGTCCGCCGCCGGCAGGACTTGCAGTTCAACTGGATCTTTGTCTGTTTCGCGGTGTTCATCGTGGCCTGCGGTACCACTCACCTCATGGAAATCTGGACCATCTGGCAGCCGGTCTACTGGCTGTCGGGCATTGTGAAGGCGATTACGGCCCTGGCCTCGGTGCCCACGGCCTACCTGCTGATCCGGCTCATTCCCGAGGCGTTGCGCTGGCCCAGTCCGGCTGCGTTACAACGGGCCAACAGTAAGCTCGAGCTCGAGATTACCGAGCGTAAGCGGGCGGAGGCGGAAGTCCGCCAGTCGAACGATTTACTGGAAATCCGGGTACTGGAGCGCACGCGGGAGCTGGAAGTGGCCTACCAGAGCTTGCGGCAGGCCCAGGAGGCGAGCATGCAACAGGAGCGGTTGCGGGCGCTTGGCCGCATGGCCAGCGGTATCGCCCACGACATCAACAACGCGCTCACCCCCGCCACGCTGTATGCGCAGTCCCTGTTGGATCATGATGCGAGCTTGAGCGACGAGGCGCGCAGTGACGTCGCCCTCATTCAACAGGCGATCGGTGACGTTACCCAGACCGTCACGCGCATCAAGGATTTCTACCGGGTACGCGATTCGAAAGCCGCCAGTACGCCCGTGGACATCAAGCACCTCCTCGGGCAGGTGCTCGAGTTTACCCGGGCGCGTTGGGCCGATATGCCCCAGCAGCGCGGGGTGGTGATCGATGTGCGCACCGACTACTCCGAGCTCATCCCGCCTGTCATGGGCGTGCAGGGCGAAATCCGCGACGCCATCACCAACCTGGTTCTCAACGCGGTTGACTCGATGCCCTCGGGCGGTATCCTGACGTTGCGCTCCTATGGGACACAACATCACGTCACCGTGGAAGTGTGCGACACCGGTGTTGGAATGTCCGCGGAAGTTCGCGCCCGTTGCCTGGAGCCGTTTTTCACCACCAAGGGTGAGCGTGGCACGGGGTTGGGGCTGGCCATGGTCTACGGCATGACCGAGCGCCACGGTGCCACTGTCGAGATCGACAGCGAGCCCGGTGCGGGCACCATTGTCCGCCTGGTTTTCCCGGCGGCGATCACGAGTCAGCTCACCACGTCCACCGTTATCTCACCGCGGCGGAAAGTGCGCGGGTTGCGCATCCTGGTCATTGATGACGACGACCTGCTGCGCCAATCCATGCGCGCCATTCTGGAGCGCGAGGGACACTACGTGTCAGTGGCCAACGGCGGCCGCTCGGGAATCGAGATGTTCACCACCGCGACCCAACGGGGCGAGCGGTTCCAGGTCGTGATCACGGATCTCGGTATGCCGCACGTAGACGGCAGGGCTGTGGCCGCGGCGGTCAAGGCGGTGTCACCCGACACGCCGGTGGTGTTGTTGACAGGTTGGGGACACCACCTGCGAGAGGGGAACGAGATGCCCACCGGTGTCGACTACATGTTGAACAAGCCGGCGAACTTGTCCGAGCTGCGGGCCGCGCTCGCGGAGCTGGTGTATGCGCCGGCTTGAGGCTTCAATCGGTACGATAGCTCTTGCGCCTGATTTTGCGATGCTCTATTTCCCGCGGATAGATGCCGCAGCGGAGTACGACCTTCTCGTAGCCCACGCGGTCCGGCGGGATGGGGGCCTCCACCGACGGAGTCGATAGCATGATGGCCTGGAAGCGCTCCTGAATGCCCGGCTTGAATTCCGGGTGGCTCAGGATGAACAGATCGTTGTTGACCACACCGTTCATGACGCGCTCGCCGGCCTCCAACGGGTCCATTCCGGGAAGTGGCCCTGGCGGGTGCGCGGGTATGCCGGGCCGCGCCGGGGGATGGTACGGGTTCTCCTGGCCGCTGCCGACATAGTTGTCCGTGTTGACCAGGCCCGGGCAGAACACCGAGGTGCCGATGTTGGTGCCTTCGAGCTCGACCCGCAGAGCCTCCATGATTCCCACGGCGGCGATTTTTGTCGAGGTGTAGACCCCGGCATTCACCCCGGGCAACAGTCCTCCCATCGAGGCTGTCGTCACGAAGTGTCCGCCCTCACCGTGCTCAAGCATGTGCGGCAGGCAGGCTGCCACACTGTTGTAGATGGCGGTGAGGTTCACGGCCACCGCGTTGTCCCACTCCTCGTACCTGGCCTGACTCGCCTGGCGCAAGGTCTTGACACCGGCGTTATTGACTACCAGGTGCAGCTTGCCGTATTTGGCCTTGACCTGGTCGACCATGCTCCGCCAACCCTCGCGCTCGGTGACGTCATGTTTGACTGGAAACACCGGATTGCCTTCCTTGAAGAGAGGCATTGCGGCCTGGAGGCGCTCTTCGTTCCGGTAGCCCAGGACCACGATCATGCCCACGTTGGAGGCGGCGCGCGCAATGCCGAGTCCGATGCCGTCGGAGGCCGCCGAGATATAGGCCACCTTGCCCTGCAAATCCTTCAGCGGGGGCGGCTGTGACACTTTGGGCTCATCACTCATGGTGGCTCCCTCGAGGTCAGGCGGTCACACTGCGATATGACTTGCGCTTCTTCTTGCGGTGCTCGATTTCGCGCGCGTAGATCCCCGCGCGCAGCACGCGCGTTTCGAATTTCACCCGGTCCGCGGGTGGATGCTCGCCGAGGGGCTCGGAGTCCAACACGGCATCGAAGCGTTGCCGGGTGCCGGGCATATATTCCGGGTGAGTCAGGATGAACAGGTCGTTGTTGACCACACCATTCAACACGCGCTCCCCGGCTTCCAACGGATCCATGCCCGGTGGCGGGCCGGGCGGGTGCGGCGGGGTGGGCAGCGGGTTCTTCGGGTGGTAGGGGTTGATCTCGCCGGTGCCGAGATAGTTATCCGTGTTGACGCCGCCGGGACAGAATGCGGAAGTGCCGACGGTGGTGCCTTCGAGCTCGACTCGCAGCGCTTCCATCAAGCCCACCGCGGCGATTTTGGTGGTGGTATAGACACCAAGGTTGCCTCCGGGGAGTAGTCCGCTCATGGACGACGTCACCACGATGTGTGAGCCTTCACCGTGCTCGAGCATGTGGGGCAGGCACACGGCGACACTGTTGTAAGTCGCGGTGTAGTTCACCGCCACCGCGTTGTCCCATTCCTCGCTGGTTGCCTTGCTCACCGGGGTCCACAGTTTGCTGCCGGCATTGTTGACTACCAGGTGCAGCCGGCCGTATTGACTCTTGATCTGCTCGAGAACCTTCTGCCAGCCGTCCCGGTCGGTGACGTCGTGCTGGATCGGAAATACCCCGGCGTTACCGTCCTTGAATAACGGCAGCGCCGCTTTCAACCGCTCTTCATTGCGATAGCCGATGCAGACTTTCATGCCGGCGTTGGATGCTGCGCGGGCGATGCCCAGGCCGATGCCGTCGGAGGCCGCGGTGATGTAGGCCACTTTGCCTTTCAGATCATGCAGTGGGGCCGCTTGGGACACCTTGGGCTCTGGTGGCGGCGGCATACCGGCCGGGGTGGTCGCCGCGGGAGGTTGCGCCACCGCGTACCGGGACAGTCCCAGGGAGGCCAGGATGCCCAGGGCCCCTACGCCGCTGTCAGCCAGAAAGCGCCGGCGATCCAGGGCAAAGCAGTCTCCCCCGCTCCCGCTTGGGAGTTCCCTACTACCGCGGGATTTCCTCGCTCGCGCTCGGTCATCCTCGCTGACCGCTCGGTCACGGGTGGCCGGTTGCCTTGGGACAGCCTTTTTCGACATGAGCGTTCTCGGTTTGAGCCTTTGAGCCGAGTATGCCAAGGACTTGCGGGGATGCCGTTGCCGGTGTGGGTGAAAACTCCTTTGACGGTGGGGCATGCCGGATAAAATAGGGGATGACCCGCCCGAAGGGGTCTTGCTGGCAAACGTCAAGAAAAGTCATCACGCACTCAAGGGAGTCCGCCCATGTCGTACCGTGTTCCTGTTCTGGCCGTACTGGTTGGCGCTTTGGTGAGCAGCACCGCGCTGGCACGCCCGACCGTCCTGGAAAACATTCCGTTGAAGTGGTCGCCAACATCCACCATGGCCGAAATGGGGCCCATGGATCTGAGCGCGGCGGACCTGGCGGTCAAGATTCAAGTTGAGCCCCTGGTCGACTCGCGTCAGAACCCGACCTTGATCGGACAGAATACCGAAAAGCCGGACAAGCCCCTGTCCGTCACGACCTCGAGCGACGTGACGGAATTCACGAGCGAGCATCTGAAGGCCACTTTGAAAGCCGCCGGTATGAGCGTGGTCGACAGCGGCGGTGATGTGATTCTGATGGGTGAGCTTCGTCAGTACTTCGTAGCGGAGACGAACACGTACCACGGTGAGCTCGCCCTGGTGCTGCATTTGAAGAATCGCGCCGGCAAGGAGCTTTGGAGTGGGTCGGTCACCGGGGACGCCGAGCGCTTCGGCCGCTCGTACCGGGCGGATAACTACATGGAAGTCCTGGCCGATACCCTGCTGAAGGCCGCCCACAACCTGCTGACGAACCCCGGATTCCACGATGCCTTGGAAAAGCACTGATACGGCTCAGTGTGTCGCGTTGGTCGCGGCGTGTCGGGAGTTGACCCGCCGCGGCCTGACTTACGGCACTTCGGGGAATGTCAGTATTCGTGCTGCTGCCGGTTTTTTCATCAGTCCCACGGGGGCCGACTACGAGGAGCTGGAGCCCGAGGACATTGCCCTGATGGATTTTGAGGGTCGCTGGTACGGCCGGCGGCGTCCGTCGAGTGAATGGCGCTTCCATCGCGACATTCTCGTGGCCCGTGAGGATGTCGGTGCCATCGTTCACACCCACTCTCGATACGCCACCGCGCTGGCGTGTACGGGGCGGGGCATACCGGCTTTCCACTACATGGTCGCGGTAACCGGAGGTACCGAGATCCGCTGTGCTCCGTATCGGACTTTCGGCTCACAGGAGTTGTCCGACGTGGCCCTGGGCGCGCTCGGGCAGAGCAAGGCTTGTTTGTTGGGAAACCACGGTGTCATTGCGTTAGGTGCGGATGTGCGGGAGGCGCTCAAGCTGGCCGGTGAAGTTGAGAGCCTGGCGGCACAGTACACGGCTGCCTTGGGCGTGGGAGATGTCAGGATTCTGGATGAGTCCGAAATGTTGCGAGTGGTCGAGAAGTTCCGAACCTACGGCAAGCCTGATGCGGAGGATGTCGGGTTGATTTTTTCCGGTTCGGAAAGACCGGAATGAAGGGAACGCAAAAATCATAGTTGCGCCATAAATCGCCAAGCACAGCGCCGCCAACAGTGAAATAGTAGGGCCGAGTGTCGGCTAAGCCGCACTCGAAGACTCACGCTCCTTCCCCCAGGCGGGCGAGTCTTCTCACTTCGGGGCGGGCATTGCCCCGCCCTCTTTTATTAAGACGCTGGATCCGCACATCCTTGTGCGGCCCAGCGTGCCTCGTGCAAAAACCAAGGGTTTTTGCACAGGAGGCCCGCCACCTTCGGCGGCGGGGCACATCCTGTGCCTGGGGGCGGAGGGCCCGTGTTGGTTACCACAGCGGGTTGCCGCGGTTCGAGCTCACTTCCTCGCCGCGTATCGGGCGGGCGGAGTTGCCCCACGACCTGCGGACGTAGATGAGTATTTCGGCGATCTGCTCATCGCTCAGTGTTAGTGAGTAGGGCGGCATGCCGAACGGCCGTGGATTGCCGGCCGTGCCGGGTGAGTAGCCGCCGAACAGCACCATGCGGATGGGGTTTACAGCGGAAGACATGAGGACGGCGCGATTGCCGGCCAACGGTGGGGCCGCGGGCTCACGTCCCTCGCCCTGTTTGCCGTGGCAGTCGGCGCAGTTCTTGGTGTAGAGGTCTTTGCCGGCCTCCAGTATGGAGCGCGGAATATCGTACTTGACGCTAGATTCGCTATTTTCGTCATTGGAATGGGTGACCGGCAGCGACTCGAGGTAGGTCGCCATGGCCTGCAACTCGTCATCCGGCGCATGTTGCAGGCTTTCTGACACGACCTCGGCCATCGGGCCCAAGGCAGCCGCCTTGGTGCTGTTGGTGTCCACCCGCCCGGTTTTCAACAGGCTGATGATGTCCGCGACCGGCCAGTTTTCCACGCCTGCTTGCCGCGGGCTGGTCAACGAGGGCGCATACCAGTTCAATACCAGGCCGCCCGAAGGTCCGGCTTCTGAGCGGGTCGCACCGAGCGCGTTGCGTGACTCGTGGCAGGCGCTGCAGTGTCCGACACCCTGCACCAGGTAGGCACCCCGATTCCATTCGGGACTTTTTCCCGGCTGCGGCTCGTAGACGCCGGGGCGGAAAAACAACCAGCGCCAGGCCACCAGCAGGATCCGATGATTGTAGGGAAACGCCAGCTCGTGAGGGCGGTTCGCCTGCGACACCGGGGTGATGGTGCGCAGGTAAGCGAATATGGCATCCGAGTCGCTTCGGCTGATCTTGGTGTAGTTGGTATAAGGGAAGGTGGGATAGAGGAGGGTGCCGTCCTTGGAGTATCCGTTATGCAAGGCGTGCCAGAAATCGTTGGCGCTCCAGTTCCCCAGCCCGGTACGGGCATCCGCCGTGATGTTGGGCGAATAGAATGTACCGAAGGGTGTTGGGATCTCGCGACCCCCGGCGAATGGCGCCCCGCCGCGGGCCGTGTGACACGACCTGCAGTCCGCCAGGGTGACCAGCTCCCGGCCCCGCTCGATCGGATCAGCACTCGCCACGGTGGCTGGCGGCGGTGCCGCACCGGATTCCCGATCCCCCGTGCCCCTCCACCACGCAATTCCCAACACCAACACGACCAGCAGGATGCCGCCCCAAAGATATTTTCTCATGGCGTCCGGCTTCCCTGCTCGATGCTGCCGCAATGAAGCGGTGGTGAGTGCTCGAAGGAGTCCTCCGGCTCCTGGCCTTCCGGCACCGGCTGGGAGGCGAGCCACGTGGTGGCGGCATCCAGGTCTTCATGGCGCATTCTGCGGACCAGCTCGCCCATGCAGTCCGGCGCGGCTGCCGCTCGGACGCCCGAGCGCCACGAGCCCAGTTGGGCCGTGAGATAGTCCTGAGAGACCCCCAGAAGTCCCGGTACGGCCGGGATCACACCTAACAGTCGGCGCCCGTGACAGGCGGTGCACGGCGGGATGTCGAGCGTCTTGTCTCCTTCGGTGACCAACTGGTGCCCGCGAGCCAACACCGCGGGGGCGGCCCTGGTCGGCATCGGCGGCGGATAGGGGACCTGTTGAGATCCGAAGTACGCGGCAATTTCCCGTAGGTAGTCGTCCGTCTGATACTGGGCGACATACGTCATCATGGGAAAATGCCGGCGTCCCTCGCGGAAGTTCAGTAACTGGTTGAGCAGGTATCCGGCCGGCTTGCCGGCAATGCGCGGAAAATAGCCCTCCCGTGTCGCGCGTCCTTCGTTCCCATGACAACTGGTACAGGGCTTGACCCTTTGCTGAAGGGTGTCGAGTTCGGAGTCGGGGGTCTGCGCCCGCGCGCCGCCGAAAATCAAGAGAGCCATGGCCAGGGAAGCCCACAAAGGGTTGCGACGTTTTCGGATCACCGGTCACTCCTGGATGAGCTGTCGCCATTATTCTACGCGCCTCGTGTGAATCTGGCGGCGACGCCACCGGCCGCGTTGCCGCATGGGTTATGAGGGCCTGTCAAAAAGTTTACATTGCTCGAGACCCGGCTCTTCTAGAATGAATCGACCACGATTCGTTCAAGTGAAGGAGCTGCGATGAGCACAACGCCGGTGATTTCCCGACGTGCAGTGGTGAAAGGGGGCATGACGGCTGGTGTGGGTCTGGCGTTTGCGGCGCCCCTGGCGCTGGCGGCGAACCATGGGTCGACGTTGCCGCTCATTACCAAGACCGTGCCTGCCTCGGGAGAGCAGTTGCCCGTCGTTGGCATTGGAACCAACCAGTTCAGTGTATCGGAGCCGGATGAGCTCGCCGCGCGCCGCGATGTCCTGCAAAGCCTGCCGGAGCTCGGCGGCAAGGTGGTCGATACGGCCGCCGCCTACGGAGATTCGGAGCTGGTCATTGGCAAGCTGGTCAAAGAGCTCGGCAATCGCGACAAGCTCTTCATTGCCACCAAGACACCCATGAGGGGTGACCTCTCCAGCGGCTCCGCCATCGTGGAACAGGCCCTGGGTCGCCTGCAGACGGCCCAGATCGATCTTCTGCAGATTCACAACTTCTACGGCTTCGATACGCTCCTGCCGGTGCTGGCCGAGGCCAAGCAGGCGAAAAAGATCCGTTATATCGGGGTGACCACCTCCACCAGCGACCAACATCCACAGCTTCTGGAGGCCCTGGGTAAACATAAGCTCGATTTCATCCAGGTCGATTATTCCATCGAGGACCGGGATTCTGACAAGGTGTTGCAAGTCGCGCACGACAAGGGTGTCGCTGTCCTGATCAACGTGCCCTTGGGCGGTCGCCGCGGGAGCCTTCTCACCAAGGTGAAAGACAAGCCCCTGCCGGATTGGGCCGCGGAGGTGGATGCGGCGAGCTGGGCGCAGCTTCTGTTGAAATACACCATTGCGCATCCCGCCGTGACCGCGGTCATTCCGGGGACGACCAAGCTCGTGCATCTGCAGGACAACCAACTGGCCGGACGCGGCCGGCTGCCCGATGCCGCATTCCGTAAGAAGATCGAGGCGTATTGGGCCAAAGTGTAGTCGCCCGAACGCGCCCAGGCATACGATGTGCCCCGCCGCCGACAGGGTCCGACGCATGCGTCGGACGGCCTCCGGAGCAAAACCGCTGGTTTTTGCTCGAGGCACGCTGGGCCGGGCACGGTGCGACGCATGCGTCGCACGGGTTGACCCGCGAGGGGCAACCCCGCTTGTGAGCGGGCGATTGCCCGCGCATCGTCCGGATCCAGCGTTCAAAGAAGATCCGCGTAGTGCCGCCGCGCCACGTCAGGATGCGAGCGCAGCCGGCCTTTCAGATAATTTTGTCCGACGTTGCGGAACAGTGGGTTGTCAGGGTCGCTGTCGGGGCCGTGCGCCTGCGCTGCGAGAGGTGCGGGTAACTGCAACAGCGGCACGGTGGCATCCAGGCGCGCGCCCAGAAAAAACGCCGCCGAGAGTCTCTCGACTCCGGCGGGTGGTGTCACGACGCGATGGAGTGTGGCACGCAGGTACCCATCCGAAGCTAACTCCAACAGCTCGCCGATGTTCACCACCAGGGTTCCTGGCCGTGGGGTCACGTCGATCCAGCCATGCGGGGTTTCCACCTGCAGTCCACCATTCGAGTCCTGCAGGAGTAATGTCAACAGTTCCGCGTCCTTGTGCGCGCCGACGCCCTGGTCGCTCTGGGTGGTGTCGCGTCCCGGGTAGCGGATGAGCTTCACCAGGTAGTGCGGCTCGTCGCGATAGAGTGATTCGAGCGCATCCGCGGCCTGTCCCAGTGCCAACGAGAAGGCGCCCAACAGGCGGTGCAGAACCTCCAGCGCGGCACTCTGCCAACGGACGACAATCGTGCGCAGCTCGGGGAGTGCCGCGGGCCATTGGTTCGGGCCCTGCAGGCGTGCCCAGGCAGGCATGTCGGGGCTTCCAGGCAGCGCCGGTCGTTCGGCGCCGAAGTCGATCTGTTCCCGCCAATCGGGCGTGCCCCGTGTGAGCTCCCGGGCGACCCGGTTGTAGCCGCGGAAGTGCGGGGATTGCGCCATTTCAATCGCCAGCTTTTCGGCCGCGGGCAGGGCGAAGAAGCGGTGCGCGGTCTCCAGCAGGTCGTCCAGAAGATCCGGCGCGATGCCATGACCGCTGAGATAGAAAAAGCCCACGTCACGTGCTGCGACGCGCAGATCCTCCAGAAACGCGGCCCGTGAGGCGCCGTCGGCGTCTAATTGGCTCAAATCGAGCTGCGGAATGGTCGAGGCGGTCGGCATGTTGGACCCGATTTTACAAAAAGTGCGGCCTGCACCAACTTCCGGTGGAAGAAGACCTTTGGTGACCCGTCATTGCCGGTCCCGGTAAGCTTGCGGTACAGACACTGACGCATCGAGGCTGCCATGTTCAGAACGGCTTTTCTGCTTCCGCTGCTCGCGCTGCTGCCATTGGCCGCGCAGGCCGAATTCAAGCAAGGGGCGCCCACGGTGCTGATCACCGGGGCCAGTCGTGGCATCGGCCTGGAGCTGGCCAGGCAGTATGCCGATAAAGGCTGGAATGTGATCGCCACTTCGCGCCATGTCGTCGGCGATGCCGCGCTCGCTGCCCTGAGTGATGTCGCCGCCAAACATCCCCAGGTGGTGTTGGAAAAAATCGACGTGTCCGATTCCGCAACCGTGCGCGGTGTCGCCGAGAAATACAGTCGTCAGCCGATTGACGTGGTGATCAACAATGCGGCGGCGGTGGAAGCCACTTTCGCGGCCGACATGGCTGCCGCCACCACGCCTTTCGAGAAGATGGATTTTGATGCGGCCCGGCGGGATTTTGATGTGAACACGCTGGGGGCGATGCGTGTGGCCCAGGCCTTCATGGCCAACGTGGAGAGCTCCAGACAGAAGAAGCTCGTTTCGGTGACCTCCAGTGCCGGCTCCTTCGGCAATCCCTTGCCGAACGGCATGGCCATGAACTACGGGGCGAGCAAGGCTGCGCTCAATAAGTACAAGACCCAGCTCGCCGTGCAGACCAAGCCGAAGGGCGTGATCGTCGCCCTGGTTCAACCGGTGTTCGTGGCGAGTAAGTCGGACATGGCCAATATGAAAGGCGCGGCGCCGCTGGACCAGGAAGTCGGAAAACTCATCAAGGTGATTGACGGCCTGACGGCCGAGTCCAGCGGCAAGATAACGAACTTCAGTACGGGTAAAATTGATCCGTTCTGAAGTCGCGCCTGGAGAGAGGGATGCGGAGTCGAGTGGCG
>Ga0105240_10010773_pt1 | contig 12820 bp, 14 predicted proteins | sample KBSC54metaG_FD_80426 | JGI IMG/M metagenome (GOLD analysis project Ga0105240, IMG submission 80426) | Corn rhizosphere microbial communities from Kellogg Biological Station, Michigan, USA - KBS C5-4 metaG | ecosystem: Host-associated > Plants > Roots > Rhizosphere > Soil | place: Michigan, USA... | reverse complement strand
GGCGGGTCTGGCACGTCAAGAAGCCGCTCGACGCCGCCGCCATGGCCGAGGCCGCCAAGGCGCTGATCGGCCACCACGACTTCACCACCTTCCGCGACGTGGACTGCCAGGCCAAGTCGCCGATGAAGACGCTGGACATGGCCCAGGTGCGCCGCGAAGGGCGGGAAATCTGGCTGGCCTTCGGCGCCCGATCCTTCCTGCACCGCCAGGTCCGCTCGATGACCGGCACCCTTGCCGAGGTTGGCGCCGGCCGCTGGACGGTGGATGACGTTCGCGCCGCTCTGGACGCCCGCGACCGCAAGGCCTGCGGACCGGTCGCGCCGGCGGGAGGGCTGTACCTGGCGGCGGTGGATTACTGACGCCTGCTTTTCAATACGTCATCGCCGGGCTTGTCCCGGCGACCCATGCGCACCGTGGAGAGCGAGCTGGCAGGCTGCTGAGCCTGTGTTCATCGCTGGCCGGCGCAAGGCCGGCCAAGGCGTAGCAGGGGGTGTGGCTTACAGCCCCAGCCGCCTTGCCCGTCCCGCGATCGCCAGCGCCAGCCGCTCGGCGATCAGGCGATCGGGGGAGCCTGTCTGCTTGCAGGCGCGGTCGGCCGCCAGGATCTCGGGCTGGATCTCGTCCAGCAGCGGGAGATCCCAGACCCGGGCCTGGCGCAGGAACTCCTTCTCGTTCTTCCAGAACACGCCGGCGGACTTCGCCGCTTCCGCCAGTTCGGCTCCGGCCTGCCGCAGGGCTGCGGTGCGTCTCAGCCGGGCCAGGTGCAGGCCCATGGCCCGCACGGCCGGCGGCCCCCCCTCCCCTTCCGCCGCCGCACGCCGCAGTCCGGCTTGCGCGGCGGCCATCCGTCCGCCGAAGGCGTCCTGGGCCGCGTCCGCCAGCGACGCCTCGGGCTCGACCCCCAGGAAGGCGATCAGGTCTTCGGCGGTCCCCGCCGTGCCGCTGCCCGGGCCCAGGTAAAGCGCCAACCGCTCGATCTCGCGACGCGCCACGCCCCGTTCGTGCGGCAGGCGGCGCACGAAGATGTCCAGCGCCTCGGCGGTCAGGCTGACCTTGTCGGCGGCGAGCCCCTCGCGGGTGATCCGCGCCAGGTCGCCGATCTCGTCCTCGTAGCAGGGGATGGCCGCAGCGGCCGCGGCCTTCTCGGCGACCTTGCGCAGGGCGGAGGTCCGATCGAGGTTGCCGGCCTCGATCAGAAAGAAGGCCTCGGGATTGAACTCCCCGGCCGCGTGTCGCTCCAGGGCGCCGGCCGCGAGTCGATCGAGCGAAGCCTTTTCCGACGACAGCTTCAACCGCACCAGCCGACGCCCGCCCATCAGCGAATAGGCCATCAGCTCGTCCGCCAGCCGCGCCGGATCGGCGTCGAGGTCGCCGTCGCTGATCAGGGCCACGTCGAACGGATCGTCCGGCCGCTTGGTCACCTTGCCGGCCAGCGCCTGGGCCCGCTCGCGCACCACGCCCAGGTCGCGCCCGTAGATCAGCGCCGCGCGGATTTTCGGGTCGGGACTGGCGAGGAACCGCTCGACATCCTGGCGGCGCTTCAGGTCCACGCCCCGCGCCCCCTAGCTGCCGGCCCCGACGCGGCGGGTGGCCATCCAGGCCGCAAGGTCGATCTGGATCTTGTCGGCCACGTCGAGCGCGGCCTTCTCCTGGGTGCTCTGGCGGGCGGCGATGCCGGCGTAGGGCTGGGCGGCCGAGTCGTAGCTGATCTCGCTGACCGCATGGCCCTGAAAGGCGACGGCGCCGGTGGCGACCTCGATCAGCTTGTAGCCCACCGTCAGGTCGATCTCGTAGCGCTGGGCGACGGCATTGACGGTGAGGCCGTGGGCGACGCGGTTCTGCTCGATGGTCATCTCCAGACGATAGACCGGCGAGGCCCCCTGCTCGTGGCCGAGCGCATCGTCGAGATCCTGGCGCAGCAGGTAGCCGATCCGCCCCTCCGGCGCGATCACGTCGACCCGCGTCAGGCCCTGGACCACGCCCGGCGTGGCGTAGAGCGGCGTGAAGCCGCAGCCGCCGAGCGCCGGCAGCGCCAGGGCGGCGGCGAGGGCGGCCAGGCGCCTCATGCGGCCACGATGTTCACGATGCGGTCCTTGACCACGATCACCCGCCGGATGCTCAGCCCCTCCAGTCGCTGGGCGATTTCCGGATCCCCCATGACGATCTTTTCCACCTCCGCGTCGGAGGCTCCGACCGCGGCCCGTATCTCGCCGCGCCGCTTGCCGTTGATCTGCACCGGCAGCACCCGTTCTTCGTCCTCGGCCAGCCTGGGATCGAATTCGGGCCAGGGCGTGGCCGCGACCAGCCCTGTCTCGCCGAGACGCTGCCAGCACTCCTCGGCCAGGTGCGGGGCGAAAGGGGCCACCAGCCGCGCGAGCGCGGAGAGGGCCTCGCGGCGCGCGGCGCTGCGTTCAGCATCGGACGTCGGGGCGCGGGCGCCGGCCACCACCCGCACGAACTCGTGCAGCCGGGCGATGGCGCTGTTGAAGCGGAAGTCGTCGATCGCGTCCGTGACCGCCTTGATCGCGCGGTGGGTAGCGCGGCGGAAGTCGGCCACCGCCCAGGTCGCCGCCACGTCGTCCGGCGCCTCGGCGTCGAACTCGGCCCAGACCCGGTTGACCAGCCGCCAGGCGCCTTCCAGTCCCGCCGAGGTCCACTGCACGTCGCGCTCCGGCGGCGAGTCGGAGAGCACCGTCAGGCGCGCCGCGTCGACCCCCTTCTCGTCGGCCAGGTCGGCCGGCGCGACGACGTTGCGCTTGGACTTGGACATCTTCTCGATGTCGCCGATCACCACCGGCTCGCCGCCGTCGATCAGGCGAGCACGACGCGCGGTCCCTTCAAGCGTCACTTCGACCTCGGCCGGATCGATCCATTCGCCGTTCTGGCGGCGGTAGGTCTCGTGCGTGACCATGCCCTGGGTGAAGAGCCCGGCGAACGGCTCGGCGACGCTCATCATGCCCTCGTCGGCGAGGGCGCGGGTGATGAAGCGGGCGTAGAGCAGGTGCAGCACCGCATGCTCGACGCCGCCGATGTACTGGTCGGCCGGCAGCCAGTAGTCCGCCGCCGCCTTGTCGATCGGTTCATCCGCATCCGGATTGGCGTAGCGCGCGAAGTACCAGGAGGAGTCCACGAAGGTGTCGAGGGTGTCGGTCTCGCGCTCGGCCGGGGCGCCGCAGACCGGGCAGGCCACATGCTTCCAGGTCGGGTGGCGCGCCAGCGGATTGCCTGGCCGGCTGAAGTCGAGGTCGGAGGGCAGGGCGACCGGCAGCTGGTCCTCCGGGACCGGAACGACGCCGCAAGCGGGGCAGTTCACCGTCGGGATCGGGCAGCCCCAGCCGCGCTGGCGCGAGACGCCCCAGTCGCGCAGGCGATAGACCGTCGCGCCTTCGCCCAGGCCGAGCGCCTCGGCCTTCTCCACTGCCGCCTGCTTGGCCGCCTCGACCTCCAGGCCGTTCATGAAGCGCGAATTGAACGCCCTTCCGGGGCCGACATAGGCCTCGTCGCCCACCTGGAACGCCGCCGGGTCCTCCCCCGGCGGCAGCACTACCGGCGTCACCGGCAGGCCGTACTTGCGGGCGAAATCCAGGTCGCGCTGGTCGTGGGCCGGGCAGCCGAAGATGGCGCCGGTGCCGTAGTCCATCAGGATGAAGTTCGCGACCCAGACGGGCAGGGTCCAGTCCGGATCGAACGGGTGCTTCACGCGCAGGCCGGTGTCGAAGCCCAGCTTTTCCGCCGACTCGATCGCCGCCTCGGAGGTGCCCCCCTTTCGGCACTCGGCGACGAACGCCGCCAGCTGCGGGTTGGCGGCCGCCAGATGTTCCGTGAGCGGATGATCGGGAGCGAGGGCGACGAAGCTCGCCCCGAACAGGGTGTCGGGACGGGTGGTGTAGACGATCACGCCGTCGTCGAAGTTCCGGGGCGCCGGGCCGGCGAACGGGAAGCCCAGGCGCAGCCCGCGCGACTTGCCGATCCAGTTCTCCTGCATCAGCCGGACCTTCTCGGGCCAGCGGTCCAGGGTCTTCAGCCCCTCGAGCAGCGCCTCCGCATAGTCGGTGATGCGCAGGAACCACTGGGTCAGCTTGCGGCGCTCGACCACGGCGCCGGAGCGCCAGCCGCGGCCGTTCTCGACCTGCTCGTTGGCGAGCACGGTCATGTCCACCGGGTCCCAGTTGACCAGGCCCTCCTTGCGGTAGACCAGCCCGGTGTTCAGCAGCCGCAGGAACCAGGCCTGCTGGCGCCCGTAGTAGGCCGGATCGCAGGTGGCGAACTCGCGCGACCAGTCGATCGACACACCGAGCCGCTTCAGCTCCTCCCGCATGGCGGCGATATTGTCGTAGGTCCACTTGGCCGGATCGATGCCGCGCTCGGCGGCGGCGTTCTCGGCCGGCAGGCCGAAGGCGTCCCAGCCCATCGGATGCAGCACGTTGAAGCCGCGCGCCCGCTTGAAGCGGGCCACCACGTCGCCCATCGCATAGTTGCGCGCGTGGCCCACGTGCAGGCGCCCCGACGGGTAGGGGAACATCTCCAGCACATAGTACTTCGGCTTGTCCGAGCCGTTCTCGGCGCGGAAAACGTCGGCCTCAGCCCAGGCTGCTCGCCACTTGGGCTCGACTTCCTTCGGATTGTAACGGGCCATGAAGGACCTTGGGGAAAATCAGCCCCGGAGGTTGGAAAGCCGCAGCTGCCGCGCCCGGGTCAGGATGGCGTTCTCGATGTCCTCCGGGGTCTGGTCCGACACCGGCGCGGTCACCCAGCCGCCGACGCCGTTGCTGACTTCCTTGAAGACGGTGACTTTCAGGGCGTCGCCCCTAAGTCGCGTGTCGAGGATATAGACGGTGCACTTGAAGCGCTCATCCGTCTTTTCCGGGTTCACGTACCAGTCGGTGATCACCACCCCGCCGTAGGGGTCGGCCGAGGCCAGCGGCATGAAGGCCAGCGTGTCCAGCGTCGCGCGCCACAGGTAGGCGTTAACCCCGATCGCGGTGGCGCCGGCGCCCTCGCTCGCCGCCCCGCGGTGCATGCCGGCGCCGCCGCCGCAGGCGCCGAGGCCTGCGAGGCCGACGACGGCCGCCACCATCAGAGCCGAACGCGTCAAGGAGCCGCTACGCAAGGGCATCTGCATTTCCACTCCAAACCGCCTGGTCGAAACAATCGATCGCCTTCCGGCGCTTATATCGTAAGCGCCGCCGCCCGCCGCAGGCGTCTATAACATGCGAGAGGGCTCGCCAAATGGGAATCACGTGGCCGCTCTGCCACAGGCCTGCCCGCAAAACACTCAACGCTGGGCCGCAACGCCTGACTCGCCTTGACCTTTGGCGAGTCGCGCTCTTAATCGATTGTGCAGGACGCCGGACGCATACTTCATTCGGCGCGTTGAAAGGTTAGTGGGGCAGTTTTGAAGCCGGCCCGTCGCATTTGGATCGTCGCGGGAGCGTTCGCCTTGGCGGCCGTCGGCGGCGGCGTTGCGTCCGCCGCGCCGAACGGTCCCACGGGCGACACCTTCTCGCAACATGACAGCTTCACGCCCTCGAACCAGACCGGCCCCAACACCACCCACCGTTCGCTGCAGTTCGACTGGCAGAAAAACCGCTGGGGCCTGAACCTGGATGTCAGCCAGCAGGGCGATCGCGACACCGCCTGGCGGGACGCCCGCATCGGCCTGAACTACCGCGTCGCCCCCGGGCTGCGCACCGGGGCCAGCGTCACCCTCGGTCCCGAGCATGCGCCCGACGGCGACATGCGCAACCTCGCGCCTCAGGAGCCGGCGCCCCGCGTACGGCTCGAGACCACCTTCAAGTTCTAGCCTAAAAGGCCTTCCACGACCGCCAGTCCGGCGGCGCCCGAGGCCAAGAGCTGCGGCGCTGTGTCGCTGCGAATACCCCCCAAAGCCACCACCGGCAGCCCTGCCGCACCCGCCAGGGCGGCGAATCGGATCGCCCCGAGCGGGCGTCCGGCCGACGGGCTGCGGCTGGGAAACACCGGCGAGACGATGACGGCGTGAGCGCCCGCCCGACGCGCCTGGACGATCGCGGCCGGGGAGTGGGCGGCGCAGGTGACCAGCCAGCCGGGCCGCTGCCGTCTGAGCCCGACTGCGCGCATCGCCAGTCGCTCCGGCAGATGGACACCGTCGGCCATCAGCCGCGAGGCGAGGGCAGGGTCCGCGCCCACCAGGAACACCACCCCGCGCGAGCGCGCCGCCCGCGCCAGCCGCCGCCCCTCGGCCAGCGCACCGGCCGCACCGAAGGCTCGGTAGACGACGCCGGCGCCGCGGGGGAGGCGGGCGATCACGGCCGCGGGGTCAGGCGTCCGCAGCGGATCGGTGAAGAAGATCAGGCGTGGCGGCGCCTTTCCGAACCGGCGGCGCGGCCTTAGCCTGCGCGCGGTCCGCCAGAGGGCCTCCGACGACCTTGCCGCCGCCACCTTCATCCCCACCGCCCGACGCCGCCGAGGCCCGCGCCCGGATCCTGGACCGCGTCCGCGCGGCCGCGGAAGCCGCGGGCCGCGACCCGGCCTCGGTGACGCTGGTGGCGGTCTCCAAGACCCAGCCGCCCGAGCGCATCGCCGCCATGCTCGCCGCCGGTCAGCGGGTGTTCGGCGAGAACCGGGTGCAGGAGGCCCTGGCCCACTGGCCCGAACCTCCGGCCGACGTCGAGCTGCGCCTGATCGGACCGCTGCAGACCAACAAGGTGCGCGAGGCCCTCGGGCTCTTCCAGGTCATCGAGACGCTCGATCGCCCGCGCCTGGCCGAGACGATCGCCCGCGAAGTCCAGCGCCTGGGCCGGGGGCCGCGCCTCTACGTCGAGATCAACACCGGCGAGGAGCCGCAGAAGGCGGGCGTCGCGCCGCCCGACGCCGACGGCTTCATCGCCCGCTGTCGCGGCGAGTATGGCCTGCCGCTGGAAGGACTGATGTGCATCCCGCCGCTGAACCAGCCCCCGGGGCCTCATTTCGCACTCACCGCCAAGATCGCCGCCCGCAACGGACTGGCGCGGCTCTCGATGGGCATGAGCGCCGATTTCGAGCTGGCGATCCGCTTCGGCGCCACCTCGGTGCGCGTGGGCACGGCCCTGTTCGGCGAACGCAGTTGAGCATGGAAAGAGCCTAGCCGCAGGGCTACTAGCGGATAAGGGGCTTCGGCTATGATGTGAGTCCATGGCGCAAGCTAAGACCATCCTGATCGTCGACGACGACACCGACCTGCGCGGGCTGCTGCGCGAACAACTTGAATTGCATGAAGAATTCGCGGCTCGCGAGGCGGCTACAGCGTCGGATGGCCTGCGCCAGGCGCGCGAATCACGTCCCGACCTGATCCTGCTCGACGTCGACCTGCCGGACATGGACGGGCGCGAAGCGCTGAAGCTGCTGCGCGGCGGGGGCGTCTCGACGCCCGTGATCATGCTCACGGCCGCCTCCGGCGACTCCGACACCATCCTCGGGCTGGAATCCGGCGCCAACGCCTATGTCACCAAGCCCTTCAAGTTCAACGTCCTTCTGGCCCACATCCGGGCTCAGCTGCGCAGCCACGAACAGTCGGAGGACGCCGTCTTCCGGATCGGCCCGTACGAGTTCCGGCCCGCCGGCAAGATGCTGCTCGACGCCCGCTCCAAGAAGGTCCGGCTCACCGACAAGGAGACCAACATCCTGAAGTACCTCTACCGCGCCGGGGGCAAGGTGGTCTCGCGCGAGGAACTTCTGACCGAGGTCTGGGGTTACAACGCCGGCGTCGACACCCACACGCTCGAGACCCACGTCTACCGTCTGCGCCAGAAGATCGAGCCCGATCCGGGCGGGCCCAAGCTGCTGATCACCGAGGCCGGCGGCTATCGTCTCGCGCCGTAAAGGTTTCCACAGAGAAACCGCGCCAGCCATACCGGTCCTTAACCAAGGGCGCGCGACAAAGGCGGTTCATCGCCCATGGTGGAGCGCAGCGCTCGATGAGGACCTGTCTGGTCGTTGACGACAGCCGGGTGATCCGCAAGGTGGCGCGGCGGATCCTCGAAGACATCGGCTACGAGATCGCCGAGGCCGCCGACGGCATGGAGGCGCTCGCCTGGTGCCGGGCGGCCATGCCCGACGCCGTGCTCCTGGACTGGAACATGCCGGTGATGACCGGGATCGAATTCCTGCGCCGGCTGCGCGCCGAGCCCGAGGGCGACAAGCCCGTGGTCGTTTTCTGCACCGTGGAGAACGACCTGGCCCATATCAACGAGGCGCTGGACGCCGGCGCCAACGAATACATCATGAAGCCGTTCGATGGCGACATCATCGCCGACAAGTTCGCCGAGGCGGGCCTGTGAACGCCGAAGAAGTCGCCCTGATCACCTCGCTGTGCCGCGCTCGCGCCGGCATGAAGCTGGCCCCCGAGAAGACCTACTACATGGAAAGCCGCCTGGGGCCGGTGGCGCGGCGCGAGGGCTTCAACAGCATCTCCGAGCTGCTCGCCGCTGTCCGCGCACGGCGCGAGGAACCGCTGATCTGGGCCGTGGTCGAGGCCATGGCCGCCGGTGAGACCTGGTTCTTCCGCGATCGCACGCCCTTCCGACAGTTCCGTGACGAACTGGCGCCGCAGCTGGCGCGCGCCCGCGCCGGCCAGCCGCTGCGGGTGTGGAGCGCCGCCTGCGCCACGGGCCAGGAGGTCTATTCCCTGGCGATGACGGTCGCCGAAATGGTCGACGTCGACCCCTCTCTGCGGGTCGAGCTCGCCGCGTCCGATCTTTCCAGTCTGGCGCTCGAGCGGGCCCAGGCCGGGGTCTACAACCAGTTCGAGGTCCAGCGTGGCCTGCCGATCCGGCTGCTCGCGCGCCACTTCGAGAAGGTCGACGAGAACTGGAAGCTGAGCGCGGCGATCCGCCAGCGCGTGCGGTGGCGGCGCATCAACCTGCTGGCCGGCCTGAAGTCGATCGGTCGCTTCGACGTGGTGTTCTGCCGCTATGTGCTGGGCGCCATGACCGAAGAGACCCAGCGCAAGGTGGTGCAGGAGCTGACCCTGGTGATGCCGGACGACGGCGTGCTGGTGCTCGGCCTGAAGGAGGCGGTCGCCGGCCTGGACGAAGCCTTCCAGCCGGTGGTGGGACGCCCGGGGCTCTATCGCCGCAACCCCGCCTTCCGCGCCGTGGCCGCCTGACGCGACCAGGGTTTGCGCCCGCGCGGCGCGCCGCCTAAAGGGACGCCGATGAGCGCGCCCGTTCCCGATCCCGTTGTCCTGGCCCAGGAACTGATCCGCTGTCCGTCGGTGACCCCCGCGGACGCTGGCGCCATGGACGTCCTGCAGGTGGCCCTGGCCACGCTCGGGTTCAGCTGCCGGCGGATGAAGTTCGGCCAGATCGACAACCTTTACGCGCGCCGCGGGACCTCCGGGCCCAACCTCTGCTTTGCCGGCCACACCGACGTGGTCCCGGTAGGCGACGCGGCTGGCTGGCGCACCGGCCCGTTCGAGGCCCGGATCGAGGATGGGCGGCTGTACGGCCGCGGCGCCTGCGACATGAAAAGCGCGATCGCCGCCTTCGTCAGCGCCGCCGGCGAGGCGGTGGCGGCCGGGGAGGCGAGGGGATCGCTCTCCCTGCTGATCACCGGCGACGAGGAGGGCCCGGCGACCGACGGCACCAAGGCGGTGGTGGCGGCCCTGGCGGCCGAAGGCGAGCGGATCGACCACTGCCTCGTCGGCGAGCCCACGTCCGTTGCGGCAGTGGGCGACATGATCAAGATCGGCCGCCGCGGCAGCGTCAACGCCCACATCACGGTCGAGGGCGTGCAGGGCCACGTCGCCTATCCGCACAAGGCCGCCAACCCCGTGCCGGTGCTTATCCGCCTCTTGGCCGCGCTGCAGGACCGCCGGCTGGACGACGGCTATCCGCAGTTCCAGTCGTCGAACCTGGAGGTCACCACCATCGACGTGGGCAATCCCACGTCCAACGTGATCCCGGCCCGGGCGACGGCGCGGCTCAACATCCGCTTCAACCCGGCCCACACCGGCCAGTCGCTGGGCGACTGGATCAAGGCCGAGGCGGCGAGGGCAGGGGAGGATTTCGCCGGCCGCGTCGACGCGCGCATCGAGATCAGCGGCGAGGCCTTTCTGACCGAGCCGGGTCCGTTTGTGGAAGCGGCCGCCGCGGCGGTCGCCGACGAGACCGGCCGCGCCACGGAGCTTTCCACCACCGGCGGCACCTCCGACGCCCGCTTCATCCGCAGCCTCTGCCCGGTGCTGGAGCTGGGCCTGGTGGGAACCAGCATGCACGCCGTCGACGAGCACGCCGCCGTGGAGGACATCCGCCAGCTGACCCGGGTCTACCGGCGGCTGATTGTGCGGTATTTCGAGACGTTCGGGGGCTGACACCCTATCAGAATGGGTCCGTTCAGCCGCCGCGCATGCACATGGAGTGGTATCAGCGCCGCGTCAGCCGGCGGCAGAGGTCGTCGAGGTGTTCGAGGCTGGCGTAGCGGATGCGCAGCTCGCCCGCGCCGCCGTTGTCCAGGATCTCCACCGGCAGGCCGAGCGCCTCGGTGAGGTCCGCCTCCAGCGACAGGGTGTCGGCGTCCTTCCCCGACCGGCCGCCGCCCTTGCTGGAACGCCCATCCGGCCGGGCGGGACGCGTGTCGCGGGCCAGGGCCTCGGCTTCGCGGACATTCATCCCCCGATCCAGCACCTGCTGCGCGAGAGCCTCGGCGTCGGGCTTGCCGGCGAACGGACGGGCGTGGCCGGCGGTGAGCTTGCCCTCACGGACCAGCTCCTGCACCCCTGCGGGCAACTGCAGCAGGCGCAGCGCATTGGCCACATGCACCCGGCTCTTGCCCACCGTGTCCGCCACCGCCGCCTGGGTGCGGCCGAACCGTTCGATCAGGGTGCGGAAGCTCTCGGCCTCCTCGATCGCGGTCAGGTCGGTGCGCTGGACGTTCTCGACGATGGCGATCTCCAGCGTCTCCGCGTCGTCGAGCTCGCGCACCAGCACCGGGATCGCCCGCAGCTCGGCGCGCTGGGCCGCCCGCCAGCGCCGCTCGCCGGCGACGATCTGATACTCCCCCGCCGCGTCCGGCGACGGCCGCACCAGGATCGGCTGCAACAGGCCCTTGGTGCGGATCGAGGCGGCGAGCTCCTCCAGCTCGCCCTCGTCGAAGCGTCGGCGCGGCTGATGCGGGTTCGGCTTCACCAGCTCGATCGGCGCCTCGCTGGCCCCCGGCCGCCCGGGCGCGCCGGCCGCGTCGGGGATCGGCGTCTCGATCTCGTCGAGCAACGCTGAAAGCCCCCGACCCAGTCCCCTACGCCCTTCGGCCATGCCGTCTGCTCCTTGTCCCAACAGTTCAGATCGAGTCGCGCCGCCTGTCAGGCCGTTTTCAGCCGCGCCCGCTCGCGCCCCACCAACTCGCGCGCCAGCTTCAGGTAGGCCTGGCTGCCGGCGCACTTGAGGTCGTAAATCAGGGCGGGCTTGCCGAACGACGGCGCCTCGGAGACGCGAACGTTGCGCGGAATCAGGGTCTCGTAGACCAGGTCGCCGAAGTGGTCGCGCACATCCTGCGCCACCTGCGCCGACAGGCTGTTGCGCCGGTCGTACATGGTCAGCACCAGCCCCTGGATCTCCAGCCCCGGATTGAGGCTGCCACGCACCAGGTCCACCGTCCGCATCAGCTGGGTCAGGCCCTCCAGGGCGAAGAACTCGCACTGCATCGGCACCAGCACGGCGTCGGCGGCGGTCATGGCGTTGACCGTCAGCAGCGACAGCGCCGGCGGACAGTCGATCAGCACATAGCCGTAGGCGCGGGCCGAGCGCAGCGGCGCCAGGGCGTCGCGCAGGCGGTACGACCGCCGCGGCGTCTGGCCGAGCTCGAGCTCGATGCCGGACAGGTCCGGGTCGGCGGGCAACAGGTCGAGGCCCGGCAGGCTGGTCGGCATGGCCGCCTCGGCCGCCGGCGCGCCGTCCATCAGCACGTCGTAGAGGGTCTTGCGTCGCATCCCGCGGCTGATGCCAAGGCCGGTCGAGGCGTTGCCCTGCGGGTCCGCATCCAGCAGCAGCACCCTTTCCCCCACGGCCACCAGGGCGGTGGCGAGGTTGATCGCGGTGGTGGTCTTGCCCACCCCGCCCTTCTGGTTGGCGACGGCGAGGATGCGGGTGGGCTTCTCAGCGGGCACGCGAGAGGTCCGTGATCCGGAGGATGCGGCCGTCCGGGCCGCTGCGGCTGGGGAGGATGTCGACCTTGAACCGCCACGCCTTGCGCGCCTCGGCGATCTCCGCATCCGCGCTGCGCCCCTTCGGGAACAGGCCGACCGCGCCCAGGTCCATGGTCGGCTTGGCAAAGCCGAGCAGCTTTTCCAGCGGCGCCACCGCGCGGGCGGTGACCACCTCAACCTTCGCCGCCACGGTCTCAGCCCGAGCCTGGCGCACCTCGGCGGGCAGCGCCAGGGCCTCAACCACCGCTTCCAGGAACCGGCAGCGCTTCCCCAGGCTCTCCACCAGCTCGACCCGGGCGCCGGGCCGTCCCTTCAGGAGGATCGCGAGGACCAGGCCTGGAAAGCCCGCCCCCGAGCCGAGGTCCGCCCAGGCCAGCGCCGTGGGCGCCGCCCCGAGCAGCTGGGCGCTGTCCCAGGCGTGGCGCGACCAGAACTCCGCAAGGCCGGACGGCCCGACCAGGTTCATCCGCTCGTTCCAGTCGGCCAGCATCACGCGCAGCCGCTGCAGGTCGGCGACCTGGGCCTTGCTGGCGCCCGAGACGGCTGCGAAGCCCTCGGCGTCCAGCGCTGGCGGGGGATCAAGCAGCGCGGGGGCGGCGGACATGGGCCAGGAGGGCGGTGATCGCGCCGGGGGTGACGCCTTCGATTCGGGCGGCCTGG
>Ga0105240_10010772_pt1 | contig 12821 bp, 16 predicted proteins | sample KBSC54metaG_FD_80426 | JGI IMG/M metagenome (GOLD analysis project Ga0105240, IMG submission 80426) | Corn rhizosphere microbial communities from Kellogg Biological Station, Michigan, USA - KBS C5-4 metaG | ecosystem: Host-associated > Plants > Roots > Rhizosphere > Soil | place: Michigan, USA... | reverse complement strand
CTGGTGCGGCACCTTGCCGTGGCGCTGGGCGGCGCCCGGCCCGTGCCGCCGTCCCTGCTCGAGGCGCTCGGGACGCCGGGCGCCTCGGTGTGGGCACGGGCGCTGCCGCGGCTGGTCGCGGCAATCGAGTCCGGCCGGGACGCGCTCGTCATGATCCTGGACTGCGCGGACCGTCTCCACGAGCGCGAGGCGCTCGACGCGGTCGAGACGCTCGCCGCGCATATCCCCGAGGGGTCAATTCTGGCGCTCGCGGGGCGCGCGGCGCCCGCACTCCCGATCGGGCGCATGCGCGCGCACGGCCGCGTGCTCGAGATCGAGGCCGATGCGCTCGCGCTCAGCCGGCGGGAGGCGACGCTCCTGCTCCGCGGTGCGGGAGTCGATCCCAGCGACGACGAGGTGCGCTACCTCGTCGAGCAGACCGAGGGATGGCCCGCCGGCCTCGTCCTTGCCGCTCGCTGCATGCAGCGGCCCAACCGGCGCCTGGATGAGCCGCTCGAGCTGGCGGGCGACGACCGCTACCTCGCGGACTACGTCCGCGGAGAGCACCTTGCCGACCTCGACGCGGAGACGCTGACGTTCCTGCGCCGCTCGGCCGTGCTCAGCCGCATGTCCGGCCCGCTGTGCGACGCCGTGCTCGAGACCTCCGGCTCGGGGAGGCGGCTGGGCGCGATCGACCGGTCGAACCTCTTCGTCGTCCCGCTGGACACTTCGGGGAAGTGGTACCGGTACCACCACCTGTTCCGCGATGTCCTTTTGCGGGAGCTGGAGGACACGGAGGCGGAGCGGATCCCGGAGCTGAACGAGCGCGCGGCGGACTGGTTCGAGGCGCACGGCGACATGGAGGCCGCGCTCGACCCCGCGGCCGCCGCCGGCGACGTCGACCGGGTGGCACGGATCCTGGGATCGATCGCCCTTCCGGCCCTGAGCAGCGGCCGGGCCGGCTCGGTCGAGGAGTGGCTGGACGGGTTTCCCGGCCGCGACGACCTCGACCGGCACCCCGGGGTCGCCACCCTGGGCGCGTGGGTGCATGAAGTGCGCGGAAATTCGGAGGAGGCACACCGGTGGTTGCGGGCGGCCGAGGGCGGCACACCCGACGCCGAGATGCCGGACGGCTGCCTCTCGGCGCGGCCGTGGACGGCCGTGGTGCGGGCGGCCATGTGCAGCCACGGCGCCGACCGCATGCTGGCCGACGCGGAGTCGGCGCTGGCCGACCTGCCGACCGACAGCCGCTGGTATCCGATCGCGCTCCTCCTCCGCGGAGCGGCGCTGACCCTGCTCGGCGAGATCGACGAAGCGGACGTCGTCCTCGCCGACGCGGCTCGCGCGGCCGGCTGGGCCGGCGCGACCGACGTCCAGATCCTCGCCACCGGCGAACGGGCGATGCTGGCGTCGGCCTGCGGCGATCACGGCACGGCCGAGACGCTCGCGGAGGAGGGGCGGGAGCTCGTCTACGAGGACCGGCTGGACACGTATGCGACCAGCGCCGCCCAGCTGGCGGCCGCGGCCCGCGCCGGCCTGCGCCGGTGCCGCTGGGACCAGGCCCGGGCCGACCTGAGCGTCGCCGAGCGCCTCACGGCGGAGCTGGGCGAGGCGCTGCCCTGGTTCGCCGTGCAAACGCGCATGGAGCTCGCCCGGGCGCACCTGACGCTGCGCGACGCCGAAGGGGCCGGCGCCCACCTCGGCGAGGCCACGGAGATCCTCGCCCGCCACCCGCATCTGGGGCTGCTCGAGCGCCAGGCCAATGACCTGCGGGACGAGATCGCGTCCACCCGCGAGGTGGGCGACTTCACCGGATCGGGGCTGACGGCCGCCGAGCTGCGGCTGCTCCCGCTGCTCGCCACCCACCTGTCGTTTCGCGAGATCGGCGAGCGCCTGTTCGTCTCCCGCAACACGATCAAGACGCAGGCGATCTCCGTGTACCGCAAGCTGGGCGTCTCGAACCGCAGCGCCGCCATCGAGCGCGCGGCCGAGATCGGCCTCGTCGACCCCGCCGCGCCCGCGGGCGCCGGCGGTCTCAGCGCGACCGCGTGACGGCGACGGGTCTGTCGCTTCACCCGCAAGGGGCGATGCGCCGGAGGCCCGGAACGCCTGCAATCGTGGTAGAGCTGTGGACGACTACACCGACACGCTGCGAAGGCTCTCGATTCGCGACGACGCGTACGTCGAGTTGCTCTCGGACGACCAGAAGAATGTCGAGGCGTCGGGCTTTGATCGCAAGACGCATGCCCTCGTCCAGCTCGGCGCGATGGTCGCGATCGATCCCGCGCCGCCCTCGTATATGCGCCTGATCGACGTGGCGCTCGAGTGCAACGCGAGCCGGGACGAGATCGTCGGGACGCTGATCGCGGCCATGCCGGCCGTCGGCGCCGCGCGGGTCGTCTCGGCCGCCCCGAAGCTCGCGCTCGCGCTCGGCTACGACGTCGCGGCGGCGCTCGAGGAGCTCGGCGACGGCCGCAAGCCGCGGTGAGCGGCCGCGTGCGCACATGGTCCTGACGCTCGCCATCATCCTCGCTCTCGTGCTGCCGCATCCGGCCAACATCGTCGTGCTGGTGCTCGGCGCGATCGGCGAGGTCGGAGAGATCGTCTGGGGGCGCCGGCTGGCCCGCCGCTGGCGGCCGAAGACGGGAGTCGAGACGCTGGTCGGGCAGACCGCCGACGTCGTGGTCGAGTGCCGCCCTCGCGGCCAGGTGCGCGTCCACGGGGAGCTGTGGGAGGCCGAGTGCGAGGATGGGGCCGCGGTCGGCGCGACGGTGCGGATCGTGGGCCGCGAGGAGCTCACCCTGACGGTCGTCCCGGGATGAGGCCGGAGGTTCCGGCCCGGCGCGGCCTCGAGGTCGTCGCCGAGCAGACCGGCCGGGCGGCGAGCCTCATCTGCCGCGGGACGCTGGACGCCCGTGGCGTGCCACGGCTGCGGATGGCGATCGATGCGGCGCTCGCGCGGCCGAGCGTCCTGGTGTATCTCGACCTCGAGGACGTCACCTCGGCCGACGCCGCCGGCGCCCGGCTCATCGCGGCGACGATCCGGCGCTGTACGGCCGAGCGGGTGCACCTCGAGCTGTGGCCGGGAGCGGCCGTCGAGCGGATGGTGGCCGCGCTCGGCGTCACGCTGCCGCGGCGGGCGTACCCGGTGCGGCCGTGTGCGCTCCCGGGCGGCCCTGGCGGCACAACCCCCGGGTCGGTTTCGCCCCGTCACCCCGTTTGGGCGATACCGCCCTTGGAACCACCCGCGAGCATGCGCTCATGAGCTCGACGAACCCCGACAGCTACGAGCGCGAGCGCCTCGGCGCGAAATTCTGGATGGGCCTCGTCCTGGCCGCGATCGCCTGTGGCGTCGGGGCGATCGTCGCCTTCGCGCTGTTCGGGTTCGCGTGGGCCGCGTGGGGGCTGATCGGGGCGATCATCGCGTTCGTCGCGCTGGCGGCGGCGGCGGCCTGGGCGATGGACCGCAGGTCGCGCCGGCGCTGGTCGTGACCCGCTAGCGGGTCGCCGGTGTCATCCGCGGCGCCTGGGGAGGTTGCCCGGAGCGATGCCGGCGCCGGCGGGGCCGGTCTCGCCGGGGCGCCCGCGTCCGCCCCGCGGCTGGCGCTCGTCTGCGCGCTGCTCTTCGGCGTCATCGCCTTGATGATCCTGCTGCCGCGCGGGCCCGGCGCCAGCGCGGTGCTCTCCGTCTTCATCGGCGGCGTGCTGCTCGTCGCCGTGACGGCCGCCCGGGTGCCGATGCGCTGGGTCGTCCGCATCTCGATCATCGTGGCCCTGCTGGCGGGCATTGCCGTCGTGACGATCCTGGCGTTCGGCGATTCCGGGATGACCACGGGTCTGGGCATGACGACGCTGCTCGTCGTCGCCGTCCCGGTCGCAATCGTCTCGGCGCTGCGCGATGCGCGCACCGTGAGCATCCAGGCGGTCTTCGGCGCGATCGCGGTCTATCTGATCGTCGGGCTCGCGTTCGCGCTGGCAGCGAACCTGGACGCCCGCGTCTCCGGCGATCCGTACTTCGCCCAGACGCACACGGCAAGCCTCTCCCAGTACGTCTACTTCAGCTACGTCACCCTTGCCACCCTGGGGTACGGCGACCTCACGCCGGCCACCGCGGTGGGCCGCCTCCTGGCGGTGTTCGAGACCATCGCCGGCAGCCTCTACCTGGTCACGGCCGTGAGCCTGATCGTGTCGCGCGTCGGTGCCGAGCGGCCCGCTCGCTCGCAGCGGTGACGCCGAGCCGGACGGTTCATCCCGGACGGGTGATGCGGGCGCCCGCAGGCCCGGCCACCGTGGTTGGACGTGGATGAGTGAAAGGGGAGGGAGTGCTACCGAAGTCGATGCTCATGTCGCTGACGTGGCGCGAGCCGGGAACCGACGGGCAGGGGCGGTTCTCGCCGCTCCCCGAGGACACCGAGTACTGGGTGCGCCATTGCGAGGGCTTTCGCGTGGACTCGCACCGGCGCCGGCTGGGGGTGGTCGAGTGCGTCGCGGCCGAGGACGCGATGGACGGCACCGAGGTGGTGGCTGTCCGCACCGGAGGCCTGCGGTCGCGCCGGGTGATGGTCGCGCTCGACGACATCGTCGAGGTGCGGCCGTCCGAATGCCGGTTGATCGTCCTGGATCCGCGATGATCGATCCGAGCGCGCGCCCGCACGCCGGTGGAGACAGCGTCGACCGGGACGCGCTGGATGCGTTGCGGTCGATGCTCGCGACGATGCTCGGCGGGGCCGAGCTCGTGTCGGGCCAGCTGGGCCGCGTCCCCGCGGTCGGCGAGGTCGGCCACGCGGGCGTCGTGATCCGGCGGTCGCTGGCGCTCAACGTCGCGGCGACGGCGACGCAGGCCCGGGCCGGCGCCGCGTTCGCCCGCACTGCCGGGCTGACCGCGAGCGTGGCGTACGCGCTCGGCCGCAGCACGCCGCTCTTGCTGCGCGCCGCCCGCCGCCGCTGAGGCGCCGCCGACCGGCCGTTTTCGTGACGGCGTTCACCCTCCCCGCATGATGCGCTCGTGTCTCGCGCGCGGGATTGTACCGGTGGTGATTCGCGTGGGAGGGGTGTCAGTGGCCGCCGTCGCCACCGAGCGGCGACTCGAGAACCGGGAGACGTCCTGGGTGGATTTCGACGCCCGCGTCCTCGAGCTCGCGGCCGACCCGCGGCTGCAGCTGCTCGACCGGGTGCGCCTGTGCGGGATCGTCTCGTCGAATCTCGACGAGTTCTTCGCCGTCAGGGTCGCCCGCCTCGTCGCCGGGCGCCGCACCGGGGCGCCCGTGCGCGCGCCCGACGGCGCGACCAGCGCGGAGGCGCTGGCCGCCATCCGCGAGCGCGTCGTGCGGCTGCAGGCCGACCAGGACCGGCTGTGGCTCGAGACCCTCTGCCCGCGGCTCCGCGACGAGGTCGTCGACGTCGACCGGATCGCACGCTGCAGCCCGGCCGAGCGGCGGGCCGCCCGCGGCCTTTACCGGCGTGAGCTGCTCCCGGAGCTCGACCCGATCGAGCTCGTGGCCGGCGAGCCGATGCCGGCGCCGGCAGCGCTCGCCCTGGGCATCCTGGCCGAGGCCCCCGGGGGGGCGGCCGGCCCGCGTCTGGTCTACGTGCCACTGCCCGACTCCCTGCCGCGGTTCCTCGAGCTGGGCGGCCCCCACCGCAGGCGCGTCGCCATGGAGGACGTGGCCGCGCACTGCCTGGCAGATGTCATCGGCGTCCCGGCGACGCGCCGGATGGTGTTCCGGGTCACCCGCGACGCGATCGTCCCGGACGAGGTCGACGCCGGCCGGACGCGCGCCGCGGTCGAGCTCGAGGCGATGCGGCGGTGGGTGAACCCGGTCGTGCGCCTCGAGACCGAGGCGGGCGCGCCCGCCGCGCTCGTCGACCGGCTCATGCTCGAGCTGCGGATCCGCCCCGACCAGGTCTACGAGTCGGCCGCGCCGCTCGGGCTGGCCGCGCTGCGGGAGCTGGCCGGGCCCGAGGCGCCGGCGGTCCGGCGAGCGGATGGCGCGACGCCGCCGCCGGGGGAGGGCCGGCCCGGGAAGACGCTGCGCCGGATCAGCCGCGGCGACGTGCTCGTGCACCACCCCTACGAGTCGTACGAGGCGAGCGTCGGGGCGTTCATGGCCGCAGCGTCCGACCGCGACGTCACCCGCGTGAGCGCGACGCTGTACCGCACGGAGCGGCCGTCGACGACGCTTGCGACGCTGATGGAGACTGCCGCGGCCGGCCGCGCTGCGCGGTGCGTGATCGAGCTGCGCGCGCGCTACGACGAGTCGCACAACATCCAGTGGTCGGGCGCGCTGCGCCGGGCCGGGGTCACCGTGTCACACGGCCCCACCGGCCTCAAGGTGCACGCCAAGCTCGCCATGATCGAGCGGCGCGAGCCGGCCGGCATCCGCCGCTACGTCCACATCGGCACCGGCAACTACCACGCGTCCAACGCGTCGACCTACGAGGACCTGAGCCTGTTCAGCGCCGATCCCGAGATCGCCGACGACGTCGCCCGCGTCTTCGACATCCTCACGGGCAGCCACGACCCGCCGGCCTTCCGCAAGCTGATCGTCGGCCCCTGGTTCCTGCGCACCCGGCTCATGGCCGAGATCGGGTATGCGATCGACGCAGCCCGCCGGGGCAGCGACGCGCGCATCCGCATCAAGGTGAACGCCCTGGCCGACCCGGGGATCATCCACGCGCTCTACGCCGCCTCCGCGGCGGGCGTGCGCGTCGACATCGTCACGCGCGGGATCTGCACGCTGCTCCCCGGCGTCCGCGGGCTGAGCGACCGCATCACGGTGCGCAGCGTGCTCGGCCGCTACCTCGAGCACAGCCGGATCATGACGTTCGAGGCGGGCGAGCGGAAGGTGGTGCTGATGGGCAGCGCCGACCTTCTGACGCGCAACCTCGACCGGCGCGTCGAGGTGCTCGCGCCCGTCGACGATCCGGCTCTCCAGGCCCGCATCGAGGGCATCCTGGACGCGCACGGGGCCGACACCCGGCACGCCTGGGAGATGGACGGCGATGGGGCCTGGATGCCCGTCCGCCCGGTGCCGGGCGAGCCGGCGGTCTCGGCTCAGGCCAGCCTGGTCGTGCCGCCCGCGACCGCCTGATCCGGCCGCCGCCCGTCCGCGCGAACCTGGACCACGAAGCTCCGGCCCGGCGGGAGCTGCCCGCCGGGCCGGCGCGACGTCGGCGGTTACGCGCTGACGGGCTGCTGGTTGGAGAGCGCCTCCTGCAGCTTCGCCGTGTCCTCCTCGGACAGCGACGTGCGCATCACGGTGCCGCCGTACTTGCTGAGCGCCGCGATGGCCTTGTCGGGCGTGACCTTCTCGATGACCAGGAAGAGCGCCGACGTGCCGGGCTTCACCTGGTCGCGCACCTGCTCCTGGAAGTGCTTGTCGATCGCGTTCTTCCCCATGTGCCCGAAAAGGGCGCCGAAGCCGGCGCCGAGCGCGAGGCCCGCAAACGGGATGAAGAAGAGCAGCCCGAAGAGCAGGCCCCAGAAGCCGCCCCACCACGCGCCGGCGCCCGCGGACGCACCGCCGTGGGTCGTGGTGACGTGGTACTTCCCGTCCGCATCTCGCGAGATCGCGGCCACCTGGTCTGCCTGGATCACCAGGTCAGCCTCGAGCGACTGAACCACGCCGCGCGCTTCCTCCGCCGTCCCCTGGTCGGGGTAGGCAATCGCAACGAGCGTTGCCATCCAACACCTCCTGTGCTTGGAGTTTTGCCGATCCAGCATCGCGGGAGCGAAGAATCGCCACATAACCCCAACGGGACGATTCGCGCGTCGCGACCGGCTCATCCGATCGGGACGATGGCGGTGCAGCGCGCCTGCGCGACCATGGCGGTTGAAAGGAGAGTGAGCTCAATGCTGAGACGACGACGCCCGCTCCTGCGTGCCGCCGCGGTCGGAGGAGCCGGATACCTTGCCGGAAAGAAGATGGGGGAGCGCAACGGCGCGACCGATCCCGGATACGAGGAGCCGGCGGCCACCCCGGCGCCGGTGCAGTCTGCCCCGCCCGCCTCGGGCATCTCCAACGACTCGATCGCGCGCCTGAAGCAGCTCGCCGAGCTGCGCGACCAGGGCGTGCTGACCGAGGAGGAGTTCAACGCCGAGAAGCAGAAGGTGCTCGACGGCGCCTGATCTCGGCGCGGACCAGCCGCGATGTCACGGCTCTCCTCACACGTGCGCACCGCCGTCGCCGGGCTCGCAGTCGTCGCCGCGCTCGCGGCCGCGGCGGGCTGCGGCGGCAGCAGCTCGGCCGCGGACACCGCCAAGCAGAACGCCTGCAACGCGAAGGCCGACATGGACGCCCAGGTCACGAAGCTCAAGGGCCTGCCGACGTCGCTCTCGTCGCTCGACACCGCGAAGACCGCACTTCAGCAGATCCAGAAGGACCTGGGCACGATCCAGGATTCGCTTCCCGACGTCACGGGCGACCTGAAGGATCAGCTGAAGGCGGCCAACTCGGCGTTCAGCTCACAGGTGAACCAGGTCACCCAGGACATCACGTCTGCCCAGTCGCTCACGGACGCCGCGACGACGCTGACGACCGCCGGCCGGCATCTCGCCGATCAGTACGAGCAGGCCTTCGCCGGCGTGAAGTGCTGACGCGGGGCGTGTGCGCGGGTTCATACCGATCGGACGACCGGTCCGGCCCTGAGCCGGGGCACGATGCAGTGCGGACATACCTGACGGAGGTGTGAGATGGCAACATCAACCACGATGACGCCCGGCGCCGAGAGCCGGCGCATCGGTCTCACGGGATGGGGGGTCTTCGCGGCGGCGACGCTGATCGTGCTCGGCGCCGTAAACGTCGTCAACGGGTTCACCGCGATCCAGCATTCGAGCTATTACCGCACCGACATCGTCTACAACAACTTCACGTTCTGGGGCTGGATGTTCCTCATCTGGGGCGCCCTCCAGCTCGTCGCCGGGGTGCTCGTCTTCGCCCGCAGCACCGCCGGCTACTTCCTGGGCGTGTCGCTCGCGCTGGTCGCCGCGATCCTGTGGTTCTTCATGATCTTCGCGGCGCCGATGCCGGCGCTCGCCGGGATTCTCCTGAGCGTGGCGGTCCTCTTCGCGCTCACTCGCGGGTCCGAGGAAGCGTTCTGACCGCTGCCGGGATCGATCGGCTCGTCCGGCTGCGCGCGGCGTCGGGCGAGCCGGTCGAGCACCCGGGCCGCCCGGTTCGCCCGGTCGGGAGGATGCGGAAACGCCCCGGCCGGCCCACGATCCGGGGTGATGCGGACGACCGCGAACGACCCGGGCCGGGGCGCGCTCCTGGCGCGCCGGGCCCGCGCGGGAGCGAACCGGCTGACGGAGACGGCGACCGGTGTGGCGGAGCGCGGCCGCCACTGGGCCGAGAGGCAGGATCCGGCCACGCGTATGGGCGTCGGCACGCACTGGGTGCGGCGCTACCGCCAGGCCGACGGCCAGCTCTATGCCGTGCTGCTGGCGGCCTACTTCTTCCTCACCGTCCTCCCGGTCACGATCGTGCAGGCGACGTACGTCTCGGGGAACCCGGACGCGTTCGCGAACCGGATCGCGCGCCGGCTCGAGCTGACCGGCCCGCCGGCGCAGTTCCTGAACAGCGTGCTCGTGGGGGCGGGGAAGGACAGGCTGATCGCCGTGATCGTCGCGATCGCGAACATCGCCATCTTCGGGCTGGGGTTCGGCCGCGTCCTGCAGCTGGCGCACACCCGCATCTGGGGCATCGAGTTGCGGAACACGTTTGCCGACCAGGGCCGCTACCTCGTCGTCCTGCTGGCGCTGATGTGGCTGACGATCGTCTGGATCCTGCAGATCCGCTACCTGCGCGGGGCGCCGTCGTGGGCGGGCTGGGCGCTCGACGCCGTCTGGCTGGGGCTGCTGACGGCGTACTTCGTCTGGGCGCCGCGGCTGCTGTTGCATGGGCGGGTCAGCCGTCGTGATCTCCTTCCCGGAGCCGTCATCACCGTCGCCGGCCTGGCGGTGCTCCACGTGGCCGCGAGCTTCATCCTGCGGCGCTGGCTCGTGTCCTACTCGAGCACCTACGGAGGGCTCGGGATCGTGATGGCGATCCTCTTCTGGCTCATCGCTGCGGCAACGGTCATGATGTTCGCCGCGGCGCTCTCTCCCGCCGTCGCCGCCCGCAGGGCCGCGGTCCGGGCAAGTGCGGCGGGCTCGGCAAACGGCCTACCTGGAGGTGCAGGATGAGTGCGGTGACCACACCCCCGCGGCGACGCCCGCGGCGCGAGACGAAGCATCCGACGACGGCGGAGCGGATCGCCCTCGGGCGCGCGGCCCGCAAGGAGGTGCCGCGGCTGCGCCATGCCCTTCTCGAGCTGCCCTCATCCCGGCCCGACCCGGTCGCCCTGCTCGAGCGGCAGGCCGAGACGCGCGTGCCGGACCTCGTGCCGATCCGGTACGGGCGCATGCTCGTGTCGCCGTTCACCTTCTACCGCGGCGCCGCCGCGATCATGGCGGCCGATCTGGCCGCCTGCGCGCGCACGCCGCTGCGCGTGCAGCTCTGCGGCGATGCCCACCTGTCCAACTTCGGCGTGTTCGGTTCGCCGGAGCGGCGGCTGGTCTTCGACATCAACGACTTCGATGAGACCCTGCCGGGCCCGTGGGAGTGGGACGTGAAGCGGCTCGCGGTCAGCCTGGAGGTTGCGGGCCGCGACAACCAGTTCGCCGCGGCCGACCGCCGCGAGATCGTCCGCCGCTCCGTGTGGGAGTACCGCATGGCCATGCGGTCGTTCGCGGGGATGCGCAACCTCGAGGTCTGGTACGCCTCGATGGACGTCGACACGCGGCTCTCGGAGCTGCGCGCGGTGGCGACGCGCAAGCAGGTCAAGCGCACCGAGCAGACGCTCGCCAAGGCCCGCACCCGCGACAGCATGCACGCGTTCTCGAAGCTGACGCACATCGTCGACGGCGAGCCGCGGATCATCTCCGACCCGCCCCTGATCGAGCCGATCGAGGATCTCGCCCAGGGCCTCGAGGCCGAGGAGCTCACCGAGGCCCTGCACGACGTGCTGCGGGCGTACCGAAAGACGCTCCCGCACGACCGCAAGGCGCTCCTCGAGCAGTTCCGGCTCGTCCACGTCGCCCGCAAGGTCGTCGGCGTCGGCAGCGTCGGCACGCGGGCGTGGATCGCCCTCATGCTGGGACGCGACGAGGTCGACCCGCTGTTCCTCCAGATCAAGGAGGCGCAGCCGTCGGTGCTCGAGGACCACCTTGGCAAGAGCGCGTTCCCCAACTGCGGCGAACGCGTGGTGGCCGGTCAGCGGATGATGCAGGCCTCGAGCGACATCTTCCTCGGCTGGACGCGCATCGCCGCGGGGCTCGACGGCGTCCGCCGCGACTTCTACGGCCGCCAGCTGAAGGACTGGAAGGGGTCGGCCGTGATCGAGGTCATGACGGCGAGAGGGATGATGCTCTACGCCGGCATGTGCGGCTGGACGCTGGCGCGGGCGCACGCCCGCTCCGGCGACCGGGTGGCGATCGCCGCCTACCTCGGCAACGGCGACACCTTCGACCGGGCCATCTGCGACTTCGCGGACGCCTACGCCGACCTGAACGAGCTCGACTACAAGGCCCTCGCGGCCGCCGTCAAGTCGGGGCGGATCGCCGCAGCCAAGGGTCTTTAGAGGGGCTCGGGTGCGGCGGCGCGCCGCCGTCCGTGTTCATCCGGTCGGGATGACGTGCCGCCGCACCCGCCGCGACACGATGCATGCAGCCCAAACAAGGAGATGTGAGCGATGGTCGTGTTGTCAGTGGCGGAGTTCCTATGGACGTGTCTCGCCATCTTCTTCATGGTGATCTACTTCATGATGCTCTTCCAGGTCATCGTGGACGTCTTCCGGCGGCGCGATGCCTCGGGCGGGAAGAAGGCGGGATGGCTGATCCTGCTCTTCGTCGTCCCGTTCATCAGCCTGATCGTCTACATGCTCATGAACTCGGACGGCATGGCCCAGCGCCAGCGCGACCTGATGGAGTCTCGCGGATACCGCCCGTCGGGCGGCGGCAACGGGTCGGGCGGCTCCGGCCCGGCATCGGAGATCGCGAGCGCCAAGGCGCTGCTCGACAGCGGCGCGATCTCGCAGGAGGAGTACCAGTCGATCAAGTCCCGCGTGCTGGCGTGATCGCCGGCGCGACGGGATGAAGGAACGAGGGAGGGACTGATCATGGCTGTGGGACCCGTACAGCTGATCGTGCTCGGCTTCGATCACCCGAACTTCCAGGGTGAGGTGCTGGCGGAGCTCGAGAAGCTGCGCGACTCGGACACGATCCGGGTCATCGACGCGCTCGCGGTGAGCAAGGACGCCGACGGCGACGTCACGATCCTGAAGGCGAGCAACCTGACGCAGGACGAGACCATCGAGCTCGGCGCGAAGATCGGCGCGCTGATCGGCATCGGCGCCGCCGGCGACGACCCGGAGGCCGTCGAGGAGATGGCGCTCGCCGGCGCCGAGGTCGGCGCCGAGGAGGGCATCGACGTGTTCGACGCCGACGAGGTCTGGGACGTCGTCGAGGAGATCCCCAACGACACCGCCGCGGCGCTGCTCCTGATCGAGCACCACTGGGCCGTCGGGCTGCGCGACGCCGTCGCCCGGGCCGGTGGCTTCCGCATCTCGGACGGCTTCGTGAGCCCGATCGACCTGGTGGAGATCGGGGCGATGACGCGCGAGGACGCCGAGGCGCACGCGCTGGTCGACACCCGCTGACAGGAAGGACGAAAGGTGTTCGGAGCACGCAGAGTCGCTCGCAGGACCGGCCGCCGCACGGCGCGGCGGGTCGCGCGCCGCAGGTAGCGGCGCAGCCAGCTCGTCCGCCGGGCGCACGAGGCGGCGCCCGGCGGACGGTGCACGGT
>Ga0105240_10010771_pt1 | contig 12821 bp, 11 predicted proteins | sample KBSC54metaG_FD_80426 | JGI IMG/M metagenome (GOLD analysis project Ga0105240, IMG submission 80426) | Corn rhizosphere microbial communities from Kellogg Biological Station, Michigan, USA - KBS C5-4 metaG | ecosystem: Host-associated > Plants > Roots > Rhizosphere > Soil | place: Michigan, USA... | reverse complement strand
CGCGCCCCATGGAATGCCGTGCAATGGGCCGCGATACTTTCCGGAAGCGATTTCAGCGTCGGCTGCTTTGGCCTGCGCGATGGCACGATCCTCTGTCAGCGTGATGACAAAGTGCAGCTTCGAGTCGTAGCGCTTCAGGCGATTGAGGTACATCTGGGTGAGAGCGAGGGATGTGATCTTGCGAGCATGGAGGAGGCTGGCAAGTTTGCTTACTGAAGCAAACGCGAGGTCATGTACATCGGCGGGCGCATCGACATTTCGATCAGGCTGCCAGCTACGTTCAGGCTTTCGCGGGTCGAAGCTGCTTACCTCTCCGCGAAGCGTTGAAATCCCGGCCGCAGAGAAAGGGTGGAACGCATAAGCCGGCTGCACAGAGTTTGGCAGCTTCAGCTTCCGCAGCGCTTTGAATGAGCCGTTCTGATCGACCAGTCCGTCGATCATCATTTTTTTCTGCTCATCCGTAAACGGACCAACCCCGGCGAGAATGGAAGCCACGTCGATCATCTCCGGCGTGATCTTCGGCGGTTTCGACTGATCGGTGCCCGCCGCCTCCTGTGCCTGGGCAGCAAGCGTGAAAAGGACTCCGGGAAAAAGGGCTGATGTAATTCCTGCGCTGCTGCACACGGCGAGAAAGCCGCGACGGTCCAGAGTCATTTGCGGGTCCTTTTTTGGTGCGCGGAAGAAAGCTACCGCTCCACTATATCTGAGAGATCACTGAACTCGTCTTGCGGGAGACGCCTCTAGGTCGTGAGACGGTCCCGCGATATCGCCTCAAGCGGCCAGTGCTTCACCCGCATACTCTCGCCATCGAGAACGTCGATCTGCAACTCGGTCTTGTCTGGCGCGACGTTGTACACGCGGCTCGTGAGCGCCTCGCGCCCAACGACAAATGTTTCGATCACCGACGCATCGAGGAAAATTCGGAGAGCGTCGCTGGTCCAGGGCGTTTGCGGCAGCGGAACCGGGATCTCGCCGCACCTGGCGGTCCGTCCCGCAACATCAACGGCGAGCTCCCATGCTTTCGCTCCATCCGTCACCAGCTTCACGCTGAACTTTGAAGCTCCCGTGCTTAGCGGGATGCTGATCTCGCGGCGCAGAGTGCTGAGCTTGAATCGAAGCGGGTTGGCCGGCGTCACGTTGGCCGACGCTGCTTCGCCGCGCAGCTTCTCGCATTCCGCGGCCGGGATCATCTCCAGATAGCCATCGTGATTGACGCCAAGCACACGCGGAAGACTCATCGCCCCCGACCATCCCGCAGCAGAGAACTGCGCATCGGGGCGCATCTCACGCAGCCATCCCCAGAGAATTCGCCGGCCATCCGGCGCAACAAAACTCTTCGGAGCGTAGTATGCCGCGTCATGATCGAGCACTCCGCTCTTCAGAGGGAAATACAGATGCTTGTGCGTGTCGTACTCCCCCGTGGTCCAGAAGACCTTGTTCTCCGACGAGTAGAGCAGCACATGGTGGCCGTCGAGGGCGAAAAAATCGGGGCACTCCCACATCTCCCCGCTGTCGCACGGGTTCACCGCAATCTTGCCGTTGGGCTTGCCCTGCGTGAGTTTGTGCAGGTACTCCCAGTGACGCAGATCTTTGGAGCGATAGAGCAGCACGCATCCGCCCACTTCACGTTCGCCTGATCCGATTCCCAGGTACCACGTGTCGCCCTCGCGCCATGGGCATGGGTCGCGGAATCCCGTCACCATCGTGCCCGGGGGCGGCGTGGGAACGATTGGCTTCTGATCCTTCTTCCAGCGCAGCAGCTTGTCGTCTTCTGCAACGGCGAGCATCTGCGTCTCGCGCAGCTTGTCGTTTCCGTCCCGGATTGTCACCTGGTCGGGCGGTGCGTTTTGAACGCCGGTATAGATGAAGGTCGGCTTGCCGTCAAACACTACCGCTGAACCGCTGAAGCAGCCTTCGCTGTCCGCACCGCCGGGGGTGGGCGCAAGCGCGATCGGCTCGTGGTGCCAGTGAATCATGTCAGGGCTGACGGAGTGTCCCCAGTGCATGTCGCCCCAGACAGCCGCGTGTGGATTCAGTTGATAAAAGAGATGGTATTGACCCTTCCACCAGATAGGGCCATTCGGATCGTTCATCCAGTTGTGCTGCGGCATCAGATGGAACTCAGGCCGCAGTGGATCGTGTGCGATCTCCGCAGCGTCGGGCGCGGCCAGGCTCACGCGGGCTCTTGCTGCGAGCAGCGCCGCAGCGGCGGCTCCGGACTTCAAAAAACTTCGGCGGCCCTGCTTCATATCTGGACCTTCGACACTCTCACTCCAGAACTATAACGCGGCATGCCGACGGCGAGAGCCGCCGGGCGAGGCCAGCACCCGGATCGATCGAAGAGCGAGGCCGTTACTGCGGGCTCACCCTTCGACTTATTTAGCCGTGAGCTTCAGCGTGTATGCGTATTTACATGCTGTAGCGGCCGGGAGTGTCACCTCGAGTGCGTCTGCGGTCTGGTTGAAGCTGACCTTTTCCCTCGAGCCCAGCAGTTCGATATTTCCGACGGAGAGCGAGCTTCCTTCATGCGATGTGCCAAGCGCGTGAATCGTCGCTTTCCCATCCGTGGGGCAGGCCATGCCGATGGCGTATACGGTATTTCCTTTCGCGGTAAAGCGGAAGTCCTCAGGCGTGTACGGCTTGGTGTCGGTATCGTGGAAGGCGCCGCCGACCACCTTCGTGGGGCCTTCGCCGAAGGTCTTCCACGGCGTGCTGGCGTAGATCGCTTCTCCATTCACCTTGAGCCATGCGCCCATCTCGCGCAGCGTATTCTGCACTTCATCGGGAATCGTTCCGTCCGCACGCGGTCCGAAGTTGAGTAGCAGGTTGCCATTCTTGCTGACGATGTCGACAAGCTGGTGCACGAGGAATTCAGGCGACTTGAAGGTGTCGTGCTCGATGTACCCCCATGAGGCGTTGCTGATAGAGGTGTCGGTCTGCCAGTGGTCGGCGATAATTTTGTCCTGCTGTCCGCGCTCGAAGTCGCGCGTGGCCGCTTTCCAGTTCAGAGAGTAGTCTTTGAAGTCGATCACAGCCGTTGAGTTGTGGGCCGCTGCGTAGTTGTAGTAGAAGGCCGCGAATTCGGTCACGACGCGGCGAAAATTCGGCTGCCCGATCCACCAGTCGAAGTAGACGATCTCCGGCTTGTACTTTTCGACGAGCTCCGTGTCGCGGGCGAGCCAATCGCGCGTCCACGCCTCGCTGACATAGGTCCAGTCGTTCATCATGCCGTGCTCGTCGCCGCCCGGCTCGAGCCATTGATGCGCGGGACCATAGAGGGAGGCGTACTGCGGGTCGTTCACGTCGGAGCGGTTTACCCGGCCGTAGGAATAGAAGAAGTTGTGCTCGGCGCGATGCGAGCTAAGCCCGAAGTGCAGGCCCTGCGCGCGAACAGCGGCGGCGAGCTCGCCAAGCGTATCGCGCTTCGGTCCCATCTTCACCACTGTCCAGTCAGACAGGCCTGAGTCGTACATCGAAAAGCCATCGTGATGCTCGGCAACAGGCACGACATATTGCGCCCCTGCTTCCTTGAAGAGCTTTGCCCACTCCGTTGCGTTGAAGTGCTCAGCGCGGAATTGCGGAATCAGGTCCTTGTAACCCTTGCTGGGATCGCCGTTCGCGAAGTGCGCCTGGAAGTTCTTGTAAGCGCCATCCGTCGGGTTGTACATGTTGCGCGGATACCACTCGTTCTCGGCGGCTGCTACGGAATAGACGCCCCAGTGGATGAAGATTCCGAATTTCGCATCCTTGTACCACTGCGGCTGCTGATATTTGATCAGCGTCGCCCAGTCCGGCTTGTACGGGCCGGTGTGCGAGACGCGATCGGCCTCAGCGACGAGACGATTGCGCTCGGCGTCGTACTTGCTGACCGACTGCTGCCACTCGCGATCGATCTGCTCGGCAGACTTGACGCCCTGCGTAGGCGCAAGAGAGTCAGAAGAAGCGGGAGCCTGGGCGAATAGAGCCGAAGACGCAAGCAAAAGGATTGCAGGCAGTGCGAACGATAGCTTTCTCATACGGTCGGAATCCTAATTGATCCTCGGATGCGCTGCAAACGCTTACATTTTGGCCGTTGGTTTGTGACGAATGACGCTTGACATATGCCTATATAGGAATATGATTGATCCATGGCCAGGGCAGCAACCACTTCTGACGCCTTCAACGCAATCGCCGAGCCGCGTCGAAGGCAGATCCTGCTGTTCCTAGCCGACCGGGAATATTCGGTTAATGAGATTGTCGATGGCCTGCGTGTCGATCAGCCATCTGTGTCGAAGCATCTGCGCGTGCTGCGCGACACCGGACTAGTGCGTATGCGCTCCAACGGCCGCCAGAAGCTGTATCGGACCAACGCGGATGGCATCCGGCCCCTGCACGAGTGGACCAGCATATTCGAGCGCTACTGGACGAACCAGCTGAACCGCGTCAAGGAGCGGGCTGAGAAGAAGGCAGCCACTCGGGCTGCGGCATTAGATTCAAATTCCCCGAAAAAGGAGGAGCAATGATCGCAAACGCAACGACAGCTATTGAGGATCTCACTCTGCTCATCGAGCAGGAGATTCATGTGCACGCATCTCTCGAGGAGACATTTGAAGCTCTTCTCGAGCAGCTCGGGCCGCACAACGAGGCCGGAGAGGGCCGCGCGATGCCAATGGTCTTGGAAGCATGGCCCGGTGGGCGCTGGTACCGCGACCTCGGCAAAGACGATGGACACTGCTGGGCACACGTGCAGGCAATCAAGCGCCCGAACCTGATCGAGTTTTCCGGGCCGCTCTTCATGTCGTACCCGGTCGCCAACAATGTGCAGTACCGTTTGAGCGAAGAACCGGGCGGAACACTGATCAAGTTTCGTCACTCCGGCTTCGGATTGATTCAGGACGATCATCGCAAGGGTGTAGGCGGCGGATGGGGCAACACTAATCGCAAGATCCGCGAACGCGCCGAGCGCTCGAAGTAAGTCGATCTCTCAAATCTCCAATCTCAAATTCCTCAGACCAGAAGGAGGTCTCTATGTCCGCAGTTGCACAACCTGTCGTTTCTGACATGATCGCCCAGGCCATGATGGCTGAGTTCCAGCAGCAGGTTCCCATCACGCGCCGGTACATCGAGCGCCTGCCTGAAGACAAGCTGACGTGGAAGCCGCATGAAAAGTCGATGACCGCGGGACAACTCGCTTATCACCTCGGATCCGTGCCGGGCGGCGTCATTCGGCTGGTGCAGCCGAATCCAGCGGAGGTGCAGGGTCTGCCGAATTTCCCGCAGCCGGCGAGCATTGACGAGTGCCTGAAGGCTCTGGACGAGAGTCTTGTAACCGTGCGCCAGGTTCTGCATACCTTTGACGATGCGGCCATGCACGAGACCTGGCGTCTGAAGGTTGCCGGAACCGAAGCCGTAACGATGCCGCGGCGGCAGTTCATACGCGATGTGATGCTGAGCCACTGGTACCAGCATCGCGGTCAGTTCTCGGTCTATCTGCGTCTGTTGAACATTCCCGTGCCGGCAAGCTGGGGACCAAGCGCCGACGAACCGCCTCTGTTCTTGCAGAAGTAATTGGGGCAGTGAAGCCGGCCTCGATATCCGGAGAATGTTATGTGCCCATTTTGTATTGCGACTGCCGCAGTGATTGCGGGATCGGCCACCGGAACAGGCGGCGTTACTGCACTGGTTGCAGGCGTATTCCTCAAACGCAACAAGCGGAAGCTTCTTTCCCGAAACGAAGCAGAAGAGGTCCATCATGACGACAGCGACAGCAGAGCTGAACAAACAAAGGACGGTAACGCACGATGAGTGGCTTACCGCGCGAAAGCAGTTTCTCAAAAAGGAGAAGGAGTTCACGCGGCTTCGCGATGAATTGAGCCGCGAGCGTCGCGAACTTCCCCGCGAAAAGGTTGAGAAGCAGTATGTGTTCGATGGTCCGCGTGGCAAGGAGAAGCTGGCCGATCTGTTCGACGGGCGCAGCCAGCTTGTGATCTATCACTTCATGTTAGGTCCTGGATGGAGCGAAGGATGCCCGAGCTGCTCGTATCTCTCCGACCACTACGACGGCATGACAATCCACCTGGCACATCGCGACGTCACTTTTGCTGTCGTCTCCCGCGCGCCCTACGAAGAGATCGCCGCCTTCAAGAAGCGCATGGGATGGAAATTTCATTGGGTGTCGTCGTATGCAACCGATTTCAACTACGACTATCACGTCTCGTTTACCAAAGAAGAGCGCAGTACCGGAAAGGTCCACTACAACTACACGGATCAGCCCTTTGGGAGCGATGAAGGGCCAGGCCTGAGCGTGTTCCAGAAGGACACCGATGGCCGGATCTATCACACCTACTCGAGCTACGGGCGCGGTCTCGACATCCTGGTCGGCACGTACAACGTCCTCGATCTCGTACCAAAGGGACGCGACGAAGATGGCCTGAAGCACAGCATGTCCTGGGTTCGGCATCACGACAAGTACGAGGGCGGTTACTTCGTGGACGCAAACCGTGGCTATGAGCAGCCCAAGCCTGTGAAACACTCGTGCTGCTCCGCTGAACAACACTCGTAGCGGTAAAGACGGCGAGGGACGCTTTTCCTGGCATCCCTCGTCCTTCGGGTCGGCGATCGGATTGGTGATCGTTTCAAGCGCAAAAAAGGGACCGCTGCGAGGCGCCGCAGCGGTCCACTAAGGCTCACGTCGAGTCAGAGCCTTGGCAATTCCACTTGAAACGAGATGCTGCGTTCCAGTTCACGCTTCACAGCACGCCTGCGACCTGCCAGCAGTTCCGCAGCCCCAACGCTGCCTACAAGCCGGTTCGTGTCCCGTTCGACGACAAGCAGAGTCAATGATCCGGTAGTAGCCATTTCTTCCGCGACTGCCCGGCATGTCTCGTCGCTGAAGACGTAGTTGCTTGGAAGATAATGCATTTCACCCACGATGACCTCGTCGCCGGGCGGCAGTTCTGTCATAACCTCGGAGACGGTGACGAGTTCCAGCGGATCTACACCATACTCACGCGACAGGTGGTACCCTCGGCGGCCAAGTTTTTCCGTCAGGATGGAGCGCGGCATCACAAGCGATGTAACGAGGTACGACGCCGTGCAGGCCAGCACCAAGGGCAGAATCGCAGGCAGTGCGTGCGTCAATTCCAACGAGAACAGAACCGCTGTCAGCGGCACGCCGAGAGCGCCTGAAAGCATGGCTCCCATCGCCATCAAAGCCCACAAGGCCTGCGTCGGCCCGGGCAGGTGCGCCAGATGCGCAGCTCCTTCTCCAATGGCCGCGCCGATCATCAACAGGGGAGCAAGCACTCCACCTGAGGTGCCGGAGCTGAGCGAGAACGCCCACATGAGCGACTTCGCAAGAATCAACCCGATCAGTAGCGCGACTGGAGCGTTGCCGCGCAGTAACTCCGCGATGTTGTCGTAGCCGACCCCGAGACCACGCGGGAAGAAGAAGCCGCCGATACCTATGCCTATGCCGCCAATCGCGGGCCACCACATCCAGTGAATATGCACGCGACCGCAGAAGTGTTCGAACGCATCTTCGAGTCCGTACATCAGTCGGCTCAGTCCCGCAGCTGCAAACCCGACCAGGATGCCCAGCGGAATCGCGATGAACAACGACTGCTCAAGGTGAATGTTCGCCGGCAATTCGACAGGGAAGAGCGGCCCCGCGCCGAGCCACCAGATGCGCAATGCACCTGCTGTCACGCTGGCCACCGCTACCGGCACCAGCGAGCGCGGGCGCCACTCGAACAAGAGCAACTCGACTGCAATGAGGATCGCAGCAATCGGCGTGGCGAACGTGGCTGACATACCCGCAGCTGCACCGGCAACAAGCAGCGTGGTGCGCTCCGCATCCGACAGCTTGAGCCACTGTGCGACCAGTGAACCAAACGCGCCGCCCGTCATGATGATGGGGCCCTCAGCGCCGAACGGTCCGCCGGAGCCGATAGCAATGGCGGCAGAGATCGGCTTTAGCACGGCCACTTTGGGGGGTACGCGCGCGCCATTGAGCAGGATCGCTTCGATCGCCTCGGGGATTCCATGACCGCGAATTTTGTCGGTTCCATACCGCGCCATGAAGCCCACGATCACTCCGCCGACTATCGGAATAATTAGCATCAGGAAGTGCGGTTCGGTGGATCCTGCGGGCCCAACCAGTTCGAGGCTGGCGCGGTGGTAGTAGAAAATGTTGGTTGCCAGTGCAATCAATCGCAGAAGCACGACAGCCAGTGCCGCTCCTCCGGTACCGATCACAATCGCGACGGCGGATAAAAACCATGTACGGCGGTCAACGGTAAAGTCGCGGAGAGCTGACGGACGTGACCTCACAGGACCTCCGCAACGGGTGCGCGCGAATGCATTTGCACCCGGCGCAATGCGCGCACAAGACGTGGCGCCATCTCATTGAGTTCGCGCGCGTGTTCGCCTGAAAGCTTCTGCAACACCTGCCGTCCCTTACGCGTAAGGCGCAAGATGGCGCGTCGCTTGTCCTCTTTATCTATAGTTCTCTCGATCAAATCTTCCCGCTCCGACCGATCGACCAACTCGACAGTGCTGTTGTGCTTGAGGCCGAGCCGGCTGGCCGCATAGGCGATCGTTACCGGGGCTTCGTGGAATGCACCTGCAACCTGGAGAAGCAACTGGTGCTGCTGCGGCTGAAGACCCGCTTCTTGCGCTGCATTTTCGCTGAACTGCAGAAAGCGCCGTAACTCATAGCGGAAATCTGCGAGCGTATGCAACAGGCGAGCGGATTCGTCTGGCTCATTCCTCATAGATATATCGTAACACGATATACATGAGTGACGACAGCTTCGCCTGTTCTTTCGTGTACCATCACGTAAACTGTTGTTGCTGCAAGCTATGCACCCAGGAGTCTCCAATGAAATCCTCAATGTCGATCGCAAGGGCGTTGCTGCTGCTTGTCGCCGCTGCCGGTGTCGCCGCGCTTGCACAGGATTCAACCGGCGACATTCGACCCGCGCCCTACCAGGTGGCGTGGCAGGATCTCGAGTTCGGCGTCATAATCCATTTCTCCACCAACTCCTTCCTCAATCAGGAGTGGGGTGACGGCACCGCCAACCCTTCTGTCTTCAACCCGACGCAGTTCGATCCTGAGCAGTGGATGAAGGCGATCCATGATGCGGGTGCGAAGTACGTTGTTCTGGTTGCCAAACATCACGACGGCTTCTGCCTCTGGCCTACAGAGCAAACGAGCTACAGCATCAAAAGCAGTCCGTGGAAGGGCGGTAAGGGTGACGTCGTCGGAGATGTCGCGCGCGCGGCGCGGAAATACGGGTTGAAGTTCGGCGTGTATCTCTCGCCCTGGGACCGGCACGAGCCGAAGTACAAAGATTCCGCCGAGTACGACAAGTATTACAACGCGGAGCTGGAAGAACTGGCGACACGTTATGGCGATCTCGTGGAGTTCTGGCTTGATGGCGCGGGCAGTGCCGGGCATGTCTACAACTTTCCCAAGATCGTCGAAACTCTGCGGACCTATCAGCCGAACACCATCGTCTTCGCAGATACGGGCCTGTTCGAGTACGGCGACGCGCGCTGGGTAGGGAACGAAGCCGGCATCGTCGACTACGAAAACTGGAACGTGATCGACCGCCATGGCTACCGCCGCTGGCGGCCCGTTGAAGCGGACACGCCATTGCGGGATAAACACTGGTTCTGGCATCCGAATGACGAGGCGTCTTTGAAGAGCCTCGATACACTGCTCGATACGTACGACAAAACTGTGGGGCGTGGTGCCCAACTGATGCTCGGATTGGCACCAGACAACCGGGGACTCTTGCCCGATTCCGATGTGAAGCGGCTGGAGGAGTTCGGCGCCGCTTTGAAGAAACGTACGGAGAACAACCTCGTGCTCCGCCGTCTTCCGGATGCTCACGAGCCCCACGAGGCTGCACTGGACGGCGATTCCGAGACATTCTCGTCAACGTTGCCCGGATCGCATCAGGGCGAGATCGAAGTGCAATTCGACCATCCCGTGACCTTCGATCATACGGTCACGATGGAGTGGCTCAACGATGGCCAGCTTGTCGAGGAGTATGCGATCGAGGTCTGGAGCGAGCCAGACCATGCATGGAAGCTGGTGGTAGAGGGTCAGGCAATCGGACACGAAAAGATTGACGCGTTTCCACCCGTAACGGCAAAGCGCGTCCGTCTAGACATCCTGTCGAGCACGGAGCCTGCGCGCATCCGCGAGTTCCAGATTTACGATTGGAGCCATATCAATCTGCATTGAGGACGCGATGGAACACTGGATCGGTGATAGTCAACGGCGTACTTCGATCTCAGCGTCGAAAGGTGTGGACCCGATGGCAGCCTTGAAGGCCCGCACGTCTTCTTCGAAGACAACATAAGCTCGACGGTTGTTCTGCCCTGATCCCATCTCTGCTGATTCGTCGGAGCTTCGGCTTAACGACGAGTGCACCTCTTCGACGCAAGTTCTCAGCGTCAATACGCGCACATTGTTCGGCCGGATCCCTCCGCCTGCCATGATCGAGATCCGGCCGCGGGCGTCTCTTTGCAACTGCGCGAGGCGGTCCATTCCCTGCATGGCGTCCGGAGCGCCTCCCGACGTGAGAATACGATCGGCGCCGGCGGAGATCACATCCTCAAGTCCACGGCCGAGATCATTGCAAACATCAAATGCGCGATGGAATGTCACACCTAGAGGCCGTGCGAGTGCAACCAACTGGCGGGTGCGTTCAACATCAACATCTCCATCCGTAGTCAGAACCCCAAGCACAACGCCGTTTACACCTCGGGTTTTCACTTCCTCGATATCGCGGGCCATCACGTCAAGCTCTGGATCGGAATAAACGAAATCGCCGCCCCGCGGCCGGATAATTACGAAAAGATCGATGTCAATGGCAGCACGAACAGCTCTGATGAGACCGGCGCTGGGAGTGATGCCGCCTTCGCTCAACGCGCTACAAAGTTCTACTCTCTTCGCTCCGCCGCGTGCTGCCGCAATCGCCGACTCGACGGAATCGATACAGATTTCAACGTTCATAGATTAAGTGTACGTGTTAATGCGTCGACCCAACTCCGATTCAAGAGCAACGAGACGGACCCGAAGGTCCGCCTCGTCGAAGCGCAGCGAGGATTTATCGCTGCTGTAACTCTGGATCGCCGCGATGCCTCTCCGTGATCCGTACGGCATGATCGAGTTTGAACGTCAGCACTGTTTCGGCCGGCAGCACGATTGGCTTGTTTCCGGTGAATGCAGTGCCTGCGGTGCCTGCGCCGCCGCCTGCAAGTGCGCCTATCGCCGCGCCTTTGCCGCCTCCCGCCAGACCGCCGATGAGCGCGCCAAGTCCGGCACCGCCGCCGATCATGGTTGCGGAGCGCTTTCCCTTACCTTGCTGAGCCTGCGAGATTGATGCAGTTTCCACGGGATATGAGCCCCAGCGCGAAGTTACGCGGTCGAGTTTTAAAACCAGGGCAGCTCCGCCTTTGAATCTGCCGAGTGCTTTGGCATCGACGACCGTTCCTTCGGCCCGCGCGCCTTTCGCGATCACAACCTCGCCGCCCTTCATGACGTCATCGGCAACCGTCGCGGTGAAAGTGTCACCGGCATGCGAGATGTTCGATCCCAGGTCAGAGTCTAGCCGCACGCGAATGCTGGTTCCTTCAGGCAGACTCACCATGGCCGGTGGCGGCGGAGCAGCAGGTGGCGCAGGCTGCTGGTTCGCAGGCGAGGTGGCCTGGCCCGCAGCTGGCTGAGCGTTCGCCGGCTGGCTTGCCCCTGGCTGGGCTGCGGTTCCAGCGCTGTCCGATGGAGCGGGCTGATTCGCCGCAGGCTGTGAAGTAGTGGCCTGGTTTTGAGGCGTAGTGTTCGATTTACAGCCGGCAACCGAGAGCGTCAAAGCAAGCGCGGCCGAACTTAACAGTGCAATACGGGGATGGAAGTTCATAGTGCAGACTCCTTTTTCCTTGCAGGGGATTCTCAGAACAGAGCGACTGGCAACAAAGCACTTCAGAATTCCACGGAACGATGATACTCCGCCACGGAGAAGGCGAGAACAACCGTCATGTTCCGCTGGTGAAACGATGCTCATGCTCTTTTTGCTGCCAAGAGCTCAATGCAGGTACTCCTCAGGCTTTGTTCCCAGCGAGTCCGGCGGAAATGTCGCCGGATCTGCACCCAGGGTCTCATTTGGAGCATTCCCCATCGTGATCTCCAGCGTTCCCCCGTTCGCAATGTCCGCATGACGGAACCAGACCTGATGGAGGGGGCGTCCATTCAGGCTGACGCTCTGCACATACTTGTTCTCACGTGAAGCATTTTGCGCCAGGATGACGAAGTCCTTCCCGTTCTTCAAGTGGATTGTGGCCTTCTCGAAGATCGGGCTGCCCACATCGTAGGTTGGGATACCCGGCGTAACAGGGTAGATGCCCAGCATTGAGAAGACAACGAAGGCGCTCATGCCACCACCGTCTTCATCGCCGGGAATGCCATGCAGCGTGTCTGGGAAGAATGTGTCCAGCAGCATGCGGATTCGCTTCTGCGTCTTCCATGGCGCGCCGAGCCGGTTGTAAATGTAGGGAATCGCGAAGCTCGGTTCGTTGCCCATTGAAAACTGGCCGACCATTGATGTCGAGTCGGGGAACTTGCCTTGGAACTCATATTTCGAGCGCCCCAGCGGTTCGCGAAATAGCTGATCGAGGTTTGCCTCGGCCCTGTTCGTCCCGCCCATCAGCGCAAACAGTCCGTGGAAGTCCTGCGCAACATCCCACGTGTACGTGTAGGCATTGTTCTCGTCGTAGTAGTCGCGCCCGCCCATGCCGCCGCCGAACTTCGGATCCAGCGGCTCGATCCATTT
>Ga0105240_10010770_pt1 | contig 12821 bp, 12 predicted proteins | sample KBSC54metaG_FD_80426 | JGI IMG/M metagenome (GOLD analysis project Ga0105240, IMG submission 80426) | Corn rhizosphere microbial communities from Kellogg Biological Station, Michigan, USA - KBS C5-4 metaG | ecosystem: Host-associated > Plants > Roots > Rhizosphere > Soil | place: Michigan, USA... | reverse complement strand
TCTCGTGCCGCTCCTTGCGCACGTCCTGCATGGTGACGGTCGGTTTGCCGTCCTTCGGCAAGATGAACTGCTGCGCGCTTTGCGGCTTCTGCGGCGGCGCCAGGGCGGCGGGCGCGGTGACCTGTGCCTTGCCGTTCGGCGGCGGCGGGGTCTGAGGCGGATTGGTCTGGGCGTTGTTGGACGGTGGCGTTGCGGGAGCGGTTTGCGCTGCCGGCTTTTGCGCCGCGGGTGCCTGTGCGGCCGGCGGCTGAGCGACCGGCGCGGCCGGCTTGGCCTGCGTCGCCGGCGGCGCCTCATGCGATTGCGGCTTCTGCTCGGCCGCGGCCGGCTTGTTGGCCGGCGCCGCCGGTGCAGGCTTGGTCGCCGTGCTGGCCGGCGCTTCCGGCTTCACGTCCGGCTTGGCGGCGTTCTCGTGCGAACGCTCCGGACGGCGCTCCTCGCGCCGCGGTTCGGCCTGCTGCTTCGGCGGTGTTGCCTTGGGCGCTTCATGCGGCTGCTCTGCCGCCTTGGGAAGTTCGTGCGGCTGCTGCGCCGCCTTCGGCGCCTCATGCGGCTGTTGAGCGGCCTTCGGCGCTGCGTGTGGCTGCTCGGCGGCCTTGGGCGCCTCATGCGGCTGCTGCGCGGCAGGCTTCTGCGGGGCGGCCGCCGGCTTCGGCGGCTGCGCCTCGTGGCGCTGGTTTTTCTCTGGCTTCTCTGCACCCTTCGCGGGCGCCTTCTTGTCCTTCTCGGTCTCGTTGTCGTGCGGCGGCGATGCCTGGGCGATCACAATGCTTGCGCCGCTCGACAGGCTCGGCGCCGCAGAGGCGGCGGCGGTCATGAGGAGGAGCGCGGTTCCGGCAAGCAAAAGCGATTTCGTCGAGTTCATCGTTCGCGAAGCTCCGTTGATATGAAGAAGACACAGGTCGGCCCCGCCAGACCCGCGCACCTAACGCGCCGTCGCGATGCCGGTTCCCGCGCGGCGCGCGCCATGACGACGCACGCGTTGCAGCCGATGTCGAAAATGCGCAGGAAAGGTGGCGGCGTGCGTCAGCGCCGTTGCACACGCATGCGCTGGCCGATGACGACCGCGGCAAGCACCGCCGTGGCGTAGGCGAATGTTTCCATTCGGATCGGTTCGCCGTTCACCGGCGCCGCCAGCACGATGATCACGAAGGGCTGCAGCAGCATCAAGCTGCCGACGCGGGCGACACCGATCAGCGCCATCGCCGCATTGAATACGAAGAAGGCGAGGAACTGGCTGACCAGGCTGACGTAAGCGAGCCCGGCCCAGGCCGCCGCGCCGATGGTGTCGAAATGCGCCGGCCACAATGCCGCGGCGGCGAGCAGCGACAATGGCAGGAAGCCGGCGACCTGCCAGCAGATCACTTCCCAGCCCGGCATGGCCAGACTGAGTCGGCCCGATAATGCGTACCCGAAAGCGCCGGCAATCACGGTGCCGATGAGAAACAGGTCGCCGACCGACAAGCCGCCGCCGCCTTCGCGCAGCGCGAACACCACGACGATGCCGGCGCCGGCTGCACTCGCCAGCCAGAACCCGAGGCTCGGCCTTTCGCGCGTGACGATCGCGGCCGCCGCGGCGGTGGCGAGCGGCACGATGCCGAGCACGACGCCGCCATGCGCCGCCGGCACGTGCGCCATCGCCAGCGCCATCAACACCGGAAAGCCGACAATCGTGCATAGACCGGCGATGACCAGATGCGGCCATAGTTTGCGGGCAGGCAGGGGGCGGCGCAGCGCGAGCAGCACGGCGACACCGCAGCAGCCTGCAATGCTCGCGCGCACCGCAGTGAGGAGCAGCGGATCGAAGCGCGTTACTGCGAGCCGCGTCGCCGGCAGCGTGCCGCCGAACAGCAGTACCCCGGCGATGCCGAGGGCGAGACCGAGTTTTTCGCGGGAATGCGTCATTGCGGGACGCAGAGACTAACCCGCGCGGGCGCGTAGAGCCAGATGGCGTGCACAGGCGCTGCGTGATCTTCTGCGGCCCGGGGGCTGGGGAAAGGGGCGAGACGATGCCGGCGACATTGCGCAGCAGCGGTATCCCTTCCATGGACGAGGTGCCGTGGGGCTCGCATCTGTGTTTGTTCTACGAGACGCAGGACGATCTCATCGACACCGCGTCGTGCTATTTCGCGCCCGGCCTCGAGAGCGGTGAGCTGTGCGTCTGGGCGCTGCCCGACCACGTATCGCCGGCGACGGCGCAGGAGCGCCTGCGCGACACCGTCGGCGGCTTCGACGAGTATCTCGCCGCCGGCCGGCTGCGCCTGATCGGCCGCGACGAATGGCATGGCGACGATGAGACCTTCGACGTCGCGCGCATCGCCGCGCTCTGGGCTGGTCTGATCGACGAGGCGCTCGTCCGCGGCTTCGACGGCATGCGCGCGAGCGGCGACGCCTTCTGGCTGGCGAACCGGCAGCCCGACGAGGTTCTGCGCTACGAGCACGAGATCGCAGGCCTGCTCGCCGGCAAGCGGGCGCTGGTGCTGTGCACCTACGATCTGACGGCAAGCCGCGGTATCGACGTCCTCGACATTGCCCGGTTGCATCACCTCACGGTGGCGCGCCGCCGCGGCGACTGGCAGCCGTTCGAGACGCCCCCGGCGCGCGAGACCGACGATCTGCGCAGCCTCGACGATGCGCTCGCCGTGCTGGTCGCGGACTTCCCGGGCCGCGACCTGCTCACCGAGCGCGAGCGGGTGGTGCTGTCGCTGCTGGTCCAGGGCGCTTCGAGCAAGGAAGTGGCGCGGGGGCTCGGAATAAGCCCCAGAACGGCCGACTTCCACCGCGCCAACATCATCGAGAAGCTGGGGGCGCGGAATACCGCCGACGTCATCCGCCGGGTCCTCGGCGGGAGCTAGCTCTGCACCCGGCGCAGGGCGGGTATCCTCGTAATTTTACTAGTGTATTTCCGCCGCCGGGGGGGTTAGGTCAGTCCCTTACCTATCCGGCTTCGCCGAGCGGCGCTTGATGCGTCCGGCGCGGAACCGGTATCCTGGACCCACATCGGCTTAGCGGAATGGCGTGGCGGCTTTAACACCGACGCAGCGGGGGCGCGCAGCCGGTCAGAAGATGAGTGATTCATGAACTCGGCAATCGTAAAACGTTCGGTCTCCCTCGGCGGCCACAAGACCAGCATCAGCCTCGAAGACGCGTTCTGGAACTATCTGAAGGAAATCGCCGAGAGCCGCGGCGTCTCGGTCTCGGTCATCGTCGCCGAGATCCAGGCGCAGGACCGCCGCACCAACCTGTCCTCGGCCATCCGCCTGTTCGTCCTGGAGCACGCCTGCGAGCGTTGCGCGGTCGCCGAACGGGGCACGACCCAGCGGCCGGCGCAGACGGTCATCGCCGCCAGCGCCTGAGCGGGGCCGGACCCCTCGGGCCGGCTTCACTGACTGATAACCAGCAATTTCAACTCCCCGTCCACATTTAGCTACTAGGGATTGTGGCGGACGGGGAGGAGGAATTCATGGGGCCGGACCTTCCGGCGACCGGGCGCCACGACCCGGCCGGGCTGGACGGCGGGGCGCTGGCGTCATTGCGCCATCAGCCGGTCCGCAATCTCTTGATCGGCGGCGCCCTGCTGATCGGCGCCATCCTCGTCACCACCGGCTTCCTCGTCGCCAGCTTCCGCGAACGCGCGCTCGGCGATAGCGAGCGCGAGCTCAAGAACACCGTCCTCATCCTCGCCGAACAGCTCGACCGCTCGTTCCAGGCCATCGAGTTCGTCCAGCGCAGCGTCGCCGACCGCATCGCCGCCGCCGGCGTGCGCTCGAGCGAGGATTTCACCCGGCGGATGGCCGGCGACGACGTCCACGCCGCGCTTCAGGACAAGATCAGCGGCCTGGCGCAGGTCGATGCCGTCGCGCTGGTCAATGCCGACGGCGACGTCGTCAATGTGTCGCGGAACGGCTGGCGCGGCGGCATCAACGTCGCCGACCGCGACTACTTCCAGGCCTTCAAGGCGACGCCGGGCTTGCAGCGCTTTGTCAGCGTGCCGGTGAGCAATCGCAGCAACGGCGTCTGGACCATTTACCTGGCGCAACGCGTGACGAGCCCCGACGGCGCCTTTGTCGGCCTCATTCTCGGTGCGGTCCAGCTCGACTACTTCGAGAAGCTGTTCGGCGCCATCGCCCTCGGCAGCAGCGGCACGATCTCCCTGTATCGCGACGACGGCACGCTGCTGGCGCGCTATCCGCACGCGCAACAGGCCATCGGCCACGTCTTCAAAGCCGCGTACGACGCGCTCGGCGACAACGTCGAGGGCAGCGTCCGCGTGCGCGGCAAGATCAATCCGCACCGGCTGGTCATTGCCGCGCATCGTCTCGAACATGTCGCGCTCTATGTCAGCGCCGCGCGTCAGGTCACTCGGGCGCTGGCGAGCTGGCGCGAGCAAACCAAGGTGCTGCTCGGCGCCGGCGGCCTGATCGCGCTCACCATCGCCGTCGTGATGCTGCTGATGGCGCGCCAGTTGCGGCGCAATCACGAATGGTCGCAGCGGCAACTGGCGCTGGAAAAACATCGGCTCGACGCCGCGGTGGCCAGCATGCCGCAGGGCATGCTGCTGTTCGACGTCGCCGGACGGCTGGTGGTCTGCAATCGCGCCTATCTCGAGATGTACGGCATTCCCCCGCATGCGCTCGCGCCCGGCGTCACGCTCGTCGACGTGCTGACGGCGCGCAAGCAGACCGGCAGTTTCGACGAGGACGTCGCGGCCTATTGCGAACAACGATTTGCCGAGATCGCTCGCGGCGTCGCCTTCGAGACGATCTATCCGCTACCGGACGGCCGCTCGATCCGCATCATGAACCACCCGGTCGGCGACGGCGGCTGGCTGTCGCTGCACGAGGACATCACCGCGCGGCGGCGGCTCGAACAGGAGCGCGATCGCGACCGCGAATTCCTCACCTCGATCGTCGATAACGTGCCGACGCCGATTCTGGTCAAGGACGCGGTGGACCGCACCTACGTCCTCGCCAACAAGGCGGCCGTCGATTATGTCGGCGTGTCGCGCGAACGGGTCATCGGCAGCACCTGCCACGACATCTGGCCGGCGGAAGATGCCGAGCGCATCGAACGCAACGACCGCCTGGTTCACGAGAACGGCGGCTTTCTGTTCTCCGAGGAACACACGCTCAACGCGCCCGGCAAGGGGCTGCGCTTCGTCACCTCAAAGCGCCTCATCACCCGCGCCGCGGACGGCGCGCCCCAATACCTGCTCACGGTCATCGAGGACATCACCGAGCGCAAGCAGTCGGAACGGCGCATCGCGCACCTCGCCCATCACGACGCGCTGACGGGCCTGCCGAACCGGGTGCTGTTCCGCGAGCAGCTCGAGCAGTCGCTCAAGCGCGTGCGCACCCATGGCAGCCGGCTGGCGCTGTTGTATCTCGATCTCGACCGCTTCAAGGGCATCAATGACAGCCTCGGCCATCCGGTCGGCGACGAATTGCTCAAGGAAGTGGCGGTGCGGCTGCGCGCCTGCATCGACGAGACCGACTTCGTCGCCCGGCTCGGCGGCGACGAGTTTGCCATCGTCCGCAACGATTTCGCGCAGCCCGACGACATCACCGCGCTGGTCACGCGCATTCTCGCGTCGATGGCCACGCCTTATGAAATCGGCGGTCACCAGCTCGTCGCCGACGCCACGATCGGCATCGCACTGGCGCCGGAGGACGCCGTCGATCCGGACGAGCTCCTGAGGAACGCCGATCTGGCGATGTACGGCGCCAAGGCCGACGGTCGCGGCACCTACCGCTTCTTCGAGGTCGCGATGGACGCGCGGATGAAATCGCGCCGCGCGCTCGAATTCGATCTGCGCGAGGCCATCATGTGCGGCGGCTTCGAATTGCACTACCAGCCGGTGATCAGCTTTGCCGACAGCCGCATCACCGGTTGCGAGGCGCTGCTGCGCTGGCAGCACCGCACCCAGGGGATGATCCCGCCCGCCGAATTCATCCCGATCGCCGAGGAGACCGGGCTCATCGCCCCGCTCGGCGAATGGGTCTTGCGCACCGCCTGCGCCGAAGCGGCGAAATGGCCCGACCACATCAAGGTCGCGGTCAACGTATCGCCGGTGCAGTTCAACAATGCGGGTCTGGTCCAGGCGGTGGTCGGCGCGCTCGCGGCCTCGGAGCTGCCGCCGCATCGCCTCGAGCTCGAGATCACCGAGGCCGTTCTCATCCGCGACGATGCGGCCGCCCTCGGCATTCTGCACCAGTTGCGCGAACTGGGCGTGCGCGTCGCACTCGACGATTTCGGCACGGGCTATTCCTCGCTGAGCTATCTGCAGCGGTTTCCGTTCGACAAGATCAAGATCGACCGCGCGTTCATCAGTGGTATCGGCGACAGCGATTATTCGCGCAACATCGTCCAGGCGATCGTCGACATCGCCACGACGCGGCAGATCACCACCACCGCGGAAGGCGTCGAGACACACGAGCAGTCGCAGGCGCTGCGCGCGCTCGGCTGCTCGGAAATGCAGGGTTATCTGTTCAGTCCGCCGGTGCCGCCGGCCACGCTCGCCCGGCTCTTGCCGTCGCCGCGCCGTCGCGATCTCGCGCGCACGGGGTGAGGGCGGACCTACTCGGCCGCTTCGTCCGTGGCCTTGCCCTCGTCGCCGGGCGCCTTGATGGCCGCCGCGATGTCGCGGATCCAGCGGCGCTGCTCCTCCGAGAGGGGCGCTCGCGGGTCGGGCGGCATTTCGGGAGATGAAGACTCGTCGGTCTTCCTGGCAGCGCTGATCGGCATGACGTCCGTGGTTCCGGATGTTCGCATTTATCAAGCGGAGGGGGGCTTCACCACAAACCAGGCCGTGTATCGGCTCGGGGTGGGCAGGCGACGGCGCTTAGAACTGGTGGGGCGCCCGGCGTGTGCACGCCGGACGCCCCGTAGATGATCAGGCGGCCTGTAAGCCGGGTTCTGTATGGCCTGCGGCCGAAACCGCAGACGTGACGGCCATTCCTCTGGTACGCCGGTCGCCCGGCGCATCAAGCAACCTACCCGAATGACTGGCCCGGACGGACCTAAGGCTTGCGCCTCTGCGTCATTCCTATTCGGTTTTGCTCCCGGTGGGGTTTGCCGTGCCGCTGCCGTTGCCGGTCAGCGCGGTGCGCTCTTACCGCACCGTTTCACCCTTACCGCGACCGATACGCAACGCGGCCGAGGCGGTCTGTTTTCTGTGGCACTGTCCCTGAGGCCGACTCCGCTTGCGCGAAACCGTCCCCGCCGGACGTTATCCGGCACCGTTCGTCCATGGAGCCCGGACTTTCCTCTCCGGCCGCCTTTCGGCATTGGCACGGAGCGGCCGTCCAGCCGACTGATGCAGCGAGGAATGGGGCGCGGGGGAGCCGCAGTCAAGCCTTTGACGGCCTTCAGGTAAAAAAGAAGCCCGGACCTGCTGGGAGGGGACGCAGGCCCGGGCGGGGGAGTCGGGAGGTTGCGGGCCGCCGGATCAGGCGCGGACGGGGGTCCGGCGGTCCGACAGGAAATGTCTGATGATGAGACGGAGGCTCTGGGCCCCGGCGCGGATCGCTTCGGCGCGCTCCTCGCGGGCGCGGGCGACGACAGCCTCGATGTCTTCGTGGGTGATGATGGTGGTCGGTTCTCGCGTCATGGCATCTTCTCCAGGGATTTGCCGGCCCTCAGGCGGGCTCGCGCTACCCCATGCACAAGGCGCATGATATTATGTTTCAAAAATATTATAATATGATATTTTGACAGTTCATTCATGAACTATGGGAACGAATATGGATGCGACATCCGATCTCCGCGTCTTCGTCCGTGTTCTCGACAGAGGTAGTTTCTCAAGCGCAGCCAAAGACTTAGGTTTGACTCCATCGGCCGTTTCGAAGCTCGTTTCCCGGCTGGAGGATCGCCTTGGCGCCCGCCTCCTGGAGCGCAGCACCCGCCGCCTGGTGCTGACGCCGGAGGGCGAAGGCTTCCTGGCCCGCGCCCGGCGCATCGTCGCCGATATCGAGGAGGCCGAGGCCGAAGTCATGCGCCTGCGCGGCGCGCCGCGCGGGACGCTGCGCATCAATGCCGGCACCGCATTCGGCCTGCATCAGCTGGCGCCGGCGCTGGCCGATTTCCTCGCCCGCTATCCGGAGATCGATATCGACCTGTCGATCACCGACCGGCTGGTCGATCTGCTCGAAGAGCAGGCCGACATTGCCGTCCGCTCGGGGCATATTCCGGAAGGTCACTTCGTGCAGCGCAAGATTGCCGACCTGCAGCGCGTGATCTGCGCCGCGCCGGCCTATCTGGCGCGACGCGGCACGCCGCAGATCGCCGCCGATCTGCGCCAGCACGACTGCATCCTCGTTGCCGGCCCGGGCCTGGGGCGGTGGCCGTTCAAGACGCGGGCGGGCATTGATGTCGTTGAGGTGCGGCCGCGTGTGACCACGGACGACGCCGAGGCGGCGCTGCGGCTTGCGGTCGAGGGCGCCGGCATCGTCCGCCTCTCGGAAGTGATCGCGGGCACATCGCTGCGCAGCGGCGCGCTGGTGCCGCTGCTGGCCGACATCCATCACGTCGAGACGTTCCCGCTCTCGGCGATCTATCCGGTCGGCCGCAACAGGCTGCCGCGCGTCGCCGTGTTCATCGATTTCCTGATGGAGCGGTTCGCGCAAGCACCGTGGCGGCTGCGCGACGAGGCAGCCGCCACCAAGCAATGACCGATGCTTATTTGCCGGTGTTGATGCCGGTCGTCGATTTGACGGGCGGTGCGCCAGGCACGTGAGCCATGGTCTTGGTGCGGCTCGAGACCTCGCCTTTATGGATCTTGGTGTGGGTCTTGGAGTCGCTCCACGTGCCCTTGTCCTGCGCGCGGGCCTTCGCCATGCCGTTCATGGTGTTGGCGTTGCCATGCAGTTTGGTCGAACTGCTGTCGCGCGTGCCTCCGGCGGCGCTGCCGCCGGTGCCCAGCGCGGACGAGCCGCCGCTGGTGGCGCCGACCCCGAGAGTCGAAGCGGAGGTGCCGCCGGCGGCAGCGCTGCCGCCCGTGCCGCCTGTCGCGCTGGTGCCGGACGCGCTCCCGGCGCCGATCGTGGACGCGCTTTGCGCGACGGCGAGTGAGCCGGCGCCGGCGAGGAGAGCGCCTGCCAGCAGGGCTGTTTTAATGGTTCGCATATCGCCTCACTTGTTCGGTTGGACGTAGACGGTGCAATTGCCGTTGGACGAGGTGACGGTGGTGGTGCGGCCGTCGCTGCTGGTGGAGGTGGCGATGCTGGTGCCGACACCGCTGCCGCCGCTCTGCACGGATACGCCGTTGCCGGTGGTGGTCTGACCTGTGACCTTGCCGTTCGCGGCCGTGATCGAGGTCGACATGCTGCCGCTCGGCGGATTCTCGCCGGCCTTCAGGTGCACGACCTTGCAGTTGTCCGCATTGGTCGCCGTGGTGCTTGCGGCGTGAGCGCCGGCGGCTGCCAGGCTCGCCACCACGAGAACCGCTACCGCTGTGAATTTCATATTGCCGGTCTCCTTCGCGGAAGGCGTTCGCCGCGCGTGCCCCGCAGGTTGGTGCGGTCACGCGCGGCGTCGCGGTCAGGTCGACGATTGACCTGACCTCCTTCACGTCAGCGACGATCGCGGTCGCCTTTCTGGTGACGTTCGGCGTTCTCGATGCCCTTTTGGCCATGCTTGTTGGCGTGCTTCTCGGCGTTCTCCAGGCCGGCAGCCGAGCCGCTGGTGCCCATGCTCGAGCTCGCCGAGCCCTTGCCGGCGGTGGAGCCGCCCGCGCCCATGGTCGAGGACGAGCCGATGCCCGCGCCCGAGGTGCCCGCGGCCGAGCCGCCGGTACCGATCGAGGTGCTCGCGGAGCCCTTGCCCGCCGTGGCGCCGCCGACGCCGAGCGTCGAGGCCGAGCCGGAGCCCGATCCGCTGCCTGCCGCGGAGCCGCCGGTGCCGAGCGACGTGCTCGCCGAGCCGTTGCCAGCCGTGGCGCCGCCGACCCCGAGCGTCGAGGCCGAGCCGGAGCCCGAGCCGCCCGCCGATGAGCCGCCGGTGCCTAACGTCGTGCTCGATGAACCGCTGCCGGACGTGGAGCCGCCGGCGCCGATGGTCGAACTCGATTGCGCAAAGCCCATCGCCGCGGTGCCAAGAAGAATCGTGCCGGCAAGAGCAACGGTGCGAAGTTTGGTAAGTGTCATGAGCAAGCCTCCATGTTCGCGACGCGTCAGCGCCGCGGCGTTTTCCGATTGCCGCATCAGTTTGATGTGCAGCGCCGCAGGAACTTGAACGTCCCGCTCATGGCGCCCGACGTAAACGGCATGCGCTTTTGTCCGTTCCCTCGCATGGGACGGATTGCTCAAAAATCCACAGTTCCAAGGTGATTTTGGTCGTTATTCGTCAATCGACGCGCGCATGGGCGGCTCTCGTGCACCCATGCGGGCGCACGGCAATGACGTGGCGAAATCGCGGCGCGAACGGCCTAGGTTGCCGTTGCCAAAAGCAGGACGCCGGCCTCGAGGGCCGGCGACGTGCAAATTCGACGATGGCGGATCGCTACTGGCGATACTGCTGGATGCGGGTGGTGCGCAGGCCGGCGAGGCCGTGCTGGTCGATCGAATACTGCCAGGACAGAAATTCTTCGACCGTCAGCGTATAGCGCGCACAGGCCTCTTCGAGCGAGAGCAGCCCACCACGAACGGCAGCAACGACCTCAGCCTTGCGCCGGATGACCCAGCGTTTGGTGGTCGGAGGGGGCAAATCCGCGATCGTGAGCGGACTGCCATCTGGCCCGATGACATATTTGACCCTCGGGCGGTGGGGTTCGGTCATTGGTGTACTCACACTCGACTGACAAGCACTGGCACAAAAGCTACAGGGCGCGGCTTAAAATTTGGCTAAGCTCATTGCGCGGAATCGGATCGTATCTCCCCCGATCCGCTAACGTTTTGGTTACGGTTGGCGCCAGTCTGCCGCCCGGATAAGGCCGCGGCAAGGCGCGCCGCCGGCACCGAGGATATGTAGAAAAGCCGACTTTCAACAGTGCCGACGCTGTTAATTCGTGCTGACGATGCGCTTGATCATGTCGAGCGTGTAGTCCGCGCCGTTAATCGACAGCACCGGCGGGCTCTGGGTGAGGTCGGCGGAATCGACCTTGCCCTGCACTTCGGTGGAGATGGCGGTGGTCTGGTTGTTGGCGTCGACCGCCGTCGCGCTCAGCGTATAGGTACCATCCGGCCACTGCTTGCCGTTGTTGCCGAGACCGCTCCAGACGAATTGCTGATTGCCCGGGCTCACGGCGACGGGACCCGTATAGACCGTCTGACCGGTGGAATCGGTGATCGTCACGGTCGCGGTCGCCGGCTTGGTGACGTTGAGATTCCAGGTGGCTTGGCTGTTCGTCATCTTGGCGTTGGAGCCGTCGACCGCCACGGTGGCGCCGACGTAAGCGAGCGCGGCGGTCGATTGCGTCGCCGTCTGCAACGACACCAGCGTCGACAGCTGATCGTTCGACTTCATCTGCTGCTCGACCTGGGCGAATTGCACCAGTTGCTGCGTGAACTGATTGGTGTCGAGCGGGTCGAGCGGATTCTGGTTCTTGAGCTGCGTCGTCAGCAGCGTCAGGAACGTCGTGAAATTGCTGGCGATCATCGTGTTGTCGACGCCGGTCGAAACGCTCGAGGCGCCGCTTGCCGAATTGCTCGTGGGTGCGACCGTCATGGTGTGTCCTCAGACGCGGATGTCAACGCCGCCGATGCGGCCGATGTAGCGGGTGTAGCTGCTCGCCGTGAGGTCGAGCGTAGGGAGGGCCTCGTCCAGCGAGACGACCGGTAATGGGGTCGCCCGGCCGCCGCCGTTTTGCCCGCCGGCGAAGGATTGATCGCGCAGCGAGAATTGCAGACCGTCGCCGGAGGTCTTGAGGCCGGCGTTCTGCAACGCGCGCTCGAGGCCACCTGAATCGCGACGCAACAGGTCGAGCGTGTCGGTGCGGTCGGCGATGAGATGCGAGGTGACCTGGCCCTGCCGGTCGACCGACAGCTTGACCTCGATGCGGCCGAGCTCGGGCGGGTCGAGGCGGATTGCGAAATGGTTGTTGCCGGCCTGTGCCTTGCCGAAGATCTCGATGGCGAGTCCCGAGAGCGGCACCGGGGGTCCCTGCGGCGCAGCCGGCACGGTTCCGGCGGTTTGCGCGGCGGTGCCCGCCGTTGCGGCGCCCGGGGCGCCGGCGCCGGTCGCGCCTTGCACACCGCCGGCCGCATCGGCACCGCTTGGAGTGGTGGCGGCATCGAGATGCGCCGCGAGGCTGGACGCGGCGTCAGGCTCGGCGTGGTGCGTGTCCGCCTTCACCGTGCCGTCCTTGCCGGCGGCGGCTGGCTTGGTGTCGGGCGTGGTGCCGGGGGCAGGGGCCGGCTGGATGCCCTGCGGCGCGGCGGTCTTGCCGTCGGCAGCGCCCGGAACCGTGGCCTTCGCCCCGTCGTCGGGCGCAGAGGCGGGTCCGGGCTTGGTTTTGTCGATGGCTTTGCCGTCGGGGGCCTTGCCGTCGAGCGCTTGCAGTTTTTGCGCCGCGGCGGCGGCGATAAAGGCCGGCTGCGTCGGCGCGGTCGCCGCGGCGCCCTGAACCGTGGTGTTCACGGCGGCGCCCGCCGCTGCCGGCTGTTGGGTGGCCTGAGTGACGACCGGCGTGGCGACCGCCACCACGGCCGCATCGACCAGCGCGGCGGCATCGACGGCGACGACCGCGCTGCCGTTGGCATTGGCGTCCGAGCCGCTGTCGGCCTTGGTGGTGTCCGTCTTGGCCGGATCGGTCTTGGCCGGATCCGTATCGGTGCTGCCGGCCTTGGCCGCGTCCGCCGGAACCGCAGCGGATCCTGGCGCCGCCT
>Ga0105240_10010768_pt1 | contig 12823 bp, 11 predicted proteins | sample KBSC54metaG_FD_80426 | JGI IMG/M metagenome (GOLD analysis project Ga0105240, IMG submission 80426) | Corn rhizosphere microbial communities from Kellogg Biological Station, Michigan, USA - KBS C5-4 metaG | ecosystem: Host-associated > Plants > Roots > Rhizosphere > Soil | place: Michigan, USA... | reverse complement strand
TTATAAAATCAGGGATCTGCATCCCCAACCATTTACTTACCTTCGCTTTTCCCTAGTTACAAAATCCTGCCTAGGATTCTTAAGGCATGAGCCGGAGCCTTGTCTCAGGCCCCGGCTATGCCGGGAACAAACTGCCGTTCAGGCGTGACGAACCTGCCCTTGAGCCGCGGGCTGCGGTAGTTCCCTGTGCGAGCTTGCGGCGCCTCCGAGAGCTGCGAGCCATCCCAGGAACAATGAGACGAATAAAGCCCATCCGAGATCCGCAAAGATGCCAAGTACGTAGGGGTTATGCGCGCTTCCGGCGATTTCCGTGCTGCCGAACGCGTTCCCGCCAATCACCACGATCAATAACGCCGACGTTACCGCCAGCCCAAACATGATCATGCCATGCAACATGCCGTCGCGGGAATTGTTAACGCCAGCTAGGCGTCCCGTCGCGCGTCCGGCGATAAACATTGCAATGATGGTAAGTATAATCGACCAGATGGCCATACCCACATTCATGCCCGACACCGGTTGCTGAGCGGCCGGACTGGCGGCGCTGGCAAAGATGCCCAGCCCCAGGCTGCCAAACACGGACCAAATGGCGATAAAGGTGAAAACTCCTCCCCAGACCGCACCCCAGTTCGGGAACGTCTGGACTACAACATTGTCACGTGAATAACTTAAATCTGACATTGGAAACCTCCCTAAGCTGAAAACACCACGACCCTGCGGGAAGTGGCACCTCGAAATTTCGAGGATCTATTTCTAACTGCTGTCTCTATCCTTCGCTTGGCAGGAGGCTTTGAAAATACATCTTTTCGATTAAAACGAAGGCGGCAGCTACTGTATTTCCCGCACGCTAAAAGACGCAGAATCACAGCAGACCGCGAATTAACGTGGAAGACGACGAATTCCTGCGGTGATGGGCCGGAGGTCAGACCGAATCGATCAGGCGCTCCACCCAATCGGGTGTCTGCTCATCTGCGGCGAGGCGCAGAATACGGATTCTTTGACCCTCGCGCAGCTTTTGCAACAGCAATTCCGTGCCGGAATCGAAACGAATCGCGTCTCGATAGGCGTTCGCTTCAGCCGTCAATTGCGTAAATGTAACTTCTTCCTCGGGTCCGATCCTGAGCACCTTCTGAGTTTCCCCGGGAATGTCCCGAAGCAGCAACCGGGCTCCTGGAGGCACGCAAACCGCCGTGTACCGATCAAAACTGTCGGTGCGAAATAGATCCTTGATCCGTTGCAAGAGTCCGCGCTCGCTAACCTGGCCAGCGCCGGTTTCCTGTGACGCCGGTTGGGAGGGGACCAGTCCCATGGATCCAATGGGGAAACGATGCACTACCAATTCTTCGCCTTCATTAGCTAATCGATTGGGTACTCCAATTAACGAGTAGTCGCACATAGCAGATTCTCCTGTTCAGAAATAAAAGTGCCGCGACTAACGGCGGTGTCTCAGCCCGCATACCGCTACCGTTGAGTGTAATTCCGCATGAGTTCGGCACTGGCGATTCGTCGCGAACCGGGAAAACGGCGAGTCACGCAAAATATCTCTCTGTCTCCACATGGAAGTCCATACAGTCGTCCGTGTAGTTAAAAGCGTAAATCCTGAACATAACCAAGCCGTTAAATTGAGTCGCTGGACTCGTGAGAGAAGTGATCCCGGCGTGAGGCCCTGCCGTGCATGTCAGCTCAACCCGCAGGGCCTTCGGCGTTTGGCGTTTTGTCGAGCTCTGCCGGCCCCCATATACTTCTGTGCACTGCCTTTCGTAGCAGCGCTTCTCGGTGATAAAGTAAGAGCTCGTGACCAATCAACAATCAGAATCCGAGCAGCAAAAACGGCTGCGGTCGGCTCGGCGTGTGGTGATCAAGCTGGGCACGGGGATTGTGACGGACAGCGATGGCCACTTTAACGTTGAGCACCTCGCGCCGGTAGCCCGCACTATCTCTCGACTTAAGAAGGAAGGACGCCAGGTGGTCTTGGTGTCTTCCGGGGCGGTGGGACTGGGTCGAGGGCGGCTGGGTTTGCACCGGGATCGCTTAAACGATCTGGTGATGCGGCAAGCTTGCGCCGCGCTAGGACAGAGTTTGCTGATGCATGAGTATGAGAAGCTTTTTGAGACCAACGGCATCCACCTCGCGCAGGTCTTATTGACGGAGGGCGATTTCGTTGATCGCACGCGATACTCTAATTTGCGCGAGACGATGGAAGCCCTTCTGAAACTTGGAGTTCTGCCAATCATCAATGAAAACGATACCGTCTCCACCGCGGAACTCGATTACCTGAATATTCGCGCGGGCGAACGGATTTTCAGCGATAACGACCGGCTGGCTGCTCTGGTCATGAGCCACATCGACGCCGATGTGCTGGTCCTACTCACGGACGTGGACGGATTGTTACAGTTTGCCCCCGCAAGCTCGAAGGAGGCGGGAGGAACCGTGATTCCGCTGGTACAGGAAATCACCCCGGAACTTAGATCGCTGGCCATGGGGCCCTCCGAGGGTGGGCGTGGCGGCATGCTGACGAAACTTGACGCTGCTGAGATTGCCATGCAATCCGGCGGCATCGCGGTGATTGCCAACGGCAAGAAATTGGAAACACTGGACCGTATTTTCGATGGCGAACCGACTGGGACGGTATTTTTGTCGAAAACGCGCATGGCCGGAAAACGGCGCTGGATTGCCTACGCTGCCGGTGTCCGAGGGCGCGTCATCGTAAACGCGGGCGCGCGCGAAGCGCTCACGGAAGGAAAGGCCAGCTTGCTGGCATCTGGCGTGATTGGCCTGGAAGGCGAATTTGAAGCCGCTGAAGTCGTAAGTATCGTGAATGCCGACGGCCAGGAATTCGCGCGCGGAATATCGGACTATTCGAAGGGCGATGCGGAAGGCATGATCGGCAGCGGGACAAACGGGCAAGCAAGCAGTCGTACAAACGGACATGCAAACGTGCTGGTTAAGCGCGATAATATCGTCCTCCTGGATCGCAAATGAGCGTAACCCCCAAACCTATGGAAACTTCGGAGGTTCGGCGCACGGTGAAGCGCGCTCGCCGGGCCGCACACATTCTTGCCGCGATTTCCGGAGAACACCGCAACGAAGCGCTGCTGGCAGCGGCGAATGCTCTGGAAGCGCGCTCGCCCGAAATTCTCGCCGCCAACGAAAAAGACTGCGCCGCGGCCGCTCCCGCCGTTGAGCGTGGCGAGCTGTCGCGATCCATGTTTGCCCGTTTGCGGACCACCGCACGGGGAATTCTGGAAATGGCCGAGCGCGTTCGCGAAGTCGCCACCCTTCCCGACCCTCTGCATCGGCGACTGTCCGCCATGGAACTGGACGACCATCTGGTTCTCTATAAGGAAAGCTGTCCGCTAGGCGTCGTGGGCGTGGTATTTGAATCTCGTCCCGACGTTGTGCCGCAGATCGCTTCGCTGGCGCTCAAGTCTGGAAACGCAGTGTGCCTGAAGGGTGGCGCCGAGGCGCTGGCCACGAACGAAATCCTGGTGGCCATCTGGCGCGATGCGCTTTCCGCTTTTCCCGATATTCCAGCGGATTCCGTCGTCCTGTTCCATACGCGCGAAGACGTGGCGGAGATCCTCACACTGCACGACGATATCGATTTAATCGTGCCACGCGGCTCCAATAAATTTGTGCGCTATGTCACCGAACACAGCCGTATTCCTGTGCTGGGCCATGGCGAGGGAATCTGCCACGTGTATGTCCACGAGGACGCGGACCTGCTGAAGGCCTTTGATATTACGCTGGATTCTAAAGTTCAGTATCCGGCCGCGTGCAACGCCCTGGAAACTCTCCTGGTACACACGAATATCGCGCCTTTATTTCTGCCGCAGATGATTTCGCAATTGCGTGCCGCCGGCGTGGAGGTGCGCGGTTGCCCCAGAACGCTGGCTCTCAGCCTTGGCCAGGAAGTCGTGCCTGCCACCGAAGAGGATTGGAGCAAGGAATATTCCGACCTTATCCTCTCCGTCAAGGTCGTGGATGGAGTGAATGAAGCCATCGAACATATCAACAAGTACGGCTCGCGGCACACGGAATCCATTGTGACGGAAAGTCATGATGTCGCAGCGCGTTTTATGGAGTTCGTGGATGCCGCCGGAGTTTTCCAAAACGCGTCCACACGATTTTCCGATGGATTTCGTTACGGCCTTGGCGCGGAAGTTGGCATCAGCACCGGAAAACTGCATGCACGCGGCCCGGTGGGTCTGGAAGGCTTGACGACCTACAAATACAAACTCTTTGGCGAGGGGCAGACTGTCACCAGCTACAGCAAAGGCGCGCGCACCTTTAAGCATCGCTCACTTGAAAGTTGATCGACCCGGTTGAACATCGGTGGAGAGGCCGTAATTCCCGCTTAGAGTGCAGAGACTTTCGACGCTGAAGGAATCTCAGGGTCCGCAACCGAGGCGAAATAACGCTGACGGAACCAGAGCGCCGCATTCACGAGTCCCAGCAACGTTGGTACTTCGACCAGCGGGCCAATAACCCCGACAAAAGCCTCGCCTGAATTAAGTCCAAATACGGCCACCGCGACCGCGATTGCCAACTCGAAATTGTTACTCGCGGCTGTAAACGAAAGAGTCGCTGTCTTCGAATAGTCCGCACCAAGCCTGCGCCCCATCCAAAAACTCACCAGAAACATCACTACGAAATAAATCAGCAGCGGCACGGCAATTCGAAACACGTCCACTGGAAGGCGAACGATAAGGTCACCCTTAAGGCTGAACATTACCAGGATCGTGAACAAGAGGGCCAATAAGGTCAGCGGACTGATGCGCGGAATAAACCGCGATTGGTACCACCCCTCTCCCTTGGCGCGTAGAAGTGCGAAGCGGGTGAGAATTCCGGCAGAAAACGGAACGCCCAGGTAAAGTAAGACGCTTTGGGCAATGCGCCCGATTCCGATATGAAATGCGCTGCCCTCAAGGCCGAACCAGGTGGGAAGCACGGTGAGAAATGCCCATGCGTAAACGCTGTAAAAGAGCACTTGGAAAATACTATTGAACGCGACCAGCCCGGCGGCGTAATCCGTATCTCCCGCGGCCAATTCGTTCCAGACGATTACCATCGCGATGCAGCGCGCCAGTCCAATCAGGATAAGACCGCGCATATAGGCGGGATGGCCATGAAGAAAGACAATGGCCAGTGAAAACATAAGTAGTGGCCCAATGACCCAGTTCTGGACCAGCGAAAGTAGCAGCACGGAACGATTGCGGAAAACGTCCGGCAATTTTTCATACCGCACCTTGGCTAGAGGCGGATACATCATGATGATCAGACCAACGGCAATCGGGATGTTGGTGGTTCCGACCTGAAATCGTTGCACGAAATTCGCAGTTTGCGGAATCAGATGTCCGCAGGCAATGCCGATCGCCATCGCCAGAAATATCCAAAGCGTCAAATAGCGATCCAGGAAGGATAGGCGCGTCCTCGGCATTGGGGTACAAATTCGGGACCGGGCGTAAGAAATCGCCGTCATAATCAACTCACCGAAAATTCGCGTTAATTTTCATTGCCGTCCTATGCGATCGAGTTCTTTCTTAATCGCCAACTCATCCAGAGACGAAAGCGGCAAACTCAGGAATAGCTCAATTCGGCGATCGAGGATCATATAAGCGTTCTGGAAAGCGCGCTCGATCTGCGAGGGAGATTCAGTCACCGCGGCGGGATCCGGTACGCCCCAGTGGGCCGTCACCGGCTGCCCCGGCCAAATCGGACAAATTTCGTGAGCGGCGTTGTCGCAAACTGTAAAAACAAAGTCCATCCGCGGGGCTCCGGGTTGCGCAAATTCATCCCAACTTTTGCTGCGAAGATCTTGCGTGGGCATACGAGAAAGCTGAATGAGCCTCAGCGCTTCGGAACGAACCTGCCGAGACGGATGGCTGCCTGCGCTGTAAGCGGTAAAATTCGGCTGGCCTTTGCGGTTGAGAATGGCCTCCGCCATGATGGAGCGCGCGGAGTTCCCGGTGCATAGGAACAGAACGTTATAATGTTTGGCCACTAAGACCTTCGAATCGAAGAATCAGCACACGGGCGCCAGGACATACCGCGAACAGCAACACATATATGCTTACGCACATGTAATTTAGATGGAGTTGCTCATATATGTCAATACGTATATGATGTGGGAACATGGTGCACAAAGACGATTCATACCCTCTTCACGTTCTATTTCGGGCCTTGGCCGACCCTACCCGGCTTCGCCTCCTGAACCTGATTGGAGATCGGGAAATTTGCGTCTGCTACCTGGTGGAGATTTTGTGCATCAGCCAGCCAAAAATCTCGCGCCATCTCGCCTACCTGCGACGCGCCGGGATCGCGTTAGCCCGTAGAGAAGGCCGGTGGATACATTACCGGCTGACCGTTCCAAAAGACGACATTGCGGCATCTATTTTGCGCGCAACCATGGCCCACCTGGAAAAGCGGCACGATTTGCAGCAGGACATCGCCAAGCTGCAATTCGCTTGCTGCACGCCGGAAAAGTTCGATCTGCCCAAGAAGGTCCCTCTCCCCGTTGTGCGGCCGCACGCCTGAGGGACAAATTGTGGCGTGCTCGATTCCCAATGCGCTCACTATTCTCTGGCGAACCGGGAAGTTTCGTAGTAATGTGTGCGGCGCGATAGGCGCCCAGCCTCTCCATCCCCCGGACAGCTGCCGCGCGTTTCAGCCTGGTGTCAGCGCGATAGGCAGCGCAAAGTAAGATACGTCCCTGTTTCAGTCCACGTTTGCGACACGCTGAGTTCGCGTGTCGCAACAGGACGTAACTCATACGAAAAACGAACATTAGTGCACTCGACGCTCAATTTGGTCAGTGCTACGCTTGCTATCGTACCGGGGGTCGTTCATGGCTGAGTCCAGCCCTTACTCGGAGTCTGAGCCGCAAAAGCGGCGAAGCACACGAATCATTCAGGCCGTACCGCTCACCGTTACGGGTGTGGATGCGCTCGGCAGGCCATTTCAGGAACGCACGTCTTCCCTGATCATCAACTGCCATGGATGTCGGTACCAATCCAAACATTACGTTTTGAAGAACATGTGGGTTACGTTTGAGATTCCCCACAATCAGGCCGGGCATGATCCACGCACTGTGCGCGCTCGCGTGACTTGGATTCAAAGGCCGCGTACCGTTCGCGAACTGTTTCAGATTGGCGTCGAACTCGAGGTTGCCGGCAATGTCTGGGGAATCGCGTTTCCTCCAGCCGATTGGTTTCCCTTCCCGGACGAAGCTGCCACGCCCGAAATCCCTGCCGCGGAGAGTTCCGAGGCCGGGCCCTCTGCACCACCCTGGAAATCCGAAGAACCTGCTCCGCCGCAATCGGCCGAACCCGAGGAAGACAATTTGCGCGTTTTGCCGCTGCCGATTGGCGCGGACCCTTCCGTGCAGATCTCCCGGCAAATTTCACGGCTACTCGCGGAAGCAAAACAGCAGGTTCAATCCACGGTGCGGGAAAGCACTACGCGAGCCGTAGCCGCGGAAACGCGCCCCCTCCTTTCTGCCTTGCAGAATCAAATGAAGGATGCAGCGGACAAATCCGTTTCCGCCGCGGTTGCCGAGCATGTTGAGCGCATTCAACGCGAGAGCTTGCAGAAGTTGGAGAACGACCGGCAAACCAGCCTTGACGCGATGCGGCAGGAATGGGCTCGCGAGCTGGAACTCCACATTGAGAAAGCCCGCCAGCAAATCGATCGGCAGTTGGCGGAGGTGGAAGGCGCCAGAGGAGCGGATTTCGAACGGAAAATTGAGACTCAGCTGCGGTTGGCGATCGAGAAGCTGCAAAACCTGAGCGGACATTTAGGCGGTAATGCCGAGGAGCTCGGCTCAGCGATTGAGCAACTGCGGCGCAACTCCGCGGAAACAGCCGAGCATGAGATGCGTCGCTGGCATGAACTGACGGAACTGCGCAGTTCCGAGATGCGCACGCGCCTGGATCACATGGAAGTAGCGGCGGCGCGCGTGGGCGAACAGATCGCCAAGGAAACTGCGAAAGCCCAGAACGGATGGAAGGCTCTTCTGGAAGCGGATCTGGCGGCAGCCAGAGCACGCTGGAACGAAAAAATCGACCGCTCCATCGATGAGGCCGTAAGGAAATCGCAGGAACGCATTGCGCAAACTTCGGAAGAAGCCGCACAACATGCGCAGCAGCAGTTGCAACACCGCATCAGCATCATCGGCCAGGCATTCTCGCAAGTCACGACGGAAGCGGAACGGAACCTGGGACTTTTGCGGGAGTCCATCGGCCATGAAACGACCAAGGCATCTTCCGCGATTTCTCAATTACAGCTATCCCTCGGTCAAGTCGATGCCCGGCGAACAGAGTTTTCCTCCCTGGTGGAGGCATCTTCGGATGAACTGGCGCGGCGCAGCCAGGCGATCATCGAGTCGCAAAGCGAAGAAATCAGCCGGCGCTCCGAGTCAGCCGTCACGGGTATGGCGGAACGTCTGCAGCCCGCGCTGGAAACAGCGGGGCAGCAGACTATCGAGCGGCTTTCCAGGGAAATGGAGCAGCAGATCACTCCGCAAATCGCGCGCGCAGCGGAAATTCTGAGCAGGCTGGCAGCGGGCCAGGATCAGGCCGAGAAATCGCTTACTGAACACCGGCAGAAGCTATGGGAAGCGTCCGAGCGCGGGGTCCTGGATTCGGTGGCGCGCGGCAAAGAACTTCTGGCGGAGGTGGAAAAAGAATTTACGGAAAGCGCCCGCAACAACTCCGCGAAATGGCTCGGCGAACTGGACGCCAAGGCCACGGAGACGACCCATACTACCTTCGAATCCCTGTTCAAGTCCGCCGACTGGTACGAGAAAAAGGTTCAGACGCAGATGCAACTGACACTGGAAAAGGGCGTCGACCTGGCGTCGGCGGGGCTGCGCGAAAAAGCCGGCGAGCTGTCAGGCCTGTTTGCCAGCGAGCTGGAGCATTACACGCGCAGCTACGTGGATCATGCCCACAATCAGTTGCAGGAAAATGCGCGAGAGGTAGCGGAAAAGGCCAAAGAGCAAATGGCTCAGGCCAGCGACGAGGCTTCGGCAAGTTTCGGCGAACGCACCCAGCAACATGTGCGCGAAAAGTTTGAATCCCTGAACTCACAGACGACCGCCGCGTTTGACCAAAATGCGCAGAGGGCCGAAGCACATGTGGTGCAGGTACGCGCCAAATTGGAAAGCGACGCAAGGGCCCTTGCCAATGAATTTCAGGCCGCGCTCGCAAAACAAACGCAGGACACCGTAGCGCAGGGCAAACAGGAACTTTCTGTTCACACCGACCTGAGCAAAGAAGCATTGCGCACGGAAACTGCGTCGCTGAACCGTCAAATGCAGAGCACCATGCAATCGCATGGCGCGCAAGCGCTCGACGAATACAAGCAGCGTCTGGAGACTGCCTCCAGCACCTGGTTGCTCACGACGGTCAGCAAACTCCATCAGCAGTCCAATACAATGGTCGACCAGTTGGCCGATTCCACGGAAAAAAGGTTGCGCGCCATCTGCGGCAACATCTTCGCCGAAATGGGCGAGACTTTGCGCCAGCGCCTGGCCGGCTTTTCCGTTCCTCTCGGTGGCCCCGCGGCCAAAGAATCGACCCCCTCCACCTCGGGCTCTTCCGAAAATAAGCCAGAGAACCAAAGCTGATTCGATTCTTACCCGGCAATTTCCACGGGTTATAGCCAAGCCTGTATAATGGGCCAATGCCCAATCGTGCTTACGCCAACATCTGGATACACAATTTCGATGAGTCGAACCTGCTGTCGCATTTCGGGCAATTTTTGGCAACCGTGCCTGTCTCGACTGAACCCGTGGGCTTCACGGAATTGCTTGTGCGCGCCGTGGATTCGACGGAAACTCCGCTGCAAGAGTATGATTTGCGCGGGCAGGCGTCTTCACCCGCGGAAATCGTCGAACTGGCCACGCCGGATCTGTCAGCGGATGTTTGCTATGAGTTGAGCGCGCGTTGGGATTTGTGGATTCGCGATTATGAAACGGCGAAATGGAAGAAGAATGCCGAGCGGCTCTCTATTTTTTGTTATGGTCCGGAGTACGACAATCGTGTATGGACCGAGTCAGGACACTTTATGATCGATCTGGGCCTGGAGCACCTGTTCACGGGCCACGCGGGATTGCTCACCCCCGGAAATCAGGGCGTTACGGAACCAAAACATCCCGACGAGGCGCGCTTTCTGATGTGGATGTCGCAGCCGCAGAATTTACGCGATTATCAGGAGAAAACGCGAGAGAATATCCAGAAACTAATGGCCTGGATGCAGGCGGTCGAGCAAACTATGCCGGTCCAGCGCGTCCGGCTATGGTCCGAGGGCGAGGAGAACTTTGAAGCTCGGTTGGATGAAATTTTGGCTGTTCGCTAGTCTGGCTCCGATCATTTCCGTCCCATCCATTGCGGCGCCTCCGGTGCGTTCCGCAATTGTGTCTGCTCAAGACACGCAAGGAAGCCCTGCGCGGGCGAATGAGACCCTGCTGGCGGGATTGAGGCCGGGGCGGGACACCGTAGCAATGGCAGAAAAACGGTTCAAATCCAAGAAGCTTGCGGACAGCAAGGATTCCGGAAACAAAGAGTGGCGGGACGACTGCTCAGGGCGCGCTATCCGACTGGAACTTAACGCCCAAGCGGTGATACAAAGCATCACGATCACTTCGCTGGCCGCCAAAGAAGGCGCTTGCAGCTCTCAGCGACCCGACTTTTTAGATGCCAAGAATTGGGTGACCGGGCGAGGACTGCGCCTGGGGGATTCGCAGGACCGGGTTGTTTCGTTTTATGGCGAACCGAACTCCAACGGACCGGCATCTAAAAGCGGACAAGATCTGGACTTGATGTACTACCAGTTTGACTGGGCGGGGTCCGATGTACCACAGGTGATGGAAATCCTGTGCGCCAGGGATTCCGGACGCGTGGTAGAGATTACGCTGGCGTTCCCGAGTCTGTAGCCTTCAATCATGGCGTTCATAGGATGACAAATTTTCCAATTCGAGGGGCGCGCCGTACTCTGCTAGGCTGTGTCGCTGCCCTGTGGCTGCTAGGTTGTAGCGCGGCGCCACAAACATCCATTGTGGATGAAGACGCGAAGTCCAAGGAAGCTGCGGCCGATGTGAAAAGAGTGGCGGAAGGCGCTCTGGGCATGCATGCGGAAGTGATCGCTCATGGAGATCTGGCGCGAAACGGGTTGGAACAGATGTTGGTGGTCAATCGGAGCAGGAACGGGAACGACGACGGGCAATCCGGAGGCTCCGCACGATTGCTGGTGACCCGGGCTACGATCGTTCAGAAACAGAATGGTAGATGGTCCGAAGTGCTGCGATGCGATGAACATTTGAAAAATCCCAATGGATATCTGGGAGGATCGCCGGTGACTCCGGTTACCGCCTGGCAACTGCAGATCGCGCCCGACACGAAGCAGGGATTGGCAATGAAGTTTACTCCGGCGGAACAGGGCCCGGAAATATCGGTGCGGTGGAACGCAAAAACCGCACGGTATCAATCGCTGGACCGTGCCGAAGAAAAATATTTAAGCGAGGTGCCCACGCTGGACACCCCGCAATCGGTGCTCCGATGAGCGCAGCAGCGCAAACCATCACAGATTCGGCGCCCAAGACATCGACCCGGCGGGTTTCCGGCTGGTCGCAGCTCACCCGTCTATTCCCATACGTCGCGCGTCATAAGGGCGAAGTCGGAGTGGGAATGCTCACGCAGATCGGAATGGGGATTACCGGAACCCTCCTTCCGCTGATCATCGGCGCCATCGTGGATTGCATCAAGGGCGCTGCGGCTCCACTGGCCCAACTTGGCCGCTTGACGGAGATTTCGCTGGGATTTCTGCTTCCCTACTATCACCCGCGCAGCGGTTTCACCCTGGCTGTATTCTGCTCGGCGCTGATCGCCATTTGCGCAGTGCAGGGAATTTTTTCTTATTGGACGCGACAAATTCTGATCGGGCTCTCGCGCGACATTGAATACGATTTACGCAATGATTTGCTGGCGAAACTGGTCGTGATGGAGCCGGAGTTCTACGTGCGCAATCGCACGGGCGAACTGATGTCGCGATGCACGAACGACCTGAATTCCGTGCGCATGGTGCTGGGTCCGGGCATCATGTACAGCGCCAATACGTTTGCAACGATGGTGCTGGCCGTTATTTTGATGTTTTGGATTTCCCTGCGCCTGAGCGTGTATGTTCTGCTTCCGGTGCCGGTTGTAGCGATAACCGTGTGGCTCTTCGGCAGGCAAATCCACGCGCTCTATGGAAAGATTCAGGCTTCGCTCGCCGTGCTCTCTGCAAAAGCGCAGGAAAATCTGGCGGGGGTTCGCGTGGTCCGGGCCTACGGCCAGGAGACGGCGGAAATTCGCGGATTTGACGCGCCCAACCGCGAGTACATCGACCGCAACCTGCGGCTGATTTATTTTTGGAGCTTGTTCATGCCCCTGCTCCAGATGCTGGTGGGCCTGACTTTTGTGCTCGTGCTGTGGCAGGGCGGACGACTGGTCATTATGAGCCGGATTACCCTCGGCGAACTGATCGCATTTTACACGTTCATGACGCGGCTCATTTTCCCCATGGTAGCGCTGGGATTTGTAACCAATATTTTTCAGCGTGGCGGCGCTTCGATGGGCCGGTTGAATTACATTCTCGATTCCAAACCGAAGATCGACGATACAAACGTCAAACCCGGCAATTCGGGCGAAATTCGAGGAGAAATTGAATTTCGACATTTGACGTTCAGCTATCCCACCATGCGCAGCGATGCAAATGGAGCGCAAAATAACGGAAGCGGAACAACGAACGCGCCGGTGCTGCAGGACATTTCACCGCGTGTCCCCGC